>MDSW01166945.1_pt1 | contig 12695 bp, 7 predicted proteins | sample 811171 | NCBI WGS metagenome assembly MDSW01 (sample SAMN05326641, study PRJNA326480) | marine metagenome | isolation source: seawater | place: Atlantic Ocean: North West | collected 2012 | reverse complement strand
GCCGCCAAGACTGGAGGCGACGCTGGTGGTGGTCAGGCTTTCCTGCTGTGATTGTTGGGCATCTATGTCCAGCTGAAGACCGGCGTTAAACCCATAGTTGCCCGCGCTTTGGGCCGCGGCGGCGGTTTGCGCCAAGAGATTGGTGGTGGCACTGGCCACATTGGCGGCGGCCAGTGCGATGCCGGTTTTATACCAGTCTTCGCCGTCTTTGACGTCCTGGATAACGCTGCGCAATTCCACCAGATCACCCTGAGTGATGCCGGGTTCACCGGCTCGGTAATCGTTTTCCAGTTGAGTGAGTTTTTCTTTCAGTTGATCGAGGTTGCGCTGGTAGTCTTTATATTCCCGCTTTGCACTGTGCAGGGCTTCGGTAGCTTCTTCCAGGTTGTGGGCGGCGGTGGCCACTTCCACTGCCTGATGTTGTACTACTGCGCTGAGTTCAGCGCTACCAACGGTGGATTCGCTGCGGAAGGATTGGGTGTCGATAGTATCAGTGAGGGTAATACCTTGGGCGGCACTCAAGGCAATATCGCCCCTTTGGTTTTGGTCGGTATCAGCGATTATATCCGTTCCCACCAGCTCAATAGCGCCGGTTTGCGCGTTGAGATTTATTGAATCATCACTGGTCAGTTGGGCGTTGCGGTGGCTCAAGGCCGTGTTATCAGATTGACTTTGAGCGTAGTCAGCATTGGCCAGTTTAACAGTGGCGCGACCGTCTTTGGTTTCTACCCATTCATCCGGACGGGAAAGGTTTTCGGCCACATCCCCAAAGCCGACAGTGATGGTTCTATCAAATTGATAGCGACTCACGTTAGTTTGAGACGCTTCCACGCGGATGTTGGCGCTATCGGCTAGCAGGTCGATACCCTGGGAGCCGTGCAGATCGGAACCCGCAATATGCCCCTCCCCCATTTGCCCGTTGATCTGGCCGCCCGCTATCAGGGTGGAGGCTTGATGGCTGGCCACGGTTTGGCCGCTGCGGTGTTGTTCGCTTTCGTAGACGTGACCGCCGCTAAACGCTTTACTGGTTTCGCTCCATTGGTCATGGCTGTGAAGCACTTCACCGGCGGCAATCAGCAGTTGATCCACCGCTTCCAGATTAATGTCGCCTTGCGCTTGAACATCGGCGGCGATCAGTTTCAGGTTACGGCCGGAATACAGCTGAGTGTGGCCGCCACTGGTACTGCTAAAGGCGTGTAATTGAGTGCTTTGGGCGGCTTGGCCCCGGTCTGTTTTTTCCAGACCGAAGGTACTGCTTTTTTTATGTTGGTGAAAATCCATGGATTGAGTTTGCAGTGCACTTATCGTCACCCCTTCGTCACCGGCTATGGCGATATCGCCGCCGCTGTTCAATGTGGCACCGATCAAAGTGGTTTCGCCACTCCCGCGGGTGACAATTTCAGCGTCACTATTCTTATGGGCGTTGATTAGGAGATCACCGCCGCTGGTGATATTGCCCCCCACTACTGTGCTTTCCAGGGTTTCATCGGTCCAGGCTTCGCTGCGCCCAAAACTATCGTCTTGCTCTTCGTGGTTATAATGGTATTGGGTGTCCACCACGGCGCTGATTTTCGTGTCGCCGCCGGCACTGAGTTCAGTGGTGCCTTGGGAATTAAGGTCGGAACCGGTGAGCGTGAGATCCCGCCCTGCGCTAACCGTGCTGCCCGTGGCGCTTTGGATAGTGGCTAATGCATGTTGATCGTAGCGTGCGGTGTGCTCACTGGTGGGAGTGTGGGCATCAATGTGTTGCTGGTTTTTGGCGGCGGCAATGGTCAGGTCACGGCTGGCATCGAGTGCTACTGCACCTTCAGCACTGGTGATCGCGGTGGCGGTGACGCTTAAATCGCGATCGGCTTGCAGTTGCACCGAGCCCTGGCTATCGAGTTGGCTGCCAACGTGTTCGATAGTAGACTCCTGGTAGTGGTTATCTCCCGACCATTTTAATTGGCTGGTTTCCTCACCGGTGACGGTGCCCAGAATCAGGTCGTTGCCAGCAGTGAGTTGAATACCGTCTGCGGTGACCTGTGCCCCAGTAACAGACAGGTCATTACCGGCGGAGGCATTTACTGCGCCGCTAGCCACGGTGATATGCGCCACTTGATCCACATGGGTTTTTTGACTTTGGTCCGTTTGGCTACGGTTGGTGGACGTGGCAACGGATAGGTTGTTATTCGCAGTGATCGTAACGCCGTTGTTGGCCGTGATATCGGCCCCTTGCTGAGTATAGTCCTCACGGGCGCTCAATATAATTGCATCGCCCTGGAGACTTCCGGCTTCGTGGTTAATGTTTTGCGCGCTCAGAGTAAGATCCTGTTCGGTGCTCACTGTGCCGCTGTTGTTGAAATTGCCGCTCATGTCCAGCTTGATTTGATTGGCAGCCACCAGGCTACCCGCTGGCCTGGTGGCATTGCCTCTGGCGGGATACAGCTGGGGTGCAAGAGCCTGCACCTTATTCCCATCAGGCAAGGTAACGCTTTTTTGCACTAACCAGACCATGGGTTCGGTCAATTGATTCATTTGATCAGCAGTGAGTGCAATGCCAGGACGAATATCATGGCTTTGCGCAAAAGCCACACCCGAATCCATTAATGCGCGGAACTGTGCTTCGTCGTCGGCGTAACGGGTAAAAAAGCGGCGGCCGATTAAGTCAGCCATTTGTTCACGAATCAGTTGTTGCTCGTAAAAACCATCGCCCAGACGCATTTGCGTCAATGCTGGGTCGAGCCCCAGTTGATCCAGCATATAATCGCTGGACAACCATGAATCGTAATCGGCAAAGCGAGGGTCGGTTTCTACCAGATAACCTTGCGGAGCCCCAGGCTGGATGCGGTAAAGGCTGTTGTTGGGTAAATTGACGCTGGCATCGGCGCGATAGGGCAAATCAATAGCGGGGTTTAGAACATTGGCGTATTCGGTGGCAATGGCCAGATCAAGGCTCGGCCTGGTGATTACATCGGCGGGGAGGTAGGCGCTGGTTCTACTGCGCGTGTTATAGCTGGTTTTGGTGCCGCCTGCGTGCCTTTTCTTATAGCGCCAGTAGCTGGTCACCTGACCGGCGTCGCTTATTCGACGAAAGCCAGGGGTGGAAATATTGTTCAGGTTCTCGGAATCACCGCTGATTGTACCCCCAGCGAGAATTTGGCTGTCTTCATTGCTGATCCCGTTACTGATGAGATGGATGCCACCACCGGCCAAGATCCGGGCCGGATCACTTTGAGTGACCTGTTCCTCCTCTATGGTACGAGTATAAATATAGCGATAATAGCTGCGATAAGTGTCCTCTGGCGTACGCAGGTATTGAGCTTTGTCATGACGGCGAAATCCTACTTCATCTCGGTTATACCGATTAGGTGAGCCGGAACCTCTGTATTCATAACGGTCCTCCCTGGACACCTCAAAAACTTCAGTTTCCAAATGCTCGTTTCGATTAATAATCTGCTCCACCGCCAGGGCCATGTCCCCTTGAGCCTGGATGGTGGCGCTGAGATTATTCAAAGTATTGGCCTGCCCTACAGCATGCCCTCGATTGTCGATATCACCGCCGATATGTAAATCACCGGCACTGAAGATCAACCCATGATCCTGGTTATTGAGGGTGTTCACACCAAGCGCGAGCGTTTCGCGAGCGGCAATCACCGGGGCGTCTGTGCCATTCGCGGTATTGTTGAGGGTGGCCGCCGCCAACGCCAGTTGATCGCCGTAGAGTTTTCCGCTGCCGATATTGTCCAGCGCCGTGGTTCGCCAGAATAACGTATCGGTGTTCACCACACCCGTATTGGTAGCCAGGGTGGTGTCTGCATTCAGGCTGGCTCCAGTGATGGCGCCACTGTTATTCAGGTTTTCCGTTGCGACCGTAAAAGAACCGCCCTGCATCACACCGCTATTGGCAAGGGACTCTGTTGCATTCACCGTGGCCCGGTCCACAGTCAAGGTATCCTGATTATCCAGGGATGCGGTGTTGAGGGTTAAATCGGCCACATCGATGGTGCCGGTATTGATGGTGGAGGTGTTCTCGGCGGCTAGTGCTTGAACACGAATCGCCCCCGTATTGTTGAGTGTTTGTGAGTTGATCTGGCCGGATCCTGAATCAATATCGGCGTTGTTGGTAACCCGATCACCGGCTATGGTCAGGTCGGTGGTTTTAATATTGCCATCGTTTTGCAAGCTGTACTGCGTTAAATTCAGAGTTACTCCGTGCAGGTCACCGGCATTGTGCAAGGCGTCATCGGTGCGAGCCGCCACCGATCCGGCACTGATTAAACCCGTATTCTCAATCCGGCCATCGGCACTTATCTGAACCTGGCCTGCAGCCACGCCAATTTGCCCGGCATTGCGTACGCCGACTCCGGATTGATTACCCACCAGCCGAATGCTGTTGGCGTACATGCCGCCCAACTCGGCAACATCAATCGCCACCACCGGCGCGCCGGCGGGGTTAGCTTTGGCGTTAACAGATTGTGTATCGGCAGATACCACACCTTGCCCGGCAACGACATTGAGGGTTTCCGCCCAAACACCGGCATTAACTTCCACGGCTTGGCTGATTAGATCGGTATATTGGGCGGTGCGGGAATCCAACCCCTGACCTTCTATTCGTAAAGTGCCCGTTTGCACGTCGTAGCCTTGCCATTGCCCATCTTCAACGCGCAGTTGGCCGGTGGTTAAGCTGGCACGGTTGGCGTTGATAAAGCCACAGCCATCACGGGTGATTCCAGCCGGATTGGCGATCACGACTTGCGCCCGGTCGCCGCCAACTTCCACGTAGCCGTTCAAACGGGACGGATCATTGGCATTGATTTCGTTTAATATAACGCGAGCGGTACCACCACTGAGATTGGGATTGCCTTGCACCCAGCCACCCAGCTGGGTCGTCACATTGGTCTGCGCATTATTTAAAATGACGCCTTGCCGTTCAACGTCGAACTGCTGGTAATGATTGCGTGAGACTCCAGCTTTGCTGGGGGTTTGGATGTTCACCAGGGGCACACCATTGCTGGCGGAGGTGATGTCGGGCTGTTGCGATGGGGGAGCAGAACCATCCGCTATCACATCGGCACGGGCATAGGCGCAACTGAATACAATCATCAGCCCCAATAAAAACGGATTGAAACGATTCCCTTCCATCGACTTTTTAACTCCTAACGCGTTTTCAATGCGTTGATACTCATTGGTTCAAACAATGCTGCAAATAGCAATTAAAACGAAGCACTCACACTGAATGCCGTCACCGTCGAATCGGTCTCAAAATTATCGGGTTTACTAACGGGTGCACCGGCAAACAGATCGTAAGACAATCCAAAATAGCGACCCCTGACACCCAGCACAGTGCCGCTCAGATGATCACCGGCCAGTTGATCGACCTCAGCGCCACTCAACTTGCCATAATCCAACCCCCAGTACAGTTCGAAACGGGGCCAGGGCTGCCACCCCAGGTCATTGCGAATCAGCCAGCCACGCTCGGCGGCCAAAACCCGCTCGCCGTCGAAACCACGTACAGTGAAGCGTCCACCCAAGGAAAAACGATCCTGAGGCATCAATGGTGTTCTATTCCACTGGCCGCGCCATTCGCTACTAAAACGCCAGAACTGATTACCGATATAAAATGGCCAATTAAACCCAATTGCCGCATCCACAATTTCAGGACGGGATACGCCCTGTTCAATGGGTTCTTCTGGCGCGGGCAACGCACCCCGGGCGCCAGTGCCACGGGTGTATTCCAGATTCAGCTCAAGCAGCTTATCACCCCAGAACTGTCGGTGATCGACCCCCAGTTTCCACCCCGCCATACGACGCTTTTGAATTTGTATTTCCGTGTCATCAATATAGTTTCGTGAGGAGCGGGACCAACCACCAATAAACATCGACAATTTGCGACGACTGTCACGAAACCAAACCCTGGAAAGCCGTATATCACTATTGTTACTTTCGCCACTGTAGGTGTAAGGCTCGTTAACCCCTTCGATGGTTTGGAAATACTGGTATTCACTGCGCGTTACGGATATTAGCGAATATCCAATTGGAACGGAATAGTGGACCGTGCCACCTTTGGTGCCACTGTCACCAGAGCCACCACCGTCCAGATCGTGATTTAAGCTGATGTAGAATAAATCGTTCAAACCCAACCAGTGATCAGCTGAAACAGTCACACTGCCTTGATATTTGCCTGTGGCTTCGGCCCCGGAATTGTCTACGGCCAGGGTGAATCGTGCGGGAAAACGTTGTTGCCAATTTATTATCACATCACTCTCACCGGGCCCGGCATCCTTTCCCTGGCTGGGCTCGATTTCGAAATCCGCCGTCACGGTGGGTGGCCGCCGCAGGTTCTCCAGTCCCTGTTCCAAGTCCCGCAGATTCAGCACGTCCCCGGGCTGCATTGGAAAGGCCGTGCGCCACTGCAACCGGGGGTTGGCATCGTCGGCCCCGCGAATGGCGCTAATTCGTCCCGGCACAATAATCAGCCGCAAGTGACCCGAGTTTAGATCCTGCGGTGCGGCCAATACCCGAGTAGTGACCAGACCCTTGGTGATAATGGCGTTTTAAATCCGGCTCATAATCCGGTTTATGGCGTTGCCACCCAAGCACTGGGGCAAGGTCAAATCCCTTTGCCCGTCATCATCCAGAAAAGCGGCTTCCAGCGCCCATTGCCACGTTCATTGTTGGCTGACGACGACCGGTGTTCCACCAGTTCAATACTGCGAATTTCAAAGCATGGCGTTTCGTTCAGGGGCAAGTGACCCGGCTTATGTGCCACATCGGGCTGCAAGCGCACATCAGGCCGGCTTTCCTGGGCTTCGCGCAGCGCCCGTTCCCGTTCTTGCTGGCGAATGATTTGCTGATCCGGATTTACGGGGGTTGTGTCTTCAGCCACTAATGGCCACGACAAGCTGATTCCAGTACTGAACAAAACCAAATAAGGCCATAGGTCCCAGGAGAACTTCACTGATGGTGCCTTTCTTTAACTTGTGTATAATAATTTACATTGTTGGGTTGCGTCTTGCCGTGAAAATGCTCAGGACCAGATAATATAAAACGCGCATAATATCAATAAGAAACCAGCTTCACTGCGTCTGCGATGACCCTCCGATAATAACCATAATCGGCAATCTTATTGCTTCACTGATTTCTTAACGCATCACATTAAACGCATCACATTAAGGGAACCGCCATGAGCGATCTGAAACAACGTTTCGACGAGGCCGTCAATTTCGTGCAATCCGGCGAGGGGGATTTTAAACCCGACAATAATCTCAAGCTAGAATTTTATGCCCTGTACAAACAGGCCACCGAAGGGGATGTGAAAGGCAAGAAACCGGGCCTCACCGACTTTGTCGGACGAGCCAAGTACAGTGCCTGGGAGGGAAAGAAAGGCATGAGCGCCGATCAGGCCATGGAACAGTATATTGCCAAATTGGACCAGTACCGCTGAAAGAACGGACCCCCCAAGACGTCTCCAGGCTCAGTACAACATCTGTTCATAGAGCAGAAAGTCCACCGTATCCCCCTCGCTCACGGTGACCCCGGGGGGGATCACCACCATACCGTTGCCCCAGCTTGCGGAATACAGAATGCCAGAGCTTTGGTTGGGGTAAATCTCAGCCACAGGCCCGCTGTCCGTGGCCACCAACCGTGCCCTCAGGTATTGCTGTCGTACTCCGGCCCGGTCCAGACTGAACCCCGCTACTACCCGCAGCAGGTCTGGCCGCTGCGCCGAGGCCCCTTGCATTTTCAACAGCCAGGGTCGGCACAGCACCAGAAAGGTCACAAATACCGCGGCGGGATTTCCCGGCAAGCCGGCGAAGGGTGTGCCAAGAATTTGGCCGCAAGTGAAAGGCTTGCCGGGTTTGATGGCCAGGCGCCAGAACCGCAGCTCACCCATGCGCTCCAACAATACCCGCACGTGATCTTCCTCGCCCACGGAGACACCGCCGCTGCTCAATACCACATCGGCTTCCGCCGCGGCTTTGATCAGAGCCGCCTCGGTGGCTTCCAACTCATCCGGTACCACCCCCAGGTCCAGAATGTCCAGACCCAGACCCTGCAGCAGGCCGATCAGGGTATAGCGGTTGGAATTGTAAATCTGCCCCGGTCCCAGAGAGTCACCGGGCTCCACCAGTTCATCACCGGTGGCCAGAATGGCCACCCGCAGGGGCCGGTAAACCCGCACCTTATCCACCCCCACTGACGCCAGCAGCCCCAATTCCTGGGCCCGCAACCGGGTACCCTGAGCCAGCACCGTCTGCCCCTTGCGGATATCCTGACCGCGAGGGCGGATATTCTGACCCGCCCGCGGCGCCTGCTGTAGCAGCACGCCATCGTCGGTGGCCTCAGAGTCTTCCTGCATCACCACCGCGTCGGCCCCGGCAGGCACCTCGGCACCGGTGAATATTCTGCCCACCGTGTGGGGCGCCAGGTTAGTGGGCGCCAAGCCGGCGGGAATTCGCTGGGAAACAGGCAGTCGCTGTCCGGGCTGGAAATAGCGGTGGTCCAGACAATAACCGTCCACCGCACTGTTATCCGCCGGTGGCACGTCCACCCCGGAACACACCTGCTCCGCCAACACCCGGCCCCGAGCCGTGCTCAGAGGCACTGTTTCCGCATCCGGCGGCGCGCCTGCTGAATCCAATAGCTCCACCAGGGCCGTTTCCACCGCCATCAATCCCGGTTTGCCGCCCATCACCCGCGACTCTCGCAATCCTGACCCGACAGACGCCGGGCGGTAATGAGTTTGACGTAGTTGCAGGGTTTGTGGGTGGCGTCCAGCTGCTGGGCAATGATACCGTTCCAGGCGGTACGGCAGGCATTGGTGGAACCTGGCATGCAAAAAATCACGGTGTTATTGGCCAGCCCCCCCAGAGCCCGGGACTGGATAGTGGAGGTGCCGATTTCATTGAAGGAAATCTGCCGGAACACCTCGCCGAAACCTTCGATGTTCTTGTCGAACAGGGGCAACACGGCCTCCGGTGTGGTGTCACGGCCGGAGAACCCGGTCCCCCCGGTCACCAGGATCGCCTCCACACCGGGATCGGCCACCCAGCGCGACACCACGGCCCGGATCTGGTAAATGTCGTCGGCGACGATTTGCTTGTCCACCACCTCATGGCCGGCGCTGGTGATGCTGTCGGTCAGTAGATTGCCGGAGGTGTCGGTGTCGGCGGTGCGGGTGTCGGAGACCGTGAGTACGGCCACGTGTACGGGAATAAACTCGGCTGTTGCACTCATAAAACGGGTCCTGTCCTCGCTGTGGTAAACCGGCATGGTAAACCGGTGCCGGCGGCCCTCAGCCCCCGGTCATATTCATAAACCGCACGATCTGCGGTGCTTCCTGCAGATCAAAGTAATGCCGCTCCGGTTTCAGGTCCATGGCGTCGACAATCGCTTGGCGCAATTCGGCATCGTCTTCGGTCTGCCGCACCACCTGGCGCAGATCCACGGAATGTTCATTGCCCAGACACAGCAGCAGACGGCCTTCCGCCGTCAGCCGCACCCGGTTGCAGTCACTGCAGAAGTTATGGCTGTGGGGCGAAATAAAGCCCACCCGAATGGGGCTGTCATCAAAGCGGTAATAGCGTGCCGGTCCACCGCTGCGGTGGGTGCAGGGGCTCAGGGAATAGCGCGACTCTATCACCTTGCGCACCTCCTGGGAGGCCATAAAACAGGCGTCGCGGGCATGTTCATCCACCTGTCCCAGGGGCATTTCCTCGATGAAGGTGAGGTCCAGTCCGCGGTCCCGGGCAAATGCCACCAGTGGCAGGATCTCTTCGTCGTTGCGGCCTTTGAGGATCACCGCATTGAGTTTGATGCCGGCAAAGCCCTGCTGGCGGGCGGCATCAATGCCGGCGATGACCCGCCGCAGATCACCGGTTCGGGTCAGTTCACGAAACCGGTCCGGGTCCACGCTGTCGAGGCTGATATTAATGCGTTTTACCCCCGCCTGACGCAGCGGAGCCGCCATTTTGGCCAGTTGCGAGCCGTTGCTGGTCATCACCAGCTCTTCCAGCCCCAGCATCCGCCCCAGATTGCGGAACAGACTGAGTACATGACGTCGAATCAACGGTTCGCCGCCGGTGATCCGGATTTTTTTCACCCCCAGTGCGACAAAGGCGCCGGCAATTCGCTCGATCTCCTCCAGGCTCAGTACCTGCTCCCGGGGCACAAAGGTCATTTCCTCAGCCATGCAGTAGACGCAACGGAAATCACAACGGTCAGTCACCGAGATCCGCAGATAATTGACCTGCCGGCCGAATTTATCCACCAGCGCGCTGCTGTTCATACTACTCCCCGTCCCGCTGCCGGGATGCTGCCCGTAACCGGCTTTTGGCCGCCTGCCACTCCTGCTCCATGCGCTCCAGAGAGACGTCCTCCAGGCTTTCCCCCCCGGCCATCACCGCCTGCTCCACCGCACGGAATCGTTGTTCAAACTTGCGGTTGGCTTCGATCATGACCCACTCGGGATCCAGTTTGAAATGTCTGGCCAGATTAACACAGCAGAACAGCACATCGCCAAGTTCATCGGCAATGCGGTCGGTGGTGGTTGCCGAGGACCCGGCCCGCACTTCCGTCGTCAGCTCCTCCACTTCCTCCAGCAGTTTGTCCAGCACCGCCCGGGGCTCCGGCCAGTCAAAGCCCTTCTGCGCCGCCCGGGCCTGCATTTTATAGGCCCGCTTCAGGGGCGCCATGCCCGTGGGCACAGTGTCCAGCAGGGATTCCCCCAACTGGTTTTTCGCGGCCTTTTCCCGTTGTTTGATACGCTCCCAATTGCTTTTGATCTCCGTCTCGGAGATCTCGCGATCCGGCTCCACGCGGCTTTCCAGGGTGCCGGCGGGAAACACATGGGGATGCCGCCGCACCAGCTTTTGTTCCAGCTCCTGCAACACATCAATAAACTGAAAACGTCCTTCCTCTTCCGCCATCTGGGTGTAAAACACCACCTGGAACAGGAGATCCCCCAGCTCCTCCCGCAGGTGATCAAAATCCCCCCGGGCGATGGTGTCGGCCACTTCGTAGGCTTCTTCAATGGTGAACGGGGCAATACTGACGTAGCTTTGCCGGCAGTCCCAGGGGCAGCCGGTTTCCGGCTCCCGCAGGCGCGCCATCAGATAGCGAATGCGATCCACCGGCCCGGCGCCGGCGGGATCAATGTCGTGACTGTTCATCACTGTAACCCTGGTGCGAACGGCGCACCTCGATAACATTGGAGAGTTGATTGATACGGGCCAGCACGTCCCCCAGGCCGGCCAGACTGCCAATATCCATGCTCAGTGACATGGTGGCGGTGTGATCTGTGGGGTCGGATTTGGTATTGATGGAGGTGACGTTCACCCGTTCCGCCGCCAGGACCTGGGTAATATCCCGCAGCAGCCCCTGACGGTCATAGGCCTTGATAAACACTTCCACCGGGTAGGTACGCCCGGCCTCCGCCGACCAGCTCACATCCACCACCCGATCGCCATGAATTTCCAGCAATCGTTGCAGCTCTTTGCAGTGCTTGCGGTGCACGGTCACCCCGCGGCCCACGGAAATGTAGCCCACCACTTCATCCCCCGGCACCGGTTTGCAACAGCCGGCGATGCTGGTCATCAGATTATCCACGCCGTTGATACTGAATTCCGAGGTAATGGGATTCACCCGCGGCTTGCGGATATCCCGGGGGATCAGTTCCTGCTGTTCCCCTTCATGGTGCAGCTCCTGAATGGAATTCAACACCTGACTCACCCGCAAATCGCCAGCCCCCACGGCGGCGTAGATATCCTCGGCAGCTTTCAGGTTCAGCGCCCGGGCCACCCGGTCCAGATTGAGCCGGCCCACGTCAAGCCGTTTGAATTCCTTGTCCAGCAGATCACGGCCACCCTCGATGTTGCGATCGCGATCCTGCAGTTTAAACCAGTGTGCCACCTTGGCCCGGGCCCGGTTGGTGCCCAGATACCCCAGGGAAGGCTGCAGCCAGTCGCGGCTGGGGCGGGATTCGTTGCCCTTCAGCACCTCTACCTGCTCCCCAGTGCGCAACTGATAATTCAACGGCACGATACGGCCATTGACTTTGGCCCCGCGACAGCGGTGCCCCACTTCGGTATGAATGTGGTAGGCAAAGTCCAGTGGCGTGGCGCCCTGGGCCAGATCCACCACATGACCCTCCGGGGTGAACACGTAAACCCGCTCATCGACGATGTCTTCATTAAACTGGGTGAGGACGCTGGTGACCGCGTTATCACCCAGTTCCTCCTGCCACTCCAGCACCTGCCGCAACCAGGCGATTTTGCCGTCGTAGCTGTCGCTGCGGCCGGTGCTTCCCTCTTTGTAACGCCAGTGGGCACAGACCCCCAGCTCCGCTTCATCGTGCATATCGTGGGTGCGGATCTGGACCTCCAGCACCTTGCCCTCCGGCCCCAGTACCGCCGTATGCAGGGAGCGGTAACCGTTCTCTTTGGGGGTGGCGATATAGTCGTCGAACTCCCGGGGAATGTGCTGCCAGATATTGTGCACCACCCCCAGGGCGGCGTAACAGTCGCGGATATCCGGCACCAGCACCCGCACCGCGCGGATGTCGTAGACCTGATAGAAATCGATATTCTTGCGCTTCATTTTGCGCCAGATACTGTAGATGTGTTTGGCCCGGCCGCTGATGTCCGAGTCCACCCCCACCCGGGCCAAGGCATCGTGCAGATGGTCCACCACCCGGCGGATATACTCCTCCCGGT
>MDSW01091432.1_pt1 | contig 12695 bp, 6 predicted proteins | sample 811171 | NCBI WGS metagenome assembly MDSW01 (sample SAMN05326641, study PRJNA326480) | marine metagenome | isolation source: seawater | place: Atlantic Ocean: North West | collected 2012 | reverse complement strand
ATTAATTTTTTATATTCTGAATATGTAGAAAAACACATTTTTTCAACATTAAATTTATTAATTGCGTTTTTTCTACCCTCATTACCCATAGATTTCAATGTTGTTTCATCAAGTTCAAATATATGAGAAAGTTTATTGCTAAGATCCTCGGAATCATTTGCTTTAAATAAAAAACCTGTCTTATTGTCTATAATTGTTTCTTTTGCAGCTCCAAGATTGCTGGCTAGAATTATTTTTTCCATCGCTTGAGCCTCTACCGCAACTCTTCCGAAAGCTTCTGGTTCAATAGCACAATTTACAACAATGTCAGAAATTTTATATGCTAAAGGCATATTTTTACAATTTTCAATAAATAACACATCTTTTATAAGTCTGTGCTGCTCAATCAATCTTTGTATTTTTTTTCTATAAATCGTTCTTCCTTGATCACTACCCAGTATAACTACAAAAAACAACTTATCTGGATTTTTTTGTTTAAATAAATTTAAAGCTTCAATCAACATTTCATGACCTTTCCATGAAGTAAGTCTTCCTGGAAAAAGAATTATTTTTTTTTGATAAAAACTTAAAGTTTTATCTATTTTCCATTCATTCATGAGTTTTAACTCATCATTATTTTTAATTTTTGACGAGTCAAAATATTCTAGATTTATCCCTCTAAAAATTGTTAATAATTTTTGATTTTTATTTAAATATTTTAAATAATTTTCTTTTATGTGTGAAAAAATAAAATTAGATCCAGCTATTATTAAGTCAGATTTTACCATTACAGAATTATAATATTTTTTCATTGAACTTTTAAAATTATAAGTTCCATGGAACGTAGTAACAAATTTAGTTCTAGTTATTTTTGTAGCAAGCAAGCAAGACCACGCAGGTGCACGGCTTCTTGCGTGTACAATATTAATTCGAAATAAAAAAATTAAAAAAATAATTATTATTGCATTTATTAAGATCAAAATTGGATTCTTAGTTTGAACAGGCAGTCTAATTAATTTTACTTTTTTTTTATCAATATATTTTAAAAGAGGACCACCACTGGTAATTATATAAGATTTAGCATTTTGCTCACTTAAATAATGTCCTAAATCATAACATCCAGTTTCAGCTCCTCCATAACCTAATTTTGGAATAACTTGTAAAACTTTTATTTTAGACGACATTTGATAAGATTATATATTAAGAATTAAGCTATATAAACTTTAATGAATAATTTTAAATTTTTAAAAGTATCTTCTAATATAAAAATCAGGTTTTTGACTAATAAGTATAAAAAATTGCCATTCATTGTTTTTTTACATGGGTTCAAATCAGATTTAGAAGGAGAAAAACCAAGAACCTTAATAAAATATTGTAATTCAAAAAAAATAGGTTTTTTAGGATTAGAATATTCAGGTCATGGTAAATCATCTGGTGAATTTACAAAGGGAAATATAAGTAAATGGTCTAATCAAACATCATGCGTAATAAAAAAAATAATAAAAAGAAATAAATTTATTTTGGTTGGTTCAAGTATGGGGTCTTGGATTTCAATAAAACAATTTAAATTTTTTAAAAAACAAATTGTTGGATTTTTAGGTATAGGGTCTGCGCCAGAGTTTCTAGAATACTTAATGTGGAGAAAATTTTCAAAAAAAATTAAAAAAGAGATAATTAAAAATAAAATTTATAACTTAAAACATGGAGATTATGAATATCCAATATCTTATCAATTAATCAAAAATGGAAGAAAGAATAAAGTTCTTAATAAAAAAATTGATAATTATATTAATGTTACAATGATACATGGAGGCAAGGATGAAGTAGTTCCAATAGGTTTTTCTAGGAAAGTTTTAAAAATATTTAGAAATTCAAAAAAGAAATTGCTAATTATTAAAAATGGAGATCATAGTTTATCATCAAAAATAAATTTAAAAAAAATTGTTAGAGAATTAGACTTTATAGTCTCTAAGCAGTTTTAGACAGCGATATCAACTTTAGTTTTTAATGAAATTGGATTTTTTAATTTATTAATCATTTCTTTAGGACATACCTGATAAAAATTATTTTTTTCAATATCAAAATTATCTAGAATCTGCTTCGCTACCTTTGAATCAGTTTCATCTAAGTGTCTTTTAACCAAATTTTTCAAAAAAGTTTCCCAGTATTCTGTTTCTAATCTTTGCCAAATTACTGTTTCAGGGTTTACTTTTTTCTCAAAATCATTTTTTTGATCATATATAAATGCCATACCACCCGTCATACCTGCTGCAAAATTATCACCAACATCTCCTAAAATTATGACATTACCCCCTGTCATATACTCACAACCATTTGAGTCACATCCTTCAATTACAGATGTTGCACCAGAATTTCTAACTGAAAATCTTTCTCCAGCTTGACCTGAGGCAAACAAATAGCCAGAAGTAGCACCATACAACACAGTATTTCCAATTATAGTATTCTGATTTGAAAGAAGATTGCTTTCCTCTTGAAATTTTATTGAAATTGTTGCACCAGATAATCCTTTAGCAACATAATCATTAGCATCACCTTTTAAATTCAGTTTAAGACCTTTAATTCCAAATGCACCAAAAGACTGCCCTGCAGAACCTTGGAAATTCAAAACAATTTTATTTTCATCTAATTTATTGTCTCCAAATTTTTTATATAATTCATAAGATATTCTCGTACCAACAGCTCGATCTGTATTTCTAATTTCATAAATTTTCTCAATATCATTTTTTTGATCAATTAACTCTTTTATTTCTGGCCATATTTTCTGATCAATAGTTTCTGGTACCTGAATTATAGAATTATCCTCACAATATCTTTTATTTTCACCTGGATCGGTCTGAACAAACAATGGATTTAAATCTAAATCGTCCAAGTTTGGTGATCCCTTGCTTACCTGTTTAAGCAGATCAGTTCTACCTATAATTTCATTTAAATTTTTAAAACCTAGATCTGATAAAATTTCTCTTACTTCTTTAGCAACAAAAGAAAATAAATTTACAACTTTTTCTGGCGTTCCACTGAATTTTTTTCTTAATTCCTCATCTTGTGTACAAACTCCAACTGGACATGTGTTTGAGTGACACTGTCTAACCATTATACATCCCATAGCAACCAATGCTGTTGTAGCAATTCCAAACTCTTCAGCTCCCATCATTGCAGCAATAACTACATCTCTTCCAGTTTTGATTCCACCATCAGTTCTTAAAGTTACTGAATGTCTTAAGTTATTTAGTGTTAAAACCTGATTTGCTTCTGTTAAACCCATTTCCCAAGGAACTCCAACATATTTTACACTTGTCTGAGGTGTAGCGCCAGTTCCACCATTATGACCTGAAATTAGAATTATATCTGCTTTTGCTTTTGCAACACCTGCCGCTATAGTTCCAACACCTGATGAAGCAACAAGTTTAACTCCTACTCTGGCTTTTGGATTTATTTGTTTCAAATCATAAATTAATTGTGCAAGATCTTCTATAGAGTAAATATCATGATGAGGTGGGGGCGAAATTAATGTAACACCTGGTGTTGAATGTCTCAATTTTGCAATTTCATCTGTAACCTTAAACCCTGGCAATTGACCACCTTCTCCAGGTTTTGCTCCTTGAGCAATCTTAATTTCTATTTCATTACAATTATTTAAATAATCTATGGTTACCCCAAACCTAGCTGAAGCTATTTGTTTAACTCTAGAATTTGCAGAGTCTCCATTACTTAGAACTTTAAATCTTTTTTTATCTTCCCCTCCTTCTCCACTGCAGGATGCACCTTTAATTCTATTCATTGCTATAGCTAGAGTTTCGTGTGCTTCTTTAGACAATGCTCCATGTGACATACTTCCACTACCAAATCTTCTAAGAATATTTTCAATTGGTTCAACTTCATTAATATCTATTGGTGTTTCCTTTTTAAAATCAACAAGATCTCTTAAATTGATTGGAGGCAATTCATAAATGCCTTTGGCATATTTTTTATACAAATCATAAGAATTTTTAGTTACTGCTGTTTGTAATAGATGAATTAACTTACCTTGATATTGATGAGTTTCTCCATTTTTTCTGTATCTATACAATCCTCCTATTGGAAGAACATTAGTTTTATTTTCAAAGGCAACTTCGTGATTAGATCTAATTTTTTTTTCTATTCCAACTAATCCTATTCCTGAAATTTTAGATAATACACCAGGAAAATAATCATTAACGATCGACCTACTTAATCCTACAGTTTCAAAATTACAACCTCCTCTATAAGAGCTAATTACCGATATTCCCATCTTTGACATAATCTTTAAAAGGCCTGAGTTAATAGACTTGATATATCTTTTTACGCATTCATCGTAATTTAATTTTCCAAATAAATTTTTTGAATATCTATTAAAAATGCTATCTAATGCCAAATAAGGGTTAACAGTTGTAGCGCCAACACCAATTAAAGTAGCAAAGGAATGAGTATCTAATGCTTCGCCAGTTTGAACATTTAGAGAAACATAACCTCTTAGTTTATGATTAATCAAATGTGAATTTATAGCTCCAACACATAAAAGCATTGGAATTGGCAGCTTATCTTCTGATATCTCTTTATCAGATAGAACTATTTGAGTAATACCCTTCCTTACAGCAATTTCAGCAATTGACTTAATTCTATTTATTGAGTCTTCTAAACTCTCATCTCTTGAGAATAAACATTCAATTATCTCATAATTATTACCAAAATAATTTAAAAAATTATTAAATTGAGCATTAGATAAAATTGGACTCTCCAAAACATAAATATTTTTCTCTGTAAGGTTATTAAAATCTAATATATTTCCTAAATTTCCAAACCTGGTTTTTAAACTCATAACTTTATTTTCTCTAAGTGAGTCTATTGGAGGATTTGTAACTTGACTAAAATTTTGTCTAAAAAAATGATAGATTGGTCTATATTTGTCTGACAAAACTGCTAGTGGGGTATCATCACCCATTGAGCCAGTAGCTTCTTTAGCATCCTCTACCATTGGATGCAAAATTAACTCTAAATCTTCAAGACTAATTCCAAAACAATGTTGTTTATGTCTTAAATCCTCACCCTCAAATAATATTTTTTCATCTTTAATTATTAGTTTTTTATCAAGATCAATTATTTGATTATTAAAATGTTTATATTCTTTTGATAAATATTTTTTAATTTGGTCGTTAGAATAAACTTTTCCTTTTTCAATTCTTACACCTAGTATATCACCAGGTCCTAAACGACCTTTAGATACAATTTTTTTTTCATCTAGATTGATCATACCTGTCTCTGAGCCAGCAAATAAAAGTTTATCTTCTGTTACTGTGTATCTTAATGGTCTTAGTCCATTTCTGTCAGTCGCAACAATTGCCCACTCATTATCAGTAGCAGCAATTGCTGCTGGTCCATCCCATGGCTCCATTGTACTATTTAAAAAGTTAAATAATTGTTGTTGGTCCTTAGATATAATTTTGCTTTTTTTTGACCAAGCATCTGGTATCAACATTAGTTTTGCTAATGGAGCAGATTGGCCAGAAATATTTAGAAGTTCAAATACATTATCTAATGAAGCCGAGTCAGAATTTCCCGAGGGGATTACAGGTATAAGATTATTCATATCATCAAAAATTGGGCTAAACATTTCTTGTTCATGAACTTTCATCCAGTTAATATTTCCCTTTAAGGTATTAATTTCTCCATTGTGCGCCAATGATCTAAATGGTTGAGCTAGGTCCCAACTTGGTGCCGTATTTGTAGAAAATCTTTGATGGAAAATTGCAAATCTTGATATAAATCTATTGTCTTTCAAATCAACATAAAAATCAGATAAAGCTTCAGCAAGAAACATGCCTTTATAAATTATAGATTTAGAACTGAACGAACAAATGTAAAAATTATTTAAATTATTTTTTGATGCTTCTTTTTCAATTATTCTTCTGGCTTCATATAATTTTACTTCTAAAGTTTTACCTATTTTAGATTTATCATTATGTTTAAATAATACTTGTGCAATCTCTGGTCTTGTTATCTCAGCTTTTTCTCCCAACACACTTGGATTAACAGGAACTTGTCTCCATCCATAAATATTGAAATCTTTTTTTGTTAGAACACTCTCGATAATAGTTCTACATTGTTCTTGTGCGGCATAGTTATTTCTTGGAAGAAAAACCATTCCAACACATACCTCGCTATTATCATGCTTATGACCTGTGTTTTCAATTTTCTCTATGAAAAAGTCTTGAGGTATTTCAATATGTATACCAGCACCGTCACCAGTTTTACCATCAGCATCTACTGCTCCTCGGTGCCATACAGCTTTTAATGCATCAATTCCATACTCTACTACTTTCCTAGACTTTTTTCCTTCAGTTGAAACAACCAAACCAACTCCACATGCATCATGTTCCTGACTTTCTGAATAAATATAATTATCTTTTAATAATCTTAAATTTTTATCTCTTTTATACATCATGCAACTTTTCTGCTATTTTTTTTTTTATTAATTAAATATTTTGAAATTGAAATTGCAGCATCTCTTCCATCTTTAATAGCCCATACAACTAATGACGCTCCTCTAACAATATCACCTGCAGCAAAAACTCCATTTAAATTAGTTTCCATTGTATCAAAATCTGCTTTGATTGTTCCCCATCTACTTACTTGTAATTGTTTTTCATTAAAAAGTTTTGGTAAATTTTCTGGATCAAAACCAAGGGCTTTGATTACAATATCAGATTTTATTTTAAATTCAGAATTTATATCTATATTTGGTTTTCTTCTTCCACTATCATCAGGCTCTCCCAATATAATTCTATTTGCAACTACAGTTTCAATTTTTTCTTTTCCTTCAAATTTTTTTGGACTTGATAACCAAATAAATTCTACTCCCTCTTCTTGCGCATTTTTAACCTCTCTTGCTGATCCTGGCATATTTTCTGCATCTCTTCTGTATAAACATTTAACTGATTTTGCATTCTGTCTTATAGAAGTCCTTACACAATCCATTGCAGTATCACCTCCACCAATAACAACTACATCTTTACCTTCTGTATTAAGAGTTCCATCATCAAATTTTTTCACTTTATCTCCTAATCCTTTTTTATTTGATGCAGTCAAAAACTCCATAGCTGGAAAAATATTTTCCAAGTGGCTTCCTTCTATTTCAATCTCTCTGGCTTTATAAACTCCTGTTGCAATTAATATTGCATCATGTTTTTTTCTAAGGTCATTTAAATTTGAATCTTTGCCAACCTCAAAATTTTGAACAAAATTTATACCACTATCCTTTAGAAGTTTTGTTCTTCTTTCTACTACATATTTTTCTAATTTAAAATTTGGGATTCCATAAATTAGTAGGCCGCCAGGTCTGTCATACCTATCGTAAATGGTCACTTGATAACCCTCTTTTCTTAACTCTTCTGCACAAGCTAGTCCTGCTGGACCTGCTCCAATTATTCCAATTGTCTGTTTTTTTTCGTCTTTTATATCTAAAGGTTTAATCCAACCATTTTCCCATGCATTTTCGGTTATAAATTTTTCAACAGATCCAATTGTAACTGTTCCATGACCTGACTGTTCAATTACACAATTTCCCTCACATAGTCTATCCTGGGGACAAATTCTTCCACATACTTCAGGCATATTGTTTGTACTTTGTGAAAGTTCATAAGCCTCTTTTAATCTTCCCTCAGCGGTTAGTTTTAACCAATCAGGAATATTGTTACTCAGTGGACAATGAACTTGACAAAATGGCACTCCGCATTGAGAACATCTACTTGATTGCTCTTTGGCTTTTTCATTTATGAATTCTTTATAGATTTCTTTAAAATCCTCTTTTCTCTCCAAAACATCCCTTTTAGGTGGAGTTTGTTGACCTATATCTACAAATTTTAGCATTTTATCTGTCATTTTAGCCTAGAACATATATCATAAAAAATAAGGGTAAATCAGAAAATAGGTAATAAATACTTACCTTTATTTGTCAAAAAAACGAAGTAAATTCAGATTTTTTATTATTTTGCATGACTGTTATGCATTCAAGGAATTGCTTTATTTTATAAATATATAGTTTACGAAGAAAAAGCTTTAATGTTTTTTGATTATTTTTACACTTTAGTCTTAGCAATTATACAAGGGATAACAGAATTTATTCCTATTAGTTCATCATCGCATTTAATAATTTTTTCCAAGTTAGCAAATTTTAATTACCAGAGTTTAGAAGTAGATGTAGGATTACATTTGGGATCTTTATTAGCAATAATAATATATTTTAAAAGTGATTTAATTAAAATTAATAAAAATAAAAACTTAATTTTATTATTTATAATTGGCTCACTTCCTTTGTTTATTGTAGGTTTTTTAATTTATTACAGTGGTTTTATAAACTATTTAAGGGATATTAAAGTAATTGGATGGTCAACACTGATATTTGGAATTTTATTATATATTGCAGATAAATCAAAAATAAATAAAAATTTAAATAAAGATTTAACTATTAAAAATATTATTATTATTGGCTTGTCTCAATGTATTGCATTAATACCTGGTGTAAGTAGATCAGGTATTATTATTACCTCTTCAAGATTTATAAATTTTAATAGATATGAGTCGTCAAAAATTTCATTTTATTTATCTATACCTGCTTTAGCAGGGGCAAGTTTTTTGGGATTACAAGACATTATTAAAAATAATTTAGAATTTAATTTAATTATTTTAATTGCCTCAATACTATCTTTTATATTTTCATATTTAACCATCAAATATTTTTTGATATATGTAAAAAAATATTCTCTTAATATTTTTGTATATTATAGAATATTTATAGCATTATTAATTTTAGCTATTACCTATGGATAATTTTTTTGAGGTATTAACTGTGAAATTACAACGCCTGTTAAAATAAAAATACATCCAATTATATTATCTATTTCTAAAAATTGATCTAAAATTATCCATGCGGCAATAGCAGCAAAAACACTTTCTAATGAGAAAATAATTGCTGATGGAGTAGGATGGATATTTTTTTGAGCATAAATTTGTAACGTAAAGGCTATACCACCAGATAATATACCTGCATAAATAATAGAATATATTTCGTGCAAAATATTTTGAAATTCTATATTTTCAAAAATAAAACCGAAAGAAAAAGAAAATATAGCTACAACAAGCGCATGCAAAGCCCCAAAAAATAATGGAATATCAAAAATTTTGATAAATTTTCCAATAAAAATTATATGAAGGCTCCAAAAAATGGCACATAATAATACTAGGCCATCACCTAACCTCACTGATGCATCTGCAAAATCACTCAAAAGATAAACACCTGCAATACATAAAAATATAGAGGGCCATATACCCCAATGAATATTTTTTTTATAAAATAAAAAAAGAATAATCGGAACCATAGGTACATAAAAAACTGTAAAAAATGCTGCGTTTGCTATGTCAGTAAAAAGTAGAGCAGCTTGCTGAACATATGTTCCTAAAAATAAAAATAGACCAATCCAAAACAGTAATTTAAAAAATTCAGATTTTTTTTTACTTATTTGAATAATAATTTTTGAATTTTCAAAGATTAGTGCAAGAGGAATTATAGATAAAAAACCGATAAAAAATCTGGCCCCATTAAAAGTTAATGGACCTATTTTGTCCATGCCAGTATCCTGAGCTATAAATGTAGTTCCCCATATAAATGTACACAACAAAGCGCATAACATAGATAGTGATTTCGACATAAAGCTATATTGCTAATTTATACGCAAAATTTTTACCAAGATTATTTTTAAGTTCGTTACAAAATCTTGCTGCTTCTGCACCATCTATTATTCTATGATCATATGATAAAGATAACGGCAATATAGTTCTTTTTTGAAATTTTTCATTTAAATAAATTTGTTTAAAGTAAGTTCTTCCAACACCTAGAATTGCAACTTCTGGAAAATTTATTATTGGAGTAAAAAAAGATCCACCTATTCCACCTAAACTAGTTATTGTAATTGAGCCACCAAAAAATTCTTTTTTATCTATTTTTAATCTTCTACATTTTTCACTTATATCTTTTAAATCTTTGTTAAGTTTATTAAAATTTTTTTTGTCAGCATCCCTAATTTTTGGAACCATTAAACCATGTTCAGTATCTACTGCAATTCCAATATGAAAATATTTTTTTAATGTAATCTTTCCTGTTTGAATATCGTCTATAGATGAATTGAAATTTGGAAATTTTTTTAATGTAGATACTAATGATTTTATTATAAAAACAAGAGGTGTTATTTTTTTTTTTTCACCAGTAAATTGATCTTTTAAAGATAATCTAAATTCTTCTAATTCTGAAATATCTGCTTCATCATGATGAGTAACATGAGGAATAGTATTCCAAGATTTACTAAGATGTGAAGCTGCTATTTTTTTTACTCTAGGAATATCAAGAACTTCTACTTCTCCAAACTCAGAATGCTCAAATTCTTTTTTTGATTTAGTAAACTCATTTTTTTCTTCTGAGCTTGAAAGTTTATTATTTATATAATTTTTTATATCTTCTTTGGATATTCTTCCTCCTCTTTCTGTACCTTTTACTTCAGATATATTTGCTCCAAGTTCCCTAGCAAACTTCCTTATTTTTGGAGTTGCAAATATATTTTTATTATCAGTCATTTTATAATTTTGTTGGCATTGGTTTATTAGTATCAATATTATATTTTTTTATTGCTTCATTCGCGTATTTTGAAGATAATAGTTGTTCCTTAGCCAGTATACTCAAAGAATAAGCAACAATGTGTTCTTTATCAACTTCAAAAAATTTTCTTAAATTTTTTCTTGTATCGCTCCTCCCATATCCATCCGTTCCCAAAGAGTAAAAACTTTTTCCAATAAAAGGTCTTATTTGGTCTGAATTTAATCTAATATAATCTGAAGCTGAAACTATTGGACCTTCAGTTTCAGATAAACACTTTTCTAAGAAGCTTTTTTTAGGTTCTTGATCAGGATTTAGCAGGTTATACCTTTGTATCTCCATTGAATTCTTTCTCAACTCACTAAAACTAGTTACGCTCCATACATTGCTATCTATCTTATAGTCATTTTGTAATATTTCAGCTGCTTTAATCATTTCTCTTAAAATAGTTCCTGAACCAAGCAATTGAATATTTGTTTTTTTATAGTTTTTATACTCTTTAAATAAGTACATTCCTTTCAGAATTCCTTCTTCGGTTGTTTTTTCTTTAGGCATTGAAGGGTGAGTATAATTTTCATTCATTGTGGTAATATAATAAAAAACATTTTCTTGTTTTTCATACATCTCTTTCAAGCCCTCTCTAAAAATTGTTGCTAATTCATATCCATAAGTTGGATCATAAGATTTACAATTCGGTATTACTGAAGATAGTATATGACTATGGCCATCACCATGTTGTAAACCTTCGCCAGCAAGTGTTGTTCTTCCAGAGGTAGCACCAATTAAAAAACCTCTTGTTTGATTATCTCCTGCAGCCCAAGCGAAATCACCAACTCTTTGAAATCCAAACATAGAGTAAAATAAGTATATTGGTATCATTGAAATGTCATGGTTTGAATAGGAAGTGCCAGCAGCAATCCAGGATGACATTGCTCCGGCTTCGCTAATACCTTCTTCTAACACTTGTCCTTTAACATCTTCTCTATAGGAACTTAATTGCTCAGAGTCTACCGGTTCATATTTTTGCCCTTCATGAGCATAAATACCTATTTTTTGGAAAAAACCCTCCATACCAAATGTTCTAGCTTCATCAGGTATTATTGGCACTAAACGCGGAGCAACATTCTTATCTCTTAATAAATTTGTTAGCATTCTTACTAAAATCATAGTTGTTGACATTTCTTTTTTGCCAGTTGACTCTTTCATTGTACTAAATATATCTGATTGCGGTGTTTTAATAGGTTTTGCAAATGAAGATCTTTCGGGCAGGTAACCACCTAATTCGATCCTTCTTTCATTTAAATACTTTATTTCAGGAGAGTTTTCTTCAGGTCTATAATATTCAATATTTTTTACTTGTTCATCAGTTAGAGGAACATCGAATCTATCTCTATAATAAAGTAAATCATTTTCATCTAATTTTTTTTGCTGGTGTGTTATATTTATACTTTCTCCTGATTTACCCATCCCGTAACCTTTAATAGTTTTTGCTAAGATAACTGTTGGAGTTCCTTTATTCTTCATAGCTGCATGATATGCTGCATAAACCTTGTGGGGATCATGACCTCCTCTATTTAATTTCCAAATATCTTTATCTGTCATCTGAGATACTAAATCTAATAGCTCAGGATATTTTCCAAAGAATTTTTCTCTTACATACTTTCCTCCTTTTGCTTTGAAGGCTTGATATTCTCCATCCACAGCTTCGCCCATCCTTTTAATTAATAATCCAGATTTATCTTTTGCTAATAAAGAATCCCAATATGAACCCCAAATAACTTTAATTACATTCCAACCTGCACCTCTAAATATTCCCTCGAGTTCTTGGATGATTTTACCATTTCCTCTTACTGGACCATCTAATCTTTGAAGATTACAATTTACTACAAAAATTAAATTATCTAATTTTTCTCTGGCTGCTAGGCCAATAGCACCTAAAGATTCTGGTTCATCAGTTTCTCCATCTCCAAGAAAACACCAAATTTTTCTTCCTTCATCTTTTAATAAACCTCTATTAATAAGATATTTATTAAATCTT
>MDSW01071208.1_pt1 | contig 12695 bp, 14 predicted proteins | sample 811171 | NCBI WGS metagenome assembly MDSW01 (sample SAMN05326641, study PRJNA326480) | marine metagenome | isolation source: seawater | place: Atlantic Ocean: North West | collected 2012 | reverse complement strand
AGGTAGATAGCTAACCTTTTTTAGGAGACCTTGCTTCTGTATTAGTACTAAATATAGCATCAACAAATTGCTTTGACTCAAATATTAATAAATCTTCTTTTTTCTCACCAACACCAATAAATCTAATTGGAATATTTAATTCTTTTGCAATTGCTTTTAGACCTCTTGTAATTTCAGATATTTCTTGCACTCTTCCATCATTTCTTCCATTTTGAGAACCTGACATTAATTGTAAATAATCAATGATTATCAAATCAATATCATAAAGTCTCTTTAATCTTCTTGATCTAGCTCTTAATGAAGGAATTGTAAGAATTGGATTGTCATCAATAATCAGGTTTAATTGTTCTAAAGAAGAGCTAACTTTAGCAATTTTTTTGAAATCTTCTTTATTTAACTCAGCCTTTCTCATCTTATCACCACTAATCTTAGACTCTTGTGCTAAAACTCTAGTAGCTAGTTGTTCAGATGACATTTCTAATGAAAAAAAAGCTACTTTACCTCCATCTTCTGCAATTTTATTTCCAAATTCATCTTTTTTTTCTTTATATTGTTTAGCAGCGTTAAAGGCTATATTTGTTCCCAATGATGTTTTTCCCATTGAAGGTCTGCCAGCAATAATTATTAAATCTGATTTATGTAATCCGCCAAGTTTTTTATCTAAATCTTTTAAGCCAGATGTAATTCCTGCTATCTTACCATCTCTTTTGTAAGATTGGTCTATAATATCTATTGCAGATTTAAGAGCTTCACCAAACATTGAATGCTTTCTGTCTGCATTTCCAGTTTGAGATAAATTATATAAATCATTTTCAGCACTTTCTATTAATTCAATACCTTCAAGATTATCATCATTAGATAAAGTTTCTTGTATTATTGTATTGCCAATTCCAATTAAACTTCTTTTAATATGCAAGTCATATAATAATTTTGCATATTGATATGCATTTTGAGTAGAAGGAGATGAGTCTTTAATTTTGTTTAAATATGAAAGATTATCAATATTATCTTCATTATTATCATCTAGATAATTTTTAAGTGTTATAGGTGTAACAAGAATATTTTTATCTAAAAGTCTCTTAATAGTTGCAAATATATTCTTATTATTTGGATCTGTAAAATGATCTTCACTTAAGAAATCTGCGATTTTTTCATATGTTCTATTATCCCATAAAAGGCAACCTATAATAGCTAGCTCTGCATCTATATTCTCAAATTGATCAAGCTTTTTATCATCTTTTTCATTTGATAACGAATGTAAATTATTTATTGGCACAATCTTCTGATTTAAACGAATTATTTTTCTTTAACAATGAGTAAAAATAAAGGTTAAAATAAAAAAAAGTTAATATCTTTTAATAATGTGTATAAATGTCTTTAAGTTTTATTGACTATAACTTTAATTTCAGCTTTTAATCCTTCATAGGGATTAATTTCTATCATATGTTCACCTAAAGATCTGATGGTTTGAATAATTTTTACATCATCAGATAGTAATTTAATATTTTTCTCATTGTAAAAATTTATAATTTCTTTTTTTGAAACAGCGCCATATAATTGATCTTTATCATCAGCCTCTTTATAAAATTTAATATCAATTTTCTTAATAGCTTCAATTAAATCTTCTGCTTTTTGTTTTTTTTCATTTTCTTTTAAGTTAATTTCTTCTTTAATTTTTTCAAAATATTCAAGATTAGTTTTTGAATTTCTTAAAGCCATGTTATTTGGAAAAAGAAAATTTCTTGCAAAACCATCTTTAACGATCACTTGATCTCCAATTTTACCAAGTTTTTTAATATTTGTTGTTAAAATTACTTTCATTAAAATATTTTTTGGGTGTATGACATTAAGCCTAAAAAACGAGCTCTTTTAATTGCTTTTGATAATTCTTTTTGTTTTTTACTTGAAACATTGCTTACTCTACTAGGTGTGATTTTACCTTTTTCAGAAACATATCTAGATAGTAATTTAATATCTTTATAATCAATCTTAGGTGAATTTTTTTGGCTAAAAGGACAAAACTTTTTTCTATCTTCAAAAGGTGAAGATTTTCTTTCGTCTTTTTTTGACCTATTTGATGAACTTCTATCTCTCTTCATTATTAATCATCTTTGTAGGAAGTGTTTGATGTTCTTTAACATTTACAAATAAATGCCTTAGAATTTTTTCATTTTGTGCAATTATTTTTCTAATATTTTGTATTTTTGAACCTTCAATTTCTATTTGAAAAAACTTATAATAAGCTTTTTTAAAATTATTAATATTGAAACTTAAATCTTTTAATCCCCAATTTTCTTGTGATATTATTTTACCTTCAGAATCCTCAATATTTTTAATGAAAAACTTCTCCTCTTTATCAATATTTTGATTATTTAAGTCTGGACTCAAAAGAACTATAGCTTCAAATTTTTTCATAAACTCCTTGGATATAACTTAAAAACTAATTTTCAAGTGAAGTTAAACTTGCCTATATTAATTTTTTGAAATAAATCAAGTTAAAAATGACCACTATAGTATTTCCTGGGCAGGGCAGTCAATTTGTCGGTATGACAAAAGAATTTTACGAAAATTTTTCTTTAACTAAAGAAATATTTCAGAAAATTTCTGATATCACCTCTACAGATATTAAAAAAATAATTTTTGAAAACCCTGATGATTTATTAAATCAGACACAATTTACCCAACTTTCAATATTTTGTTCATCAATATCAATATTTAAAGTTTTTGAAAAAGAAATTGATTTGAGTCTTTTAAATATTTCATCTATGTTAGGCCACTCTTTAGGTGAGTATACAGCATTAACTGCAGCAGGATATATTTCTATAGAAGATTGTGCAACTTTACTTAAGAAAAGAGGAGAGTTAATGCAAAATGCTTTTGCACCTAATATGTCAGGTATGGCAGCTTTAATTGGTTTGAATTGCGATTTAGCAGCAAGTATAATTAAAGAAAATAATTTAAATGTTGAAATTGCAAATGACAACTCTCCTATTCAAGTTGTTATTTCTGGGAAAATTGATGATTTAAAAATTTCAAAAGATATTTTTCTTCAAAATGGAGTTAAAAAATTTATTTTTTTAAATGTTTCAGCAGCATTTCATTCTAATTTAATGTCAAAAGCCCAAAGCTCACTAAAGGATTTTATTGATAAAATTGATTTTAATAAATCTTCAGTATCTATAATTTCAAATTATTCAGGATCTTTATCAAACGACATAAATACTATCATCCATAATCTAAGTCATCAAATGTCTAACAGAGTTAGATGGGTTGAAAGTATTAATTCCTTAGAAAGACTAAACAACAATAAAATTATTGAAATTGGGCCTGGAAAGGTTTTAACTGGATTAATTAAAAGAATTTCAAATAAATTTATTATAGAGAATATTGAGACAATTTCTGATATAAAAAAAACTTATGAATAACAATTTAATAGGAAAAAAAGTACTCATTACTGGTTCTTCAGGTGGCATTGGTAAAATTTTAAGCAAAAAATTTATTGATAATGAATGCAAAATTATTTTTACTTCTTCAAATAATGACAGATTAAATGATTTAATGAATTTATATGGCTCAGATCATATTTATTATAAATTAGATTTACGAAATATTTCAGATCTTAAGAAAAGTATGGAACAAATAACTAATGAAAATAAAGATTTAGAAATATTAATTAATAATGCAGGATTAACAAATGATAATCTTTTATTAAGGATGAAAGAAGAACAATGGAATGACGTTATAAATGTAAATCTAAATTCTAACTTTTATATAATAAAATCTATATTACCAAATATGTTAAAAAATAAAACTGGAAAAATAATTGGAATCTCATCAGTGGTTGCATTAACAGGTAATCCTGGACAATCTAATTATACTGCTTCTAAAGCAGCGATTATTTCTATGTATAAATCACTAGCAATTGAAGTGGCTCAAAGAAATATCAATATTAACTTAATAGCTCCAGGATTTATTAAGTCACCTATGACAGACAAATTGAATGAAACTCAAAAAAATACTATTATGGAGAAAATTCCAATGAAAAGATTTGGATATCCTGAAGATATAGCAAATTTAGCTATTTTTTTAGCATCTTCCAACTCTTCTTATATTACAGGTCAAACTTTCCATGTAAATGGTGGAATGTTAATGGTTTAATTTGTTGACACTATCTTATACGATAATCTAAGAAAAGTTAGATTAATTTAAGAATTTATAAATTAGGAGAAAAAATGAGTAATGTCGAAGAACAAGTTAAAAAAATTGTTGTTGAGCATTTAGGAATTGATGAATCTAAAGTAAATCCTGATGCTAAATTTATTGATGATTTAGGGGCTGATAGTTTAGATACAGTTGAGTTAGTAATGGCTTTTGAAGAAACTTTTGGAATTGAAATACCAGATGACGCTGCAGAGACTATATTAACAGTAAAAGATGCAATAAATTTTATTGAGAATAAGACATAGTCTTATTTTTCAAACCAACATATGAGAAGAGTTGTAGTTACTGGAATAGGACTTTTATCATCTATTGGTGATAATTATAAGAAAACATGGCAAAATTTAATTTCTGGTACATCAGGAATAAAATTAATTGATACTTTTGATACAGAGGATCTTTCTTGCAAAATCGCTGGATATATAGAGCATAATCAAAATAAAAAATTTTACTTTGATCGCTTAAACTTTTTAGATAACAAACAAATTAAAAGGAATGATAGATTTATTCAGTATGGTTTGATTGCTGCACAAATGGCAATTGAAGACTCAGGAATTAATTTATTATCTGATCAAGAAAAACTTAAGATAGGAGTTTCTGTTGGATCTGGAATAGGGGGATTAGAAACTATATATGATGGTTCGATCACATTAAGTCAAAGAGGTTCAAGAAAAATTTCTCCTTTTTTTATCCCTTCATCATTAATTAATCTTTTATCAGGACAAATTTCAATTAAATATGGATTCAAAGGACCAAATCATTCTGTAGTAACAGCTTGTGCAACTGGCGCTCATTCTATTGGAGACTCAGCTGAAATTATTAAACGGGGTGCAGCTGACATTATGATTGCTGGAGGAGCAGAAGCTGCAGTTTGTAAACTAGGTGTAGCAGGTTTTTGTGCTGCTAGAAGTTTATCAACAAATTTTAATGACAGACCTTCTGAAGCTTCAAGACCTTGGGATAAAGATAGAGATGGATTTGTTATGGGGGAGGGTGCAGGAATATTAATTTTAGAAGAATATGAAAAAGCAAAAAAAAGAGGAGCAAATATTTATGCTGAAATAGTTGGTTACGGTATGTCAGGTGATGCTCACCATATTACTTCACCAAGTGAAGATGGTGATGGAGGATATAGAGCAATGAAAGAAGCTTTAAAAATGGCATCTATGAATAGTGATGATATAGACTATATAAATGCTCATGGCACTTCTACACAAGTAGGAGATGATATTGAACTAAATGCTATTATGAAAATTCTTAATGGAAATAATAAAATTAAAATTAGCTCTACAAAATCTTCTATTGGTCATCTTTTAGGAGCTGCGGGTAGTGTGGAGGCTATTTTTTCAATTCTTAGTATAGTTAATAACACTATACCAGCGACTTTAAATTTAGAAAATCCTTCTCATGACTTTGAAGTTGATTTAGTTCCTAAGAATCCAATAGATTATGAAGTCAATTTATCGTTAAGTAATTCTTTTGGTTTTGGAGGAACAAATACTGCGTTATTATTTAAGTCTATTTAGTATTTTATTAGTAATTATTTATATTATTTTTTTAACAAATATAAATAAGTTTAATGATTTTGATAAAATAATAAAGATTAAAAAAGGTGAATCTGTCTCATCAATTTCAAAAACATTGTTTAAAGAACATAATTTTATTAATTATCAGATATACTTTTTATCACTTAACTTTATAAATAAATTTTATTCTCCAATAAATTATGGACAATTCTTTATAATTGAAAAAACTAATTTTATTGATCTTATCAAAATTATAACAAAGAAAAGTAATATAAATCATAAAATCACAATTGTTGAAGGTTGGCAAACCTATCAATTTAATAATTATATAAGTGATTTTTATAAATCAGATATCGAAATAAAATATGATAATTTACTCGCTGATACATATATAATTAACTCTTCTAATTCAATGATTAGTTTTAAAAATTTTTTAAATGAAAAATTAGAAATTTTTTTTGAAAACTATAAACAAAATGATTTATTAAATAAATATGGAATAAAAAATATTTTAATTATTTCATCATTAGTTGAAAAAGAAGCAAAAAATAATTCTGACAAAGGCTTAATTTCATCAGTAATATTTAATCGCCTTAATAAAAATATGAAGCTACAAATTGATGCAAGTGTTATATTTTCAATCACAGAGGGTTTAAGAAAGTTTGATACAAAATTAACTTTGAATGATTTAAAAATAAAACACCCATATAATACCTACTATATTAAAGGTCTTCCTCCTGATATGATATGTTATGTGGGCCCAGAAACAGTAAAATTTGTATTAGAAAGTCCTAAAAGTGATTTTTTATTTTATTTTTATAATATATTAGAAAAAAAACATATTTTTTCTAAAAATTACAATGAGCATAAAAAGAAATTAAATGAATATAGAAAAAAAACAAAATAAAATTATTATCATTTCATCTCCTTCTGGAGCTGGAAAAACTACTATATGTAAAAATTTACTAAAAAAAATGGATAGTATTAATTTATCTGTATCTTATACTACTAGACCAATTAGAATTAATGAAAGAAATAAAAAAGATTATTTTTTTGTAAACAATAAAAAGTTTTTAGAATTAAAAAAGAAAAATTATTTCATAGAAACAGCTTTTGTTTTTAATAATTACTATGGATCTCCATTTAAAAATATTGAAAATTCTTTTAAAAAAAATAAAAATATTTTATTTGATATTGATTGGCAAGGTGCAAAAAAATTAAGAAAAGCATTTGATAAATCTCAAATTATAGATTTTTTTATTTTACCTCCTAATAAAACTGAACTCAAAAAAAGATTAAAAAAAAGAGGTAGAGATAATGCTAAAGAAATTAATATTAGACTATCTCATGCTTTAAAAGAGATTAGCCACCATAAAGATTATCAATATGTTTTAATTAATAAAGATATTAATATCACAATTAAAAATATTTTAAATATTATTAATCATGAATTACTAATATCTAAAATAAAAAATCAAGTTTCTAAAAATCTAAAATTTGTAAAATAGATATTTTAATTCACTAGTTTTTAAATCTTCACTTCTTTTATTTAAAATTTTCTGTAAATTTTTATTATCTATTTTAAAATTAATTACATTTTTAATTTTTTTTCTTTTAAATTTAAATATCTTATTATTAAAATTTTCTAATTTCTCAAAATCTACCTTTTCATTTTTTGGTTTAATAGAAATTACACTAGATTTAATCTTTGGTTTAGGATAGAAAACTTTATTAGAAACATTAAAAAGTATTTTATAATCAGATAAAAATTCAATAAAAAAATTTATTTTATTTTTTTTGGATAATTCTGTATCCATTTTTATTGCAACTTCTTTTTGAAGCATCAAAATTAAAAAATTAATATTCTTATAGTTTTTTAATAAATATATAATTAATTTTGTACTTATGTTGTAAGGCAAATTAGATATAATATTTATTTTTTTATTTGTTTCATATATGAAATGAAGAGCATCTTCATTTAATATTTCGATATTATTCAAGTTAGAAAATTTTTCTTTTAATAATTGACATAATTTACTATCTTTTTCTATCAGGATAAGTTTTTTTGGTTTTTTTAATAATATTTCTTTAGTAAGCTGGCCTGTACCTGGTCCAATTTCAAGGATTATTTCATCTTTAATTTTTATTGTATTAACTATTTTTTTGCATATATTTCTATCTAGCAAAAAATTTTGCCCTAATGATTTTTTAGGTATTAACAAAGTTATTTCTATTATTAGATATTTTTTTAATAAATTTAATACAATTTATTAAAGATTCAGTTGTAGCTATATTTTTACCAATAATATCATAAGCAGTTCCAAAATCGGGAGAAACTCTTATAACATCTAAACCTGAAGTAAAATTTACTCCTTTATTTTTACTTAACAATTTAAAAGGTATCAAAGCTTGATCATGGTAATTAAAAATAAAACAATCAATTTTTTTCATATTTTTTACTGATAATAATGAATCTGCTGAAATTGGACCAATAATATTTATTTTTTTCTTTTTTAATTTTTTAATAATTGGACATAAAATTTTTTCATCATCATTACCAATAGTATTATTTTCACTAGCATGGGGGTTAATGCCTGCTATTGCAATTTTTGGTTTTTTGATTTTAAAATCTCTATTTAATGATTTATTAATATTATCTATTTTATTATAAATGAAATTGTTTTTTGATAATATTTTATTTACTTTTTTTAAAGGAATATGCGTAGTTAAAGTTACAACTATAAGTTTTTTATAAATAAAAACCATATTAGATATTTTTTTATTATCTAATTTTTGAAAAAATTCAGTTTGTCCTATAAATTTACTATCAAGATTTTTTATAATTTTCTCTTTATTTAAAGGTAGAGTTATAATTCCTTTAAAATAATTTAATCTTGTCAATTTGTGACTATAAATAATAGAATAATATGTATTTTCAAAGTTATTTTTAGCACTGAAATCAAAAATATTTAAACAATTATTAAAATCTATTTTTTTAATTTTTTTTTTATTTAAATAATGGTTAACAATTTTCAATTTAATTTTAATATTATTTTTTTTAAAAAAATTATTTAAAATTTCTTTATTTGAAAAAAGTATAAAATTATTATTTTTTTTATTTTTCCATAATTTTATCAAAAGTTCTATCCCGATTCCTTCAATATCACCAATCGTAATAGCAAAAAAATTATTATTCATTTATCAAAATCTCAAATTTCTTATTTCTATTTTGCAGAAAATCCTTTTCAATTTCATTAGCAATATAACTAATTTTTTCATCTCTATATATCTTTTTAAAAATATCTTGATTATATGAAATTTCACATAAAATAGCATATACATAAGAACTTTTAGTCGATAAATCTAAGTAATCATTTTTTTTTATAAGTTTTTTTTGTAATTGTTCATTTAATCCTGAGAGTTTAACATCATCAAATTTAATAATTTTTGTTTTATTGAAGTTTTTAATATTATTTATATTATCACAAACAAGTTCTTTTTTTTCAATAATATTTTGTGATTCAATTTTATATATTGATATATTTATTTCTTCAGTTCTTTTATATTTTTTTTCAATATTTCCCATTATTATGTTATCACCTAACTCTAGCAAAAAAGTATTCTTATTGCTTAAAATTAAATTTTTAAAATCTTTATTTAAAGTATCAAAGTTAGTCACTTTTTTATTTGAATAATTATAAAGAATTTTATTTTCATCAAAAAATTTTAAAACTTGATTTAAATCACTTAAATTAATTTCATTTTTATTTGATAAAACAAATTCCTTATCTTCATTATTTATAGATAAATATTGAATAAAAATATCAAAAATTAATATTTCATTATTATTAAATTTATTAATCTCATTAGTTCTTTTTTGAATCATTTTTTCTATAATTTTTCTACGATTTAAATCATAGTTTAAATATTCAATATATATTCTTTTATCTAGACTATAAAAATTTTTTTTAAATTCATCTTTATTATCGACTAAGTCAAAATCTTCTTTAATTTTGTTATATAACTTTTCAGCTTCATCTAGTAGGTTCATATCTTTTTTATTATTTTCTAAATAAAATAATATTGTAGTTATATAATCTTCAATAATTTCTAAATCAGTTCCAATATTTTGGGTTAGTCTAATTGATTGTAAATATTTTTTTCTATTTTCAAGATCTATGGATGTATAAATTTCATTTTCTACTGTAAATGCAATTTTATTCTCAATAGCTTTTAAGTCACCAATATTATAAATTAGAATTAAAACTATTAAATATTTAATAAAATTCATTTTCTTCTTCTCCAAATTCCCATTCTATATCTTGTTTATCAGTCTCTGAAACTGCTAAATTTGATGACTTGTAAGAACCTAGGTTCTTAAATGAAAACATAATTGTTAATTTGTCAGTAGGTTCTATATCAGCTTCTTCATAAAATAATCTTTCGAAATTTATGCTAATACCAAAACACTCATCAAAATAACTATATCCTAAACCATATTCATTATGTTGATCATCGATTAAATTATATGAACCATCAATAAATATTCTTGAATATTTTTTGAATTTAGAGCTTGTAAATTTATAAAGCAAACTTTCATTGCCATCTGTTAATATATTATTTGTTTCTTTTCTTTCATCTAAATATGATACATCAAAATCACCAAATTTATTATTTTCTGAATAAGCAAAAGATTGATTTTTAAGCCTACTTATATCTGTGTCATATCTTATATTGTAAGTTATTTGACCATTATTTTTATTTGAATAACTTAATCTTGATAGAATATCACTTAATTTATCATTATTTCCCATTTCACTATGATAATTACTATTATTGCTTAGCTCATATAGCTGTGAAAATTCAAATTTTAACTTTTTTATTGATAAATCTAATCCAAAATTTATTCTTTTAGAATTATCAAGTTTATCAGTTCCGCTGTAACGATTAAGATTATAATTATTTTCTATAGAAAAAGTATTGTTACTTGATATTTCATTAGATATTTTTTCACTATTTGACTGACTGCTATTGGCTATTAGAGAAATTTTAGGAGTTATAAAAATTTCTTTACTCTTATGTTTAAAAGGAGTTTCTATAAAAATTCCAGACATTGGAAAAAATTTATAATAATTTGTATTATATTTAATATCATTAACTGATTTACCTTGAGTTTGAAAATATTGGTTATGTAATTCAGATTTAAAATTTATTTTGCTATTAAATGAAATTATTTCTTTTTCTAGAATGTTTTTCATTGTTAATCTTTGTTGCATTTCAGAATGTTCAGAAGTTCCCTTATCTCTAAAAATATAGTAATATGTATATTCATTTTCATAATTAAATTTTTCTTTTTTATTTATACCTGTTTGATAGCTAATAAAGGGTAAAACAGTTGGTGTGTTAGCATTATCAACATTATATTCTGCTACTTGATAGCTAGATATATTAAGTAAGAACTTATCATCAAAATTTCTTAAATTATAACCATGTAAATTTAATGTTGTTGATAGAGCAGTATTATATGCCAAATCATTGTTGGGATCTGTCTTTTGCATATAGCTAATTGATGTTTGAAAAGCAGAATCAATGTCTATTTTAAATTTTTCATTAATATTTTTTTCATATTTTGTTATTAAACTTGCATCTTGAAACCATTTTTCATTATTCTTATTTTCTAATGTTGTATCTATACTTGCATTAAAACTTAAATTACCACCAGAAATTATTTGATTATAATCGCCAAGTAATCTTTGAGATGAGTCAACTCCACCACCATAGTTAAAAATTGGTGTAAATGTTAATTCTTTATCTATGTCTATATTGAAATAATAAGGCAAAGATACACTTTGTTCAACTTTTGTATTTATAAAGTTAAAACTTAATGTAGGAATTAAAAATCCTGATTTCCTATCTTTTCTTAAAGGTGATGGTGATGCAAAATAGGGTAAATAAAAAACTGGTAAATTAAAAAGTCTAATTTTTGAATGTTTTTGATATAAAAATAAATTATCATTATTATGTAATATTTTTTCTCCATCTAGTTGCCATATGGGACATTTAAAGTCCTTAAATTTTATTTTTGATTCACAAGGAGAATATGAACCTTTAGTTATTATATCAATCTCATTTTTTTTAATTGCAGATTTACCTACAATTCTAGAACCATCATTAAATAATAATTTAACATCATTTATTTCAGCATTTTTTAAATTATCAGAAAATTCTGCACTTGACCCATAATAGTAAACTCCATTTTCATCTTTAAAATAAAAATCTAGAGGTAAGGAAATTTTTTTATTAGTCTTATTGTAGATCATGATTTCTGAAGTTAAAATTTTAGTTCCTGAGATGATTTTAACATTTCCTTTGGCAACTATATTTTCTTGAGAATCATAGTTTATATCATCTGCATAAATCAATAATTCATTAGCATATTGTGTTTGAGTAAATAAAATTATTATTATGAAACATATGATCTTAATTATTTTTAACATTCTAATCTTTTTCAATTTTTATTATTTGATAAAGACCAACTATAAATGGGACAGAGAATATGATAAAATATGAAAACAAGTAAGATAGCCTTAAAGATGTGGAAAAAGCAACAACTACCTCTTTTAATAGAAAAATAGCAAATCCTATTAGTATTGATATAAATAAAACTTTGAAAAAATTTTCATTTCTTCTGAATTTTCCTGAGAATCCCATTACAACAAATCCAATTATTATTAAAAAAAATGGTTTAGTTAATTCTGAAATATAATAGAGGGCTACCTCTGGCGAGTATAGATTAAACTTTTTTAAGTTACTTACATGACTTTTATATTTATAAAAAGGTATAAATTTGTAATTAGAAATTGAGTCTACTATATTTAATTTATTAAAATTTAAATTTAATTTAAATGTATTTAATTTTGTATACTTATTAGTATTAATATCGAATACTGT
>MDSW01039590.1_pt1 | contig 12695 bp, 12 predicted proteins | sample 811171 | NCBI WGS metagenome assembly MDSW01 (sample SAMN05326641, study PRJNA326480) | marine metagenome | isolation source: seawater | place: Atlantic Ocean: North West | collected 2012 | reverse complement strand
TGGCTTGGAGATAGATTTTTCAGTGATAGCACAAGAACTCTTTGATGATGTGTCTCGAGGGAAGAATTGATTAAGTCGACCGAGTTGCGATCTTGATTGGATTTCCTTGCATCAACTTCAGGATCCACTAGATGACGCAATTGGTCTGATTGTGAGCACCTGAGGTGGTGTTGAATCGGCTGGATAGATCAGTTGGATGCGCACATCGCGCTGTTCTCCAGGAGCGAGTGTGAGTTGACCGAGCGCTGGACCGGGTTGCCCTTGACGGAGGACCAGATGGGTGATGTGGCGACCCAGTGGAACGCCATGACTATCTTCGAGTCCAGTCACTTCAACTGGGCCGCGGAACATGACTGGCCCGTTGAGACTGCTGCGGAATCTCAAATGGCTGGCTGGTCCATCGCTCTTCAAGGGGGATTCCAGAGCGAGTTCAACAGTGGAGGGCTGATTGCTGTTGTTCTTGAGGGGAAGAATCAGGTCGTAATCAACGCCGTAGTTGCCATGGGCTGCCCAGGCGGTGTCGGGATAGAGGACTTTCAGCTCAGCAGTTTGGACCTGACCTGTGCCTAATGAACCACGCTCCAGGCTGCTGATCGGCCACGACAGAGGTTGTGACGGGATCGAAAGCACGTTGCGTCCCGGGTCGGTGATTCGGCTCCGCCAGCGACGGCCAATTTGAACGCCACTCACTCGCGAATAGATGATTTTGCCTTTTGTTCCTCGCGTCGTTGGGCTGTGTTCTTTCGAGCTGAGTTTCTTACTCTTGAGCAACTTGGTCCAGCGGCTTGCCGGTGGAGCTTTCGCTGTTGGCCCGAGCCCGGCGAGTGTGGCCAGCGCGACGGGGCCCGAACTCTGCAGGCGTAATTGCAAATTGCGGCCATTGAGTAGTGGATCGAGACCCGCCACAGGGATCGGCAGAGCAAGGAGCAAGGTGGGATGATCTGGTTTGAGCTCCCAACTGGTTTTGACGAGTTCGGCAGCTCGACGACCACGGAGTAGGTCTCCGGCCACACGGCTGCCTGGTCCGGCTGCGATCACCTCGTTGGTTTCGCGGATCAGCGTGGGCAGGGGTAGGAAGGGGGCGGCGGTTTGTCCAGGTTGTGTGGCTTGCGACAGAGACGTGCTGCCTTCTAAGAGTTGGAGCTTCACCGCATGGTCTCCCAGCGGTGCTGCGAGGACGGCAAGCCAGAGAGTCGAATCAAGACCTTCACTCTCTTCATCGCCCGCATAAACGTGATGACTGAACAGATCAAAACGACCGTTTAACGGCACCTCAAGACTTGAGGCTCCACCGTCCGGGAATGTGGAGAGGAGGATCCCTTCGTCTGTGATCAACTCAGGGTTGTTGTCATTGACCATCAACACCTTGTCCAAGGCCCCAGGCAATGGCCTCACCTGTTGTTCTCGCACAATGACGTCATCGACGTTGGCCAGAACCGGGCTACTCGCAGGTAGACAAATCAGGGCTGCCGTCAGCAGCGATGGCAGTCTCATGGGTTGGGAGCAGGTTTTGCAGCTGGTTTGGATTTGGCGGCTGTTGGCCGTGGAGGAGCAGGCCTGGGTTTGAGGTGCGGAGCCATCGCCGATGCCATGGCTCGGATCAAATTGGTGGAGCGAGGATCATTGAAGGGGCCCTTGACGAGGAACCCAGCCACAGCTCGCCGCCCATCGGGAAGTTCGATCAACCCTGCATCGGCGTAGGCAATGCCGATATCACCAGTTTTGTTGTAGACCCTGTAGCCCTTTCTGGCCAGGCTGTCATCAGGTGCTCCTTGAGCACCGCCTAGCCCACGCAGCAAGCCGGTGGGCAGCAAGGTGTTTGTGACCGATGTGGACATCACTTCGCGAAAGAGGTCACGACTCCGGGGGCCCAGCTGATCACCGCTGTCCACCAGCGCAATCGACCGACTCAGATCCTTCGCACTGGTGGTGTTGGTGCCATCGAGGTCTGGAAGCCAGTTGTTCACTTCCGTGGCGGGGAGGTCTAGGACCTTGAATCGATCATTGATTGCCGTCTTGCCTCCCACCCGCTGGATCAAAAGATTGGTCGCTGAATTGTCGCTGACGCGAATCATTTCAGTGGCCACTTCAAAAGTGGGGAAGCGGCTTCCCAGTGGTTTGCTCGCCATCCAGCCGGCGCCACCACCCACAAGCTCTTTGGTGAGCGTGAGCGGCTCGTTCCATTGCAGGTCACCGCTGTCAACAAGTTCGAGCGCCGCGAGCAGGATCGGTGTCTTGATCGAGCTGGCTGCAGGCATCGGTTGCTCGGCGTTCATTTGAGCGAAGCGTCCGTCGTCGAGAACGAGCATGTAGCCACTCGCTTGCAGATCCTTGTGCTGACTTGCAAGCTGTTTCCATTTCTCCGAAAGCGCTTTGATCTCCTGCTTTGGATCAAAGCTGCCGAGAGGTAAGCCCACCCCTTTCTTCGGTTTGGCTTCCTCTGGGGAGGGAGTTCCCTCACGGCTGTCGTCAGATGTGGTCCCAGGCCCGAGCCCCGTCAACCAAGCTTGTTCGGAGATCCAGGCGTGCTGGGACAGCCAGCCAGGCAAGGCGAGCCGTTGCTGGCGAACCTGCGGAGCGAGGAGTTTGAGCGCAGATCCAGTGAGGACTCCGAGGCCGACACCCATCAAAATCAGCCGCAGCATCAGGCGCACTGGTTTGCCCCAGCCCGGTGAATCTCGTGATGGACGACTCTTTGTCACCCGCGTTGTTGCCCATTGATCGGCAGAGATTAGGAGCGCTTTGCGCGGATGGCCCAGCGGAGTTGACGCACCATTCCACGCAACAGTGCGACTTCTTCGCTGCGCGTGCTGGCTCGTTGAAGGAGGTCGCGAACCTTGGCCATTCGTGCCGAAGCGGTGTGGTCCAGAAGAAATCCAGCTTCGAGTAATAACGCTGTGGCGTCATCCAGAAAGTCACTCATCTGCTGTGCTGGTGCCGGGTCAGGGCTGTCCTCGATCGCATCCCATGGGCTGGTGCGTAAATGCGCCAGTTCGTGCAGAACCACTGCGACCGCATGGGACAAATTCAGCGATGGATAGCTGGCATCGCTGTTGAGTGTCAAAACACGTTGACAAAGACGCAGTTCACCATTGCTCAACCCTCGGTTTTCACGGCCGAAAACAAGGGCTACAGGGGCATTTAACCCTGGACCTGTGGTCGTTCCATCACGGCTGAGAAGCCAGCGCAATGCCGTCTCTGGAGGGATCAGGGGGATCTCTCCGTGATCCAAACGACCGCACGTTGCCACTGAGCGACGACAGTCGCTGATGGCGCTGAGGAGGGAGTCATGAATGACGGCTTTCTCCAAGAGATCTGCTCCATGAACTGCCATTCGCCTGGATTCATCGGAATACGGATCGCAGCGGGGCTGGACAAGCCGTAGTTCTGCTACGCCAAAATTGGCGCAAAGCCTGGCGACGCTTCCCACGTTGATTGGTCCTGCGGGTTCCACAAGAACAACCACGGTTGGTTGATTTGGTCTTGCTGAAATCAATGCAGCGTGTGGAGATAGGCCAGCAGATCTGCCATCTCCGCTGGCTCAATTTGAAAGCTGGGCATGGGAGGCGTTTCGCCGCTCACGATCTGATGGATGAGACGTTGATCGCGTTGATGGTCTGATATCCCAATCAGTTCTGGGCCCAATAGTCCCTGGCCGGCCAGCCCATGACAGCCGGCGCAGTTGATCCGAAACAGTTGTCCCCCATGTTCAGTGGATCCCTGGAGGTCAAGCGTTGCCTTCAGATAAGGGTCTTGGCGGGCATTGCCGATGAACCAAAGCAGCAGAACAACACAGGCTGCTGCAGCGAGAACAACGAGAGCGGTGATGAGGCCGCGGCCGCCATCGCCTTGTGTTGCAGCAGTTGATGTCGGCTCGACCACGGTGCAGGGTTGTGCATGAAAGAATTGTGGTCAATCTTCCAACCCCGTGTGCGGACATGATCGAGCCACTGCTCTGCGGCATTGTTTTGGGTTTGATCCCCGTGACACTCACAGGTTTGTTTGTGGCCGCTTGGAATCAATACCGTCGTGGAGGGAGTGCGTTAGGGGGGTGAGAAATAAAAGGCTTGTTAGGCCATAGCGGCGTTGATCGACCACAGTCCACGTGGATTCCGCTTTCAAGTCATGATCAGACGCGTGTTCGCAGATCACCCAACTGCTTGTGTTGAGCCAGCCACCTTGGCGAAGCAGGCTCAACGTCTGGTCATGAATGGCTAACTGGTAGGGAGGATCGAAGTAGACCAGATCGAAGGGAGCTTGATTCCATCCTTGGCTTAGCCAACGGATTAAGTCCCTTCGGATCACAACGATCGACGCGTTGGTGTTGCATCCGTCGCGTGTTTGTTTGAGGTTTTGTTCGCAGGTCCTTGCAGTGCTTGCATGAGATTCAACGGCCACGACCTTGGACGCCCCTCGTTGCAGAGCCTCGCAACCCATGATTCCGCTGCCACTGCATAGATCAAGCCATCGGCAGCCAGGCAGACGCGGTCCGAGGATGTTCATCACAGCCTCTCGTACACGTGCGGTGGTGGGTCTTGTTCCCATGCCACTGGGACTGATCAGCTTGCGGCCACCACAGAGCCGTAAATGGCCTTTTGCACTCAATTCTCCACAGGGGCGCCGTCTTGAAGCCAGCTCAACCAACGTTGCAGAAGCTTGGTGCCAGCGTCGGACGACTTTTCGGGGTGAAATTGACAAGCGCCGAGACGCCCCTTCCACACCATCGCCGTCACGGTTGTGTCACCAAAGGGGGCCGTGGCAGCCTGAATTCCTGCCTGACTTGGTACGGCTGCATAGGTGTGAACGAAATACACCCATGACGGCGCATCGTTTTGGTTGAGCAAGGGGCAGTTGTTCACCACCGACAAGGGAGCCCATCCCATGTGAGGAATCCGCTCCTTTGGATCATCGGGAAGTCGTTCGACGCGTCCGGGTAGCAGTGCAAGTCCTTGACGAGATCCCTCAGCACTCGTCTCAAACAGCAACTGAAGCCCAAGGCAAATTCCGAGAAGAGGTTTGGATTGATCCACCCATGTTTTGAGATGGGGGACAAGACCAGTGGCCTCGAGATTATCCATGGCTGGATCAAAGGCTCCAACACCAGGAAGAATCAATGCGTCTTGATCACTTAGATCTGCTTCATTTCGAACATCATTAACGACATGTCCAAGTCGTGCAAAAGCTTGACGCACGGAATGGAGATTCCCCATTCCGTAATCGACTAAACCGAGGGTGAGGCTCAAGGTTTTTGAACGAACAAGATGACTTTGATCAACCTTTCAAAATAAATCCGTTTGTTGATCAGAGATATTTAGAGATCGTTCCAGACAGAGTCGCTTTCGGCACTGCTCCTACAACGGTGTCAACTTTCTGCCCCCCTTTAAAAACCATCAAAGTGGGGATGCTTCGGATTCCGTACTGACTGGCGACGTTGGGATTTTCGTCCGTATTCAATTTGAACACTTTGATCTGACCCTCGAACTCCTTGGCGATCTCCTCAACGATTGGAGCAACCATCCGGCAAGGACCGCACCAAGGGGCCCAGAAGTCGACCAGTACTGGTACGTCACTCTGCAGAACATCCTGTTCGAAAGAGGAGTCGGTTACAGCAGCGGCGCTGGACATATGGCCTGGAAGATGTGCTCAGAACTTAGCAACATTTAGACAGAAGGTCTTTGTTGCAGGATGTTTGCCGATGGGATCTGTGATACTGAAAAAAGAAGAGTGAAAGCCCGAGCGCGTCGGGCTAGGGGGTGTGAGGAGTGTGAGGGCACTCGCCCGCACACTGCTTCAGCCTAGCCCTCACTTATTTGCCCATCCCCAATTGCTGGGCCTTCTGGTAAACCTTCCCTTCTGTCAGTAGTGATGGTGCGACGACGACTTCCACCTGCTGCATCTCGCGCAGGGTGCGGGCGCCGAGGGTGCCCATGGATGTCTTGAGGGCGCCTAGCAGGTTATGTGTGCCGTCATCCAGTAGAGCAGGTCCCTTCAAGATCCTCTCAAGACTGCCTGTGCTGCCGACATTAATTCTGGTCCCTCGCGGTAACACTGGGCTCGGGGTAGCCATCCCCCAGTGAAAACCACGTCCTGGTGCTTCCTTGGCCCTTGCGATCGGTGATCCGATCATCACAGCATCTGCACCGCATGCGATGCATTTGCAGATGTCTCCTCCCGTCACGATGCCACCGTCGGCCACGATAGGGACATAACGACCACTCTCTTGCTCGTAGTCGTTGCGCGCCGCCGCGCAGTCTGCGACAGCGGTGGCCTGAGGAATGCCAACCCCAAGAACGCCACGAGATGTGCAGGCGGCTCCTGGTCCAATCCCAACGAGTACTCCGGCTGCTCCAGCCCGCATCAGCTGCAGTGCCACGTCGTAGGTGACGCAGTTCCCAATCACCACAGGGACTCCCATGTCCCGGCAAAGGGCTTCGAGATCGAGACTTTCCCGTCCTTCTGGACCGATGTGTTCTGTGGATACCACGGTCGCCTGAACAAAGAAAAGATCTGTCCCTGCTTCGGTAATCACATCCTTGTACTTCAATGCAGCTACGGGCGTACCACTGACCGCAGCAATGCCTCCACCCTGTTTGATTTCCGCAATGCGTCGGCGGATCAGCTGCTCTTGAACCGGTTGGCTGTAAAGCTCCTGCATGAGGGGGACAAAGGCGTCCTTGCCGATCGCCGCAATCCGATCCAGGACTGGGTTGGGATCGTCATAGCGGGTTTGAACGCCCTCCAGATTCAGGACGCCAAGGGCTCCGAGCTTGGAAAGCCCAACGGCCATCTCAACATCCACAACGCCATCCATGGCACTGGCGATGATTGGGATGGTGCGTTCAATCCCTCCAAGAGTCCAAGTTGTGTCAGTGACGTCGGGATCAACCGTGCGGCCGCCGGGAACCAGCGCAATCTCATCGATTCCGTAGGCCCGGCGAACGACTTTGGAGCGTCCGAGCTGAATGTCCACCGCACAATTGCTTCAATTCAAAGAAAGCTACCAATTCGGAACCTGATGGCTCCCACTTAGCTGCCTGTGATGTTCTTCCAGCGGGAGCGAAGCTGCTCGATCATTTTGCTGCGATCACTGCTGCGCAGGAGGTTGCTGAGCAAGAAGCTGCTAAACCAAATCAGTCCAACAAGCTCCAATAAGCCGGAGACCAGGGGCATGCTTTCAATCGTGCCAATGATTCCTCCATAGACCTTCAAAACGACAATCACGCCGATCAACACACCAATCACCCGGATGGGAGTTTGTAGTTGTGACCAGATGTTCGTGAGATCAGTCGATGCGATCAGGCTGCTGACTTTTTCTTTCAGCATGTCCCACTCGCCACCTCCGCTCTCGTCGTCTTGAGCAGGGATGTTGACGCTGGTCGCGAAAGCCGAATCAAGGGTTGGACTTGGCGTGGGGATGGGAGTCGGCGCAGGTGTCGGCGCAGGAGTCGGCGCGGGTGTTGGATCTGGTTCAGGAGACGGAGATGGTTCCGACTCCAATGAGGCTGTCGTCAATAAAGAGGGGCTCGACCCCGATGAAGGGGTCGGTCTTGGCTCTTGGGACTGATCCGGTGTGGGTTCAGGTGTCGGACTTGGTTCCGAAAGCTGAGAATCCTCGGTCTGCCCCATGACGGCAACGAAAAATGGAATTGGAGCTTATCCGAGGTTTTTTTCAACTTCTTACCTGGCCGAGATATTCTGATTAACGGCAATCAGCTCTTGTATGGCGGATCCAGTGGGACCTGGTTCAGGCGGTCCCGGCGATTCGGACGATCGGATCATTCAGACTGATCTGCGAAACGAAATGTCGCGCTCCTATTTGGAGTACGCGATGAGTGTGATCGTCGGTCGCGCGTTGCCAGATGCGCGTGATGGGCTCAAACCAGTACATCGCCGCATTCTCTACGCGATGTACGAGTTGGGGCTCACCAGTGACCGGCCCTATCGCAAGTGTGCGCGTGTCGTCGGCGAAGTGCTTGGTAAATACCATCCGCATGGGGATACGGCGGTGTACGACGCCCTGGTGCGCATGGCCCAGGACTTTTCGATGTCGATGCCCCTGATTGATGGGCATGGCAATTTCGGTTCGGTGGACAACGATCCACCAGCAGCCATGCGATACACCGAATCTCGGCTGCAGGCACTTACGACGGACAGCTTGCTGGAAGATATCGAGGCTGAGACCGTTGATTTCGCTGACAACTTCGATGGCTCTCAGCAAGAGCCAACGGTTCTGCCGGCACGGATTCCACAGCTGTTGCTCAATGGCTCTGCAGGAATTGCAGTGGGCATGGCGACCAACATCCCACCCCACAATCTTCATGAGTTGATCGAGGGTCTTTTAGCTCTGATTGAGAACCCTGAAATCAGCGATCAAGATTTGATTCGTTTGATCCCTGGACCAGATTTCCCCACAGGTGGTCAAATTTTAGGCCGTGAAGGCATTCGTGAAACTTATTTAAGCGGCCGTGGTTCGATCACCATGCGCGGCGTGGCGGAGATTGAGACGATTGAATCTCCAGGTCGCCCCGATCGTGACGCGGTGATCATTACTGAGTTGCCTTATCAAACCAATAAGGCGGCATTGATCGAGCGCATCGCAGAGATGGTGAATGATAAAAAACTGGAAGGAATTTCTGATATTCGCGATGAGAGTGATCGCGACGGAATGCGCATCGTCGTTGAGCTTCGACGTGATGCTTATCCCCAGGTGGTGCTCAACAACTTGTTCAAGTTGACGCCGCTGCAGAGCAATTTCAGCGCTCATATGTTGGCCCTGGTGAATGGGGAACCGATTCTTCTGACGTTGCGTCGGATGCTTGAAGTGTTCCTGGACTTCCGGGTCGACACGATTGAACGACGCACGCGATATCTGCTGCGCAAAGCCGAAGAACGCGATCACATCTTGCTCGGCTTACTGCTGGCTCTTGATCAGTTGGATCCGATCATCGCCTTGATTCGTGCGGCAGCAGATACCGCAACAGCGCGTCAGCAACTTCAGGACCGCCATGGTTTAACCGCCATTCAGTCGGACGCCATTCTCCAGATGCAACTGAGACGGCTCACTGCATTGGAAGCCGACAAGATCCGACTCGAGCACGAGGATCTGGTCACCAAAATCGCGGACTACAAAGACATCCTGGGTCGACGCGAGCGGGTGTTCGGGCTGATTCAAGAGGAGCTTCTGCAGCTGCAGGGCCGATATCCGATCAAGCGCCGCACCGAAATTTTGGATCTCGGTGGTGGTTTGGACGACATCGATCTGATCGCTAATGAGCGCTCGGTGGTGTTGCTGACAGAAACCGGGTATCTCAAACGGATGCCGGTGAGCGAGTTCGAAGCCACCAGTCGCGGGACGCGAGGCAAAGCTGGCACACGGAGCCAAGGAGAAGAGGCGGTGAAGCTGTTTATCAGCTGCAACGACCACGACACCTTGCTGTTGTTCAGTGACCGTGGTGTGTCCTATGCCCTACCGGCCTATCGGGTCCCCCAGTGCAGCAGAACGGCGAAGGGAACACCGGTGGTGCAGCTGTTGCCGATTCCCAGAGAGGAGGCCATCACATCGCTTTTGGCGGTCAGCTCCTTTGATGACGACACTGATTTGTTGATGCTCACCCAAGGCGGTTTCATTAAGCGCACCCGTCTTTCGGCTTTCTCCAACATTCGCTCCAACGGGTTGATCGCGATTGGACTCGAGGATGGCGATGCCTTGAACTGGGTTCGTTTGGCCATTGCCGGCGACAGTGTGTTGATCGGTTCTCAGGCCGGGATGACCATCCACTTCCGTCTCAGCGACGAGGAGTTGCGTCCGTTGGGACGCACCGCCCGTGGGGTGCGTGCCATGAATCTCCGCAATGGAGACAGCTTGGTCAGCATGGATGTCCTGCCCGCAGAGCTTGCCGATCAAGTGGCGGCGAGTGGTGGAGACGACAATGGCGCCGACGAGACAGAAGAGCAAACAGCAGAGGGCCCCTGGGTGTTGGTGGCGTCAGCTAGTGGTCTCGGAAAGCGCGTGCCTGTCACCCAATTCCGCTTGCAGAAGCGGGCCGGCATGGGACTGCGCGCGATTAAATTTCGGCGAGATGGAGATGCTCTGGTCGGGCTGCGTGTCTTGGGCAGTGGTGAGGAGCTTCTCTTGGTGAGTGAGAAAGGCGTGATCGTACGAACCAGTGCTGACGCTATCCCTCAGCAATCCCGCGCGGCGACTGGTGTTCGTCTGCAAAGGTTGGATTCCGGTGATCGGCTTTCGGAAGTGGTGTTGGTGCCGCCTGAACCGGACGAGGTCGAGCCTGAAGGCGAGGCTTGAAGCGGACGCTATGGACGATGTTTTGGTGTTGGGGGGTGGTCCAGCTGCACTGTGCATTGCCTCTGAATTGAAGCAGCGCGGTGTAGCGGTGTCTGGCATCGCCGCCGATCCGATCGACGATCCCTGGCCCAACACCTACGGAATCTGGGCGAAGGAGCTGGAACAGCTTGATCTCGCCAATTTGCTGGAGCATCGCTGGTCAGACACGATCAGTTTTTTCGGGAGTGGTGGATCAGCGCAAGAGGATCAACCCATTCCGCATCAATTGGATTACGGCCTGTTTAATCGGTCTGCCTTACAGCGTTATTGGTTGAAGCGTTGTGGCGAGATGACTTGGCACGTTGACCGCGCTCATCAGATTGACGTTGGCCAGGATGACACCAAGGTGACCTGTGCATCGGGACAAAGCCACGTGGCTCGCTTGGTGATTGATGCCTCGGGCCATCGATCCACTCATCTTCAAAGGCCAAACCATGGGCCGGTTGCTGGTCAGGCGGCTTACGGAGTGGTAGCTCGTTTCAACCGCCCTCCTATTGCATCGGGGCAATTCGTGCTGATGGATTTTCGTTCCGATCATTTGACGGCCGAGCAGCGTCGTGAGCCGCCGACTTTTTTGTATGCCATGGATCTGGGGCAAGATCTTTTTTTTGTCGAAGAAACTTCGCTGGCTTTGGCACCGCCCGTTGCACAGGAGGTCCTGCAGCAACGGCTGCAGCAGCGTTTGACCCATCGCGGTGTTGCCATCACTGCTGTGGAGCATGAAGAGCATTGCTTGTTCCCGATGAACCTGCCGCTCCCCGATCTCCAGCAGCCTGTTTTGGCGTTTGGAGGGGCCGCCAGCATGGTTCATCCCGCTTCCGGCTACATGGTCGGTGCTTTGCTCCGTCGTGGTCCTGGTCTTGCAGAAGCAATCGCATCGGCCCTTGCGGTGGAACCTCGCTTGGGTTCTGCTGCTTTAGCAAGGGAAGGCTGGCGCACCCTTTGGTCTCCTGAGTTGGTGTGGAGACATCGCTTGTTCCAATTTGGGCTGAATCGCTTGATGGGATTTAATCAAGCGTTGTTGCGTCGATTCTTCTCCAGCTTTTTTTCGTTGTCCCAACAGGATTGGAGCGGTTTTCTGACCAATACGCTTCCCTTGCCTCGACTGATGGCGTTGATGTTGCGACTATTTCTGGTGTCGCCTTGGGATGTACGACGAGGGTTGGTTTGCGGCGCACCAAAATCTCAAGCTCCTGTGCCTTGGCCGTCGAACGGAACGACGAGCCCAGGATCCCCTGTTTGATGATGTGATTTAGAATGGATGGTTGACTGATTGAAGAGTTATATCGGCGGCCTTGACGATTGCAATAATTCAGTGGGTTTGTGATGGCTTAACTCATTTCAAATTGCAGGCGATGATTGAACTGATGTGAAGTACCTGTGGAGAAAAATCATTTTTTATCAATGACGTGTGGATCAACACAAGCGGCGTAATTTGTTCACAATTTGGAGTCTCCATTGCGATGTATTCTTAAGGAAAGGGTTTCACTTGCTCTGGCATAAGTAGATGTTGGGTTGATCAGCTCCAATCACGTTTGATTTGGTCTAAAACAGCATCCTTCGTTGGGTTGATGGGTCTGAGTCCTCCTCTTTCAATCAGCAGCGCATGGTCAGCCGCATTGAGTTCTTCTTCTGTGGTTGTAATCATCACGACAGTACACCCCTGCTTTCTGATTAGATCGAGCAAACGCTTATGTTGATTTTCTGGGATGCCAACGAGGAACTCATCGAGGAGGAGGATCGCTGGTCGCCGCAAGAGAGCTCGCGTCAGTGCGATAAGTTTTTTCTGGACAAAGCTGAGTGGTCTTCCATCCTTCGTCAGTTCGGTGTCTAGTTCAAGAGGCAGTGCCTTGATTGCAGTATCCACTCCCGTGACCTTTAGGATCGACCAAATCTCTTCATCTGAAACTTGTCTGTTGTCAGAAAGAAGTTGACGAAGATCGATCGGTTCGAGGACAATATTCTGTGGTAGGTAGCCAACTTGACGACGGTATCCCCTTGATGACAGTTGCTTCAGTGGTGTGAAATTAATTAGAATTTCACCACTTTTTAGGGGTGTGAGGCCAAGAATTGTCTTCAGCAATAAGGTTTTGCCTGAGGCTTTTTTCCCGCAGACTGAGATCAAGGCTCCATTGGGTATTTCGATATTGAGGTTGTTGAGAAGAGGCTTGATCATGCCTGTTAATTGGACATTGACTTGTCTGAAGCTGATAGCACCGTTGATGATTTGATTGGGAACGGTTGCTTGCCAGCCAGGCTCAATCTCTGCTGAGAAAATTATTTTTGCGTTGTCCCAAAGTACAAAGACGTTGGCAAATATTTCAGTCAGATTTGCTGCAGCATCAGCAATTGA
>MDSW01169427.1_pt1 | contig 12696 bp, 10 predicted proteins | sample 811171 | NCBI WGS metagenome assembly MDSW01 (sample SAMN05326641, study PRJNA326480) | marine metagenome | isolation source: seawater | place: Atlantic Ocean: North West | collected 2012 | reverse complement strand
TGTTTCTAATAAGTTAATTGATCTAATGACCGCTAAAAATATTGATGTTGCCTCTTCCAGTATTTTAGTGCTCGGTATTACATTTAAAGAAAATTGTCCTGATATTAGAAATTCTAAGGTCTTAGATTTAATTGAGCATTTAAAGTGTGTTGCAAAAAATGTAGACGTATATGATCCATGGGTCAAAAAAAATCAAATCTCTAATACTTCTATCATTGATAAACTTGAGCAAAAGAAAAAATATGATGCAATTTTATTGGCAGTTCCCCATGATATTTTTTTAAGCTCTGGTTTAAGTTCCATTAAAGAATCTCTGAAACCGAACTCAGTATTTTTTGATCTAAAAGGTGTTTTTCCAAAAGAATTATCAGATGCAAGATTATAGGAAGCTAGAAACACTAAGAGATAATCAATTTAAGTGGCTTGTCACTGGAGCAGCTGGATTTATTGGATCAAATATAACAGAGTATTTGCTATTAAATAATCAGATAGTCATTGGTGTTGACAATTTTGAGACTGGTTCAAGAGACAACTTAAATCAGATTCAACGCATAGTATCTAACAAGCAATGGAGTAACTTAAAATTTTTTGAGAGAGATATCACTAATAAGGATGAATTAGTTGATATTTTTGATGATATTGATTTTACACTCCATCAAGCTGCACTTGGTTCAGTCCCTCGATCTATTGAGAATCCAGCAAGGACAAATGATGTCAACATAGGCGGCTTTGTAAATGTTATGGATCAATCTATCGCTGCAAGAGTTAAAGCCTTTATATATGCTTCGAGTAGCTCTGTATATGGCGATCATCCTAGTCTTCCTAAAATTGAGGGTGTAATTGGAAATCAATTATCTCCGTATGCTGTTACAAAATATTCGAACGAGCTATATGCAGGAGTTTTTTCTTCAATCCATGGGATTAAATCTATCGGTTTAAGATATTTCAATGTTTTTGGAAAGCGTCAAAACCCTGGTGGCCCCTATGCTGCCGTTGTCCCATTATGGATTTCAGCAATTTTACAAAATAATGAGATCTTTATAAATGGTGACGGGACAACCACTCGGGATTTTTGCTATGTAAAAAATGCAGTACAAGCAAATATTTTGGCTGCATTAAATCATGAGAATTGTAAGCAAAGCGATGTTTTTAATATTGCTTTTGGACAAGAGAATTCATTGAATGATTTATTTTGTTTAATAGTTGATGCATTGAAGAATCAAGGATTTAAGTATACAAGAGATGCATCTTATAGAGACTTTAGGGCTGGAGATATCAAGAGTTCGCTAGCTGATATTTCAAGAGCTAAGAAGTTTTTAGGCTATTGTCCTGAATATGATCTTAGATCAGGTCTGGCAGAGCTTTCCAAGGAAATTTTGGAAGAGATATCCAATAATGTTTAAGATCCTGTCTCAAACGTTCTCTATTATCAGCAGAAAAGATAAGCTTTATTTATTCCTTTTGCAATTTATTATGCTTGCCACTTCAGTTTCAGAGGTAATTGGAATAGCCTCTATTGGCCCTTTTATGGCAATAGTTTCAGATCCTAGTTTGATTTATAGCAACCCTTTTTACTCGGGCTTATATGAGATTTCTCGATCTTCAAATGAATATGAATTTATTATATTTTTTGCAGGCTTAGTAATTTGCATTTTACTATTCTCAGCCATAATCTTCACATTATCCCTAAGATTTATTCATCATTATGCCCAAATGATTGGTGCAAATCTTTGTTCTGATCTTTTTGATCACTACATGCAATCCAGCTGGATCTTTCATACTCAGAAGAATAGCAGCCAGCTCATAGTAAATATTGGCTCTGAGTGTACTAGAATTACCGCAGGCATAATTGTTCCTTCATTAGTTATTAACGCTAGAACAATAATGGCTATTACTATAATCGCCTTCTTACTATGGGTTGATTATAAAGTTACGTTATTTGGTTTTATTTTTTTTGGATCAATATATGTAGCTATTTTCTCATTTGTAAAAAGGAAGCTATCAAGCAATTCATTAAAGCTTACCGAAAGTCAAAACATAAAATTTAAATCAATGAATGAGGGATTTGGCGGTATAAAAGAGTTAATTTTATTAGGAAGATCAGATTTTTTTAGAGACTTATTTAGAAAAAATGCCGGAATTTATGGAAGATCTCTTGGCTCAAGTAACACTCTTTTTGAAGTACCAAAATACTGGGTCGAATTAATTGCCTTTGGGGGAATGATATCGTTAATTATTTTTTTAATGGTAAGTTCTCAGCAAAACTTGGCAGACTTTTTACCTAAACTAGCAGTTTTTATCATGGCTAGTTACAGACTTATTCCAACTTTTCAGCAGATCTATATGAACATTTCATCTATACAATTTGCTGATGCAGCAGTTTCAAGTATTGCAGATGATCTAAAAGAATTTAGAAAGCAATCACAAGATATCATCACAGATAAGGTAGACTTCCCAAACTATAATATAGAACTTAAATCCGTTAATTTTTCATATCCGAACAAAGAAGATCACGTCCTGAGAAACATTAGCTTTAGACTAAATGAGAATAAGATGGTCGGTTTTGTTGGGCCTTCTGGATCAGGTAAATCTACATTGGTTGATATAATTATGGGACTATTGAAACCTGATTCAGGGACAATTAGTATTGGCGGAGTTTTCTTAGATTCCAAAACAAAGCTAAGAGCTTGGCAAGGTAATATTGGGTATGTTCCTCAATCAATTTTTTTATCCGATGATTCAATCAAGAAAAATGTTGCCTTTGGTCTGAAGGATTCCGAAATAGATAATTCAAAGATTAAAAAAGCTTTAGATTTATCTCAGTTAAGTGCTTTTATTTCCTCTCTTCCCAAAGGCATAGATACTATAGTAGGTGAAAAAGGGGTGCAGCTTTCAGGAGGGCAGAGACAAAGGATAGCAATTGCTAGAGCTCTTTATAACAATCCATCCGTATTAGTTCTTGATGAAGCAACAAGCTCTCTTGATGGCATAACTGAAAAAAAGATAATGCATTCCATAAATAAAATTTCTAAATTTATGACTGTGCTAATAATTGCTCACAGAATTAATACTGTTAAAGATTGTTCAGAAATCTTTTATCTAGAAGATGGGAAAATATTTGATCAAGGAAGTTTTGAGGACCTAATTAAATCAAATGATAAGTTTAGAGCATTGTCTGATACTTCATAGTTTATAATTCATGCTATGAAAAAAGCATTGATCACCGGCGTGACTGGGCAAGATGGTTCATACTTAAGCGAGCTCTTAATTGAAAAGGGGTATGAAGTTCATGGCATCAAGAGAAGGTCTTCCACTTTCAATACATCAAGAGTAGATCATCTCTATCAAGATCCGCATCAAGAAAATCGAAATTTTATCATGCATCATGGAGATCTTTCTGATCCCTTGAATATCACTGGCCTCATTCAAAAAATTAAACCAGATGAAATCTATAATTTAGGCGCTCAATCACATGTTGGCATAAGCTTTGAAACTCCAGAATATACTGCTGATATTGATGCTCTTGGAACTCTTCGAATTCTTGAGGCAATCAAATCACTAGATCTGATTGATTCAACAAAATTTTACCAAGCATCAACATCTGAATTATTTGGGATTGCAAACGAAACACCTCAATCAGAAACTACTCCATTCTATCCTAGGTCACCTTATGCTGTTGCAAAATTATATGCTTACTGGATAACAGTAAATTATAGAGAAGCTTATGGTATTTTTGGCTGCAATGGAATTTTATTCAATCATGAATCCCCAAGAAGGGGAGAGAACTTTGTTACAAGGAAAATTACTAGAGGATTATGTAACATTCTTCTGGGATTACAAGACTGCTTATATCTGGGAAATCTTAATGCATTAAGGGATTGGGGTCATGCAAAAGATTTTGTCCTTATGCAATGGATGATGTTACAAAATGATTCTCCTAAAGACTATGTGATAGCTACCGGCAAGCAGCATTCAGTTAGAGATTTTGTTAAGTGGGCTGCAAACGCACTAGGTATCGAATTAGAATTTGAAGGCTCTGGAATTCATGAAAGAGGCATAGTTGTCAAAATTGATAATGATCATCCTCATAAAATTAAGCCAGGAGATATTATTCTAAGAATTGATTCAAATTACTATCGTCCAACTGAAACTGATAGTCTATTGGGAGACTCAAATTTGGCCAAAAATGATTTAGGGTGGAAGCCAGCTTATACTGCCCAAGAGATGTGCATCGAAATGGTTGAACATGATTTGCTGCTAGCAAAAAGATCACTTTCTATGTACTAGGATTATGAAAATATTCATTGCTGGTCACAATGGAATGGTTGGAAGGGCTATCCTTGATCTTCTAAAAAAAGATAGTTCAAAACATATTACAACATTAGATAGAGAGCATTTAGATTTAAGAAACAAAAATCATTTAGAGGATTTTTTTCAGGAAAATTACTTTGATGAGGTTTACATAGCAGCTGCTTATGTTGGGGGAATTCATGCTAACAAAACCTACCCAGCAGAGTTTATCTACAATAATTTAATGATCCAAACTAATCTTATTGATGCTTGCCATAAGAATGATATACAGAAACTTCTATTTTTGGGTTCTTCATGTATTTATCCAAAAAAATCTAACCAACCTATTAAAGAAGAGAGTCTTTTAACAGGTTATCTTGAAGACACAAATTCAGCATATGCAGTTGCCAAAATTGCAGGCATTGAGATGTGTAAAAGCTATAATTTGCAATATGGGAGAGACTACAGATGTGTCATGCCAACAAACTTATATGGTAAAAATGATAATTTTGATCCAATTACTAGTCATGTTATCCCTGCGCTAATATCTAAAATATATGAATCATATCTGCATTCTTATGACCAAGTTTCGGTTTGGGGCTCTGGAACTCCTAAAAGAGAATTTCTTCATGTGAATGATTTGGCATCGGCATGTGCCTACTTAATGGAATTAGATGCAAAGAAATTTTATTCAGAGAATAATTTTGGCTACCAGCATATTAACATTGGTTCCGGAGAAGAGATAAATATCAAAGATCTCGCACATAAGATTTCAAAAATTATTGGTTACAAGGGCAGAATTAATTTTGACCAAACAAAACCAGACGGTGCACCAAGAAAATATTTAGATTGTTCTAAGCTAAAGAATCTTGGATGGAGGCCATCTATAAGCTTGGATGAAGGTCTTGAAGATGTAATTAGTTGGTATATCAAAAAATTAAGTCCCACAGATAAATATGAATAGCTCAGTATTATTCATTAGCACAGGTTATCGTGATAATAGTTCTGGTGGGCGGGAGATGCTTTCAAGACTAAATTATGAGATTTTAAAGGATATTTTTGAAGAAAATTTTTTTGATTATCACATTGATTCTTCGAAGAATAAAAAAAGATATACCTTCATCATTAAAAAAATTTTCTTTGGAGAAATAGATGGCTTAAATAAAAAGATTTATTTAGAGATTGCCAAGAAGATTGAGGAATATAAGATTTCACATGTTTTCCTAGATGGATCAAATCTTGGCGGCGCCGCAAGATTTATTAAGAATATTGATTGCAAAGTAACCGTAATTACTTTTTTTCATAATGTAGAGTCAAAATTCTTTTTTGATTTGCTTAAAGTTAATAAAACATTTAAAGCCTTAGCAGTCTTGATCGCCAATTTCTTCTCTGAAAGGATGGCAATCAAAAATTCAGATAAGATCTTTTGCTTGACCAAGGTAGATTCTGAAATACTAAAAAGAATATTTTCAAGAGAGGCTGACAGCATACTCCCTTTATCTTTGAAAGATAGGTATTTTGATGAGTCTTTCTCAGATTCACACCTTTCTTTAAAAGATTATATTCTTTTTGTTGGGGGTAGATTCTATGCAAATGAGTATGGAATTAAATGGTTTTTAAAATATGTATCCCCTTACATCAGATTTAAGACTGTTGTAATTGGAAAAGGCTTCGAAAAGATTTCTGAAAACTACAAAGATAATGAAAATATATGCATTATTGGAGAAGTTGACAACATAGGTAAATGGTATAAGTATTCGCAGTTTGTTGTGGCACCTATTTTCCATGGCTCAGGAATGAAAACTAAGGTAGGGGAAGCATTAATGTTTGGAAAAAAAGTTTATGCTACAAAAGAGGCCCTTATTGGATACGAGCTTTTACCAAATACTGCATATACAATATGTTGCTCCGCTGAAGATTTTATAAAAGAGATTAATCTTCATGAGCAAGTTCACTCTTTTGATCAGGAGCAACGGTTGAGAGAACTTTTTCTAGATTTATATTCAGAAACAGCTTCTAAAGAGAGGCTTTATAGGGCTATTTTTAGATAATACTTAGCTTTAAGAACTCAAAATTTCATAAATGATTTTGATTGCAGTCAAAAATGAAGAGCTTATCAAGCTCTTTTCTTTATAATTAATGCTGCAATGATCTAATTTTAGCGAAGGAAAGAGAGAAAGAAAAAAATGTGTGGTATTGCCGGTATTTTTGGTTTTGAAAACTTAGGAAATACTAAGAAAGTAAATCTATTAAATGCCATGATCTCAGAGCTCATTCACAGGGGCCCAGATTCTGATGGTATTTGGATAGATCCTACAAATATCTGTGCTCTTGGTCATAGGAGGCTGGCGATTCAAGATCTTTCTGAAGCTGGATCCCAGCCTATGATATCGTCTAAAAAAAGGTTTGCTATTTCTTTTAATGGTGAAATCTATAATCATGTAGAGCTTAGATCTCAGATTAGGAACATTAGATTTAAAGGCACATCAGATACCGAAACTCTTATATGCTTGATTGAGAAATTTGGTATTAAGCACACATTAAATTTGGTGAAAGGTCAATTTGCATTTTCTCTATTTGATACCAAAACTAATCGTTTATATCTTTGCAGAGATAGAATGGGAGAGAAGCCTATATACTATTCTTTTAGCAAGAGCGGATTAATATTTGGCTCAGAGTTAAAAGCTCTAAAAAAATTTGAAGGCATTGATTTCAGCATTGATAAAAGCGCATTATCTGAGTTTGTAAATTTTAGTTATATATCTGCACCAAAATCAATTTATAAAGGTATTAGGAAAGTAAAACCAGGCTCAGTTGTTACCATTAGCTCAGCTGCTAAAGGGTATGAGATTTCTGAAGAGCTTTACTGGAATATTGACGAAATATACCAGAAAAATACTTATCAATACCAATCAATTGACAATGTCTTGTCTCAATTAGAAAGTAAATTAGAAAATAGCGTTAGATCTCAGCTAATCTCTGATGTTAGTTTGGGATCTTTCTTGAGTGGAGGAGTCGATTCTAGTCTTATAACTTCAATAATGTCCAAAGTTTCTGCTAATAAAGTTAAAACCTTTACAGTTGGATTCCAAGATCAAGATTTTAATGAAGCTCCTTATGCAAGGAAAATTGCCAACCATTTAGGAACAGATCACACTGAAGTTTTTGTAAATACTGATGATTTACTAAATATAATACCTAATCTTAGTGATATGTATGATGAGCCATTTGCAGACTCGTCTCAGTTGCCAACTGCACTAATCTCTTCAATAGCTAAAAATTATGTGACTGTAATTCTCTCTGGAGATGGTGCTGATGAATTATTTGGAGGATACAACCGATATAAATTTTTACCTTACATTTGGGATAAGTTTAGCCTTTTCCCAAAACCAGTTAGGCAATTATTGGCCATCACGGTTAAAAACCTCAGGCCCATGCTTTCAAGTTCACCCTTACAGCATTCTCACTCAAACCTTAATAATAAATTAAACAAGCTAGCTTTTGCACTATACAAGTCTGATAATGAAAGAGATTTTTTTGAAAAGATTCAAATGACTTATAACTTTAATGAGAATCCATTTCTAGATACTAATGAATACCGCCCTTCTAAAGATATTGATGCTGATTTGAATACTCTTGATGCAATGATGCTAGGAGATCTGAAGAGATATTTACCTGGAGATATTCTTTGCAAGGTTGACAGGGCTTCCATGTTTCATTCATTGGAGACCAGAGCCCCTTATCTAGATAGAGATTTGGTTGAATATGCAATCAACATACCTAATAAATATAAAGTGAATGATCAAGGTCAAAAAATTCTGTTAACAAATCTTTTGTCTAAATATTTAGATAGAGACTTATTCCAACGCCCTAAATCTGGGTTCGCAATTCCATTATCTTCATGGTTGAAGGGTCCATTAAAATCTTGGGTTTTAGATTTACTATCCCCAGAGACAGTATCGCGACAGGGATTTTTTAATGTAGAAACTATACAAAAGCTATCAAATCAATACTTCAGAAATAATTCAATTAACACTAGCACTATTTGGAATCTTGTGATTTTCCAGTCTTGGCTTAATCGGAATAACTTTTAGAAATATCAATATATGGCAGCTTATTGGGCAATATTCACTTATTTAATTTTCTTTGCTTTGATTGAAAAGGAAAATAGAGAATTATTGCCTAAGAATGATATTAGGTTTATCTCACTTCTAATAATTATTACTATTTTTCTTAGTGTATTTATTGGTTTGAGGCATGAAATTGGAGGTGATTGGATAAGTTATATTTTGATGTTTGAGGAGTTAAGTGTTACTGAATTCACTGAAATATTCAATTTAAGTAATGATCCTGGCTATTCTTTAATCAACTGGCTTGCATCCTCGCTTGGCTTTTCTATCCATGCGGTCAATCTTTTCTGCGCACTAATCTTCTCTTTTGGTTTATCTTATTTCTGTTTGCACACGAAGAGACCATTTCTTGCCATTATGACCTCTTTCCCATATTTAATAGTGGTAGTAGCGATGGGTTATACAAGACAATCTGCAGCTATTGGGCTAGCAATGATTGCTTATATTACGGCGCAAAGACAGGAATTCTTTAAATTTTTCCTATTAATAGTAGCAGCAGCAACCTTTCATAAGACAGCAATTATTTTATTGGCAATTGCAGCAGCAGTCTTTTCAAAAAATAGGTTTTTTATCCTGACTATTTTCTCTCTAATAGCTTTTCTATTAATCTCATCTCCTCTGTTTCAAGAATTTGAAGAGCTATATGAATATTATGTTATAGCTGACTATCAGTCACAGGGAGCTGCAGTAAGAGTCGCAATGCTATTCTTCCCTTCATTAATATTTCTTATTTGGCCTCACCGATTTGCTTTCGATCCTTATCAAGAAAAGTTATGGAAAGTGATCTCTCTTATCTCTCTTGGATTAATGGCCTGCTTGATTCTCCTTGATGCATCTACTGCAGTTGATAGAATTGCATTATATTTTTTACCCATTCAGCTCATGATCTTTGCTCACCTACCTGATATTATTCAAGGAAATAGGTCCTCAAAATCAGTCATCATTTTGCTTATTATTTTATTTTATATTCTTGTTATGACCATTTGGTTTAATTTTGCATATCATTCACATGCCTGGCTTCCGTATAACAACATTATTTTCGAACTCTTATAATGAGAATTGTCTTAAATGCTAACTCGTCTTGGTATCTTTATAAATTTAGAAGATCGAGCATTATTGCTCTAATAAATCAATCGCATGAGGTATTTTGTTTGGCACCAAGGGATAAATATTCTGAAAAATTAGAGGAATTAGGAGCAAAATTCTATGATTTAGCCCTCTCTCGAAGCTCAAAAAATTTTATAAAAGATATTATGACAATTTTTCAATTAAAGAATATTCTTTCTAAAATATCGGCAGACATAGTCATTAATTTTACAGTAAAAAATAATATCTATGGATCATTAGCTAGCATGCTGTCTAGTAAGAGTTATGTTATTAATAATGTTACAGGTATAGGCAGTGCCTTTATAAAAAATAATCTTACCACTATTATTATCAAGCTACTTTATCGAATAATAAAGAAAATACCATCCCACACATATTTTCAAAACGAGGATGATCAAGAATTATTCATTAAAAATGGCTTAGTGAATAATGATAAATGCTCTATCTTACCAGGCTCTGGTATCGATATTGAATCATATCAGTCTGTGATTCTTGCTCCAGATAAAAATAAATTTATATTTATATTTGTTGGGAGGCTTATTGCGGATAAAGGGATTGAAGAACTCCTAAAGGCTATAAAACTATTGCATCAAGAATTAAGTAAAGTTGAATTAGTTATTTTAGGATTAGTTGATGAGGATAATCCTTCTTCTATACCAAAATATGAGCTTGAGAATATGACTTCTGATAAATTTATAACTCTTCATTATGATATTGAAGATGTGCGTCATTTTCTTGCTAAGTCTCACTGTTTTGTTTTGCCCTCATACAGGGAGGGCACTCCAAGATCAGCGCTAGAAGCAATGGCGATTGGTCTACCAGTTATCCTTTCAGATGTTCCTGGATGTAGAAAACTAATTGCCGACAGCAAAAATGGGTTTAGTTGCGAAGCAAATTCTGTAAAATCACTATATTCTGCTTTAAAAAAAATTGTTAATTTAAGTTCTGAAGAATTGAATTTAATGGGCCTGCGTAGCAGAGATATAATTGAGCAAAGCTTTTCTGACAAGATTATTATTACAGATCTGTTGAATAGGATTAGCCTTTTTGAACAAAACGTAAAATGAATAAGAATAAAAAAAGGATCATTGTTACTGGGGGCTCAGGCTTTATTGGTTCAGAAATGATTCGTCATCTAATCCAGAATACTGACTCGCTAGTTTTTAATTTAGATAGCCTTGAGTATTCTGGAAACCAATCTAATCTTCACAGCATTTCTTCCTCTAAAAGATATTTTTTTCAAAGAGTTAGGATTGGCTCAAAAAGAGAAATTTCAAAAATATTTAGAGATTTTTTACCAAATTTAGTAATAAATTTTGCAGCAGAGAGTCATGTTGATCGTTCAATTGATAATCCTGAGATTTTTTTTGAAACAAATACTATGGAAACATTGAAATTATTAGAGGTTTGCAGAGATTATTATAAAACTAGTAAAGCAAACTTTCTTTTCCATCATATTTCTACAGATGAAGTTTATGGAGATATTCAGAAACCAGATTATTTTTCAAAAGAGGGTGATCCATATTGTCCTAGTTCACCATATGCTGCTTCGAAGGCATCTTCTGACCACTTAGTGAGATCATTTCATAAGACATTTGATCTACCAGTGAAGATTACAAATTGCTCCAATAATTATGGACCATATCAATTTCCTGAAAAGCTAATACCTCATGTAATATTAAATGCCTTGAATAGCAAAAAATTACCAATTTATGGCGATGGATCTCAGATTAGAGATTGGTTATATGTTGAGGATCATATTAACGGGATATTAAGTGTTATTGATAAAGGCAAAATTGGGGAGACCTATAATATAGGAGGTGATAATCAGACATCTAATCTCGACTTAGTCAGAAATATTTGTGAGATTCTGGATGAATCTATCTATAGAAAAATAAATATAGATAGTTTTAAAGATTTGATTATATTTGTAGATGATAGACCGGGCCATGATAAACGTTATGCTATTGATTGCTCAAAGATAAAAAATGAGTGCAATTGGAAAGCTAAGCATGATTTTTCTTCTGGGTTATTTAAGACAGTTAATTGGTATCTAGAAAATAAAGCATGGTGGCAAGAAATATTAGATAAAAAATATACCTTAGAGAGAGTTGGGTTAAAAAAATGAAAGGAATCTTGTTGGCAGGAGGAAAAGGAAGCAGGCTTTTTCCGTTGACTATTTCAACAAATAAACATTTGTTACCTATCTTTGATAAACCAATGATTTATTATTCATTATCAGTTCTTATGCTTTCAAATATTAGAGAAATATCTCTGATTACTACTCCTGAGTCAGTTAATGCCTTTAAAAATTTGCTAGGAAATGGAGATCAATTTGGAATTAAGCTTCAGTACTTAATCCAAGACCAGCCCCTTGGGATAGCCGAATGTTTTTTAATAGCAGAAGATTTTATTGGTAATGATCCCGTTTCATTAATTCTTGGAGACAATATCTTCTTTGGATACAATTTTTCAGATCAATTAATACAAGCTTCTGAAAAGAATCAAGGTGCTACAATTTTTTCTAGTTTTGTGAGCAACCCCAGTGAATTTGCCGTTGCAGAATTTGACGATGGTGGAAACGTAATTTCTCTGGAAGAGAAACCCAAATCTCCTAAAAGTCATTATGCAGTCACAGGGCTATATTTCTATGATAATGAAGTAGTATCAATTGCAAAATCATTGTCACCATCAGGACGTGGAGAGCTTGAGATTACTGATATTAATAAAATTTATTTAAAGCATAAAAAACTTAAAAATATTATCTTGGGAAGAGGTTTTGCATGGTTGGATACTGGCAATGCTAACTCTTTGATTGCAGCAGGTAATTTTGTAAGAACGGTAGAAAAAAGGCAAGGATTAAAGATAGCATGTCTTGAAGAAATAGCCTTTCATAAGGGCTGGATTACAAAAGAAATTGTTCTTAACAATATTTCTAGATACGGAAATACTTCATATGCAAGTTACCTAAAAAGAATTATTCAGTAACATAAGAGAGTTTTATAATAATAGTGAAACATATACCATTGTTGAAGGTAAATTTGCCCTCGAAATCAAAACTCTTTAATGCTGTTTCTAAAGTAATCGACTCAGGTATTATTGCAGAGGGTGAATTTGTGTATGATTTTGAGAATAAGTTTGCTACTAATTTTGGTTACAATAATGTTTT
>MDSW01144556.1_pt1 | contig 12696 bp, 12 predicted proteins | sample 811171 | NCBI WGS metagenome assembly MDSW01 (sample SAMN05326641, study PRJNA326480) | marine metagenome | isolation source: seawater | place: Atlantic Ocean: North West | collected 2012 | reverse complement strand
TACCCATAATACGTTAGGATTTTGAGGATCTAAGGTAATACATCCAATAGAGTAGCTTTTTTGATTATCGAAAATTGGATTCCAAGTTGTTCCAGAGTTTTCTGTTTTCCAAACACCTCCTGAACCAGCAGTAACATACCATGTATTTTCATTTTCTGGATGAATAACAATATCAGAAATTCTTCCAGACATAAGAGCTGGACCTATACTTCTGAATTTTAATCCAGAGTAAATATGGCTTTTATCTTTTTTTTCTGGATCTTCAGCAAATATATTTGTGCTAATTAAGTTATATGATAAAAAAAGTAAGATAGTGATTTTTAAAAATTTCATATTGTTTTAAAATTAAATTATAATAAAGGTTCATCTTTTTTAGTGGAGCTGGTGGGAATCGAACCCACGTCCAAAAAACAAAAACAATAGTTTTCTACATGTTTATCAATTTTTATTTTTTCGTAATAAGCAAGGGAAATTGCAACCTAAACAAATTCTTATCTTCTAAAATTTCATTTAATTACAGAAGAAATAATTAAACTAGTTTAATTCAAATAATACTTACTATAACACAGTATTAAACAAACTGTATTAAGAAGCAATGGCGCTTAAATTTAATTTAAGCAGCCATGGCGTAATTAGATTCGCCGTTTAAATGTTTGAGAGTTTTTTTACAAGTACACAACACAAAACTTGACATGCTTGCTATATATTTTATTTACTGTCAAAACCAGTCAGCCCCAATAATTCAAAGAACAAAACAAAATTATAAAATCTAATATATTATATTCATTTTATTTGTAATTTATATGTATGAAAATAGGTCTTATTAGAGAACAAAAAAAACCATTTGACAAAAGAGTTTGTTTGAGTCCTCAACAATGTAAGGAGTTAATAGAGAGATATAAGTTAAAGATTTTTGTTCAACCAAGCCCTCATAGGTGTTTTGATGATATAGATTATAATAAATATGGTTGTTGTATTAAGGAAGATTTACAAGAGTGCGATCTTTTATTGGGGATTAAAGAAGTCCCTGTTTCTTGCTTAATACCTAATAAAAAATATATGTTTTTTTCTCACACAATTAAAAAACAAGAATATAATCGCGATTTATTGAAAAATTTAATTTCAAAAAACATAACTATGATTGATTATGAGGTTATTAAAGATAAAGGTAAAAGAATTATAGGTTTTGGCAGGTTTGCTGGTATAGTAGGAGCTTATAATGCTTTTTTTGGTTATGGTTTGAAAAGTAAAAATTTTAAAATAAAGAGAGCTTTTGAGTTGGAAACTTTTGATGCTATTTGCAGTGAGTTATCTAAAGTAGATTTAAATAATGAAAAAATTTTAGTTACAGGAAAGGGTAGGGTTGCTAGAGGTGCTATGGATATTTTAGATTTTTTAAAAATTAAAAAAGTGAATAAGTATGATTATTTGAATAATCATTTCAATTATCCTGTTTATTGTAATATTGACATATCAGATTACTACGAAAGAAAAAATAATGGTGTTTTTAACAAACAAGAATTTTACAAAAAACCTTTTCTTTATAATTGTAAATTAAACGATTTTATTAAAAACCCATCAATATTTATAGCTGGTCATTTTCATAATTCTGAAGCAGGAATACTTTTAAATAATACAGATTTTATTAATTCTAAATTACAAGTAGTTTCTGATATTAGTTGTGATATAGGTTTTATTGCTTGTACTTTAAGAGAAAGTACTATTTCTGATCCAATTTACGGATATGATCCATTACAAAACACAGAAGTTGATTATAGCATAGATGATTCTTTATTAGTTGTAGCTGTTTCTAATTTGCCTTGTGAACTACCCATAGATTCTTCAATAGATTTTGGAAGAATTTTTGTAGATAAAATTTTTCCTCTTTTTTTGAAAAATGATGATAGTATAACAGATGCTACTATATGTAAAAACAATAGACTAACTGATAAGTATATTTATTTGGAAGATTTTTTATTAGGTTAGTTGTTTTATTTTTTTGATTGTTTCTAAAGGTTCTTCTGATTTAAAAACAGCACTTCCTGCAACTAGCACATCTGCTCCTGATTCTATAATTGATTTTGAATTTTCAATATTTACTCCTCCGTCTACTTCTATTAAGAATTTTTTTTCTTTTTTAAATTTAGATAGATCTTTTATTTTTTTATGAGTGTTTTTGATGAAAGATTGACCTCCAAAACCAGGGTTTACAGACATTACACAAACCAAGTCAACTTCATTTAAAATATCATTCAATAATGATACAGGTGTGTGAGGATTTATAGCTACACCTACTTGCATTTTTTGTTTTTTTATTTCTTCTATTGTTCTATGTAAGTGTTTACAAGCTTCGTAGTGGACTGTTAATATATCAGCTCCACATTCTTTGAATTTCTTTATGTAATTTGATGGATTTTCTATCATTAAATGTACATCTAGAGGTTTTTTTGCTATCTTTTTGATATGCCTTATTAAAGGCATCCCAAAAGATATGTTTGGGACAAATAAGCCATCCATTACATCTAAATGAAACCAGTCAGCTTCACTGTTGTTAACCAATTCTATATCTTTTTTTAGATTATTGAAATCTGCTGCAAGAATGGAAGGAGCTACAAGATGATTTTTCATTTAATAAAAAATGATTTATTTGTTAATTTTAATTTTATCCTAGATAAGTTTTTAGTATTTTACTTCTTGTAGTATGTTTTAGTCTTCTTATAGCTTTTTCTTTTATTTGTCTTACTCTTTCTCTTGTTAAGTCAAAAGCTTCTCCTATTTCTTCTAAAGTCATTGGATGTTCTTCATTTAAACCAAAATAAGCTCTTACAACTTCACCTTCTCTATCAGTTAAAGTAGCTAAAGCTCTTTCTATTTCATTTCTTAAAGAATCTACCATTAAGCTTTCGTCTGGACTAGGGCTATTTTCGCTACCAATTACATTGTACATGTTGCTATCTTCTCCATCTATAAGAGGAGCATCCATTGAAACATGTCTTCCTGAATTTTTTAATGACTCTCTAACTTCACTTATGCTTACTTCCGCCTTGTCTGCTATCTCTTTCATTGTTGGAGGTCTTTCAAATTGTTGTTCTAATGCAGAATAAGCCTTGTTGATTTTATTTATAGAGCCAATTTTATTTAAAGGTAATCTTACTATTCTAGATTGTTCGGCTAAAGCTTGTAATATAGATTGTCTTATCCACCAAACAGCATAAGATATAAACTTAAACCCTCTAGTTTCGTCAAATCTTTGAGCTGCTTTTATTAATCCTAAATTACCTTCATTTATTAAGTCAGGTAAAGATAATCCTTGATTTTGATATTGTTTTGCCACAGACACAACAAACCTTAAATTTGCTTTAGTTAATCTTTCTAAAGACAATTGATCTCCTTCTTTTATTTTTCTAGCTAATTCTACCTCTTCCTCTGCAGTTATTAATTCTACTTTTCCTATTTCTTGTAAATATTTATCTAATGACGCAGTTTCTCTGTTAGTAACTTGTTTAGTTATCTTTAATTGTCTCATCCCTTTATTCATATTTATATTATTTTAATTATGCTTATAACTATACGAATTATTTAAATTAATGTTGCGTTAGTTTTATTCTTTTTCCTCTAAAACTTTTTTAGATAGTCTTATTTTACCTGTTTTTTTATCTATTTCTGTTATTTTAACCTCTATCTTATCTTTTTCTTTTAAGTGATCTTCTATGTTTTCTATTCTTTCACTACTTATTTCAGATATATGTAAAAAACCATCAGTTTTTGATGTTACTCCTATAAAAGCGCCAAAAGGTTTTATTGCTTTTATTTCTCCTGTTATTATGTCACCTACTTTAGGAACGTATGTTATATTTTCTATTTCTTTAATAGCTTGTTTTATGTTATCTCCGTTTTCTCCAAAAACTTCTACTATTCCATGGTTCTCTTCTTCTTCTATACTTATAGTAGTATTTGTTTCAGCTTGTAGTTCTTGAATAACTTTACCTCCAGGACCAATAACATATCTGATCATATCTTTTGGTATTTTGATTTTTATAATTTGAGGTATATGGTCTTTTAACTCTTTTCTTGGTTCTTTAATACTTTCATTCATTTTGCCTAAAATAAACATTCTACCATCTTTTGCTTGTTGTAAAGCTTTTGTTAAAATTTCATATGTTATTCCTTTTATTTTTATGTCCATTTGGCAAGCAGTAATTCCTTCTTCTGTACCTGTGACTTTGAAGTCCATGTCTCCTAAAAAATCTTCGTCTCCAAGAATATCAGATAAAATAGCATAATTTTTATCAGATTTTATTAAACCCATCGCAATACCTGATACAGGTTTTTTAATTGGGACTCCAGCGTCCATTAATGAAAGTGTTCCGCCACATACAGAAGCCATAGAAGACGAACCGTTAGATTCCAATATCTCCGAAACAATTCTTATCGTGTACCCAAAGTCTTCAGGTATCATTTTTTTTATAGCTCTCTGAGCTAAATTACCGTGTCCTATTTCTCTTCTACTTGTGCCTCTTATTGGTCTTGCTTCTCCTGTAGAGAAGGGAGGGAAGTTGTAGTGAAGGTAGAAATTGTCGACTCCTTCTAAAGTTGGTTCGTCTATTTTTTTAGCATCTTGAGATGTTCCAAGTGTAGTCGTTACTAAAGCTTGAGTCTCTCCTCTTGTGAAAACAGCTGAACCATGAACAGATGGAAGGTAGTCTATGTCGCAAGTTATTTGTCTTATTTCGTCTAACTTTCTTCCGTCTAACCTATTGCCTCCGTCTAGTACATTGTCTCTCATTTTTTCTTTTACTAGATTGTCAAAAGCTTTTTTTATTTCATCACAAGACTCCTCTAGTTCTTCTTCAGAAAAACCTTGCATTAGTTCATCTTTTAAGTTTTCGAATTTTTCTCTTCTTTCCTGTTTAGGTAGGTATGATTGAATTATTTTTAATACTTTTTCTCCGCACTCTTTTTGAACTTTCTTAATTATATCTTCATTTTTTTCTTTTTTAGCATATTCTCTTTTTGAAACTTTAAGAGTTTTAGCTAATTTTTCTTGCACTTCACATTGTATTTTTATTGCTTCATGGGCAATTTTAATCGCTTCAAGCATTTCTTCTTCACTTACTTCATCCATTTCTCCTTCAACCATTATAACGCTTTCCTTAGAGGCTCCAACCATTATTTCTATGTCAGATTTTGATATATCTTCTAATTTAGGGTTAACTATAAATTCACCATTAATTCTACACACTCTTACTTCTGATATAGGTCCATCGAAAGGTATGTCAGATATTGTTATAGCAGCAGAAGCTGCTAGACCCGCTAAAGAATCTGGTGCGTAGTTTTTATCATATGATAATAATTGTATCATTAATTGAGTCTCGGCATGATAGTCTTTAGGGAATAAAGGTCTTAGGACTCTATCTACTAGTCTCATTGTTAATATTTCATTCTCAGAAGGTCTTGCCTCTCTTTTAAAAAAACCTCCAGGGAACCTTCCAGCCGCATAAAATTTTTCTCTGTAATCTACAGTAAGAGGTAAAAAATCTATGTCGTCTTTTATATCCTTGTTAGCAACTACTGTAGCTAAAAGAACTGTGTTTCCCATTCTTATTTCTACAGCTCCATCAGCTTGTCTTGCTAATTTTCCTGTTGATATTTCTATACTTCTATTTTTATCTAATTTTATTGATTCAGTTATTTTTTTATCTTGCATTACCTTCTTAGTTTTAGTTTTTTAATTATTTCTCTATATCTGTTTATGTCTTTTGATTTAAGGTAATCAAGCATTTTCCTTCTTTTACCTACTAACAATTGAAGAGATCTTTGTGTTTTTTTGTCTTTTTTGTTTTCCTTCAGATGTTCTGTTATATCTGCTATTCTTTTCGTGAATAAAGCTACCTGAGATTCAGCGGAACCTGAGTCAGCTTCATTTTCACCATAAGTTTTAAATATTTTTGCTTTATCAATCATATAATTATATTCTTAAAAATTGGCACAAATATAATCTTTTATTTCTAATAAAAATTAATTTGTGAAAAAATCAAGTATTAAAGAAATTTTACTTTTTAATTCTTTTCTATTTACGATTGCATCAAGAAATCCATGCTCCAACAAAAACTCAGATGTTTGGAATCCTTCAGGTAAATCTTTACCTATAGTTTCTTTTACAACTCTTGGTCCAGCAAAACCAATCATTGCGTTTGGTTCACCTATATTTAAATCACCTAACATTGAAAAAGAAGCAGTTGCTCCTCCAAAAGTAGGATGTGTCAGTATAGATATGTATGGTATTTTATTTTCTCCTAGCAAACTTAATTTAGATGAAGTTTTTGCCAATTGCATTAATGAATAAGCTGCCTCTTGCATTCTAGCTCCTCCTGACTTACTTATTATTATTAAAGGATATCTTTTTTTGATACAAAAATCTATAGCTAAAGATATTTTTTCTCCAACAACAGATCCTATTGAACCTCCAATAAAAGAAAAATCCATGCAACAAACTACTACTTTTTTTTGGTTTATTTCACCAAAAACTGTCGTTATTGCGTCTTTTAATCCTGTTTTATCTTGTGCTGTTTTTATTCTTTCTTTGTAGCTTTTAGAGTCTTTGAATTTCAAGGGATCACCTGATTGTATTCTTTGATTTATTTCTTCATATTTATTGTTGTCATAAAGTATTTCAAAGTATTCTTTTGATGATATTTGAAAATGAAAATCACAATTCGAACATACATAAAGATTTTTTATGTGTTGTTCATGATTAAAAATACTTTTACATTTAGGACATTTTACCCACAAACCTTCCGGGGTTTCTTTTTTTTGATTTGTGGAGGTTTTTATACCTTCGTTTTTTCTTTTAAACCAAACCATATTTATTCTTCACATTTACCAATAGAGGCAAGATGGTTCATTTCTGCTCTTAATATGAGTTTTTTTTGTCCTTCTTCACGATTTTTTCCTTTCCAAGCTAAAAGAGAATTTTGTTGTAGAGCTCTTCCGTACGAAAATGTTAAGTACCAAGGTTTTTTTCTATATGTTTTATTCATCATATTTAAATGAGCTGTAGCTAATTTGCTTGTTTGTCCTCCAGAAAGAAAAGCTATTCCAGGTACATCTTCTGGCACGTGGTTTTTTAAAACTTTATATGTTTCATTTGATACTGTTTCTATGTCCGTCTGTTCCTTGCAGTTAAGCGCAGATATAATCATATTAGGTTTCAAGACAATTGCTTTTAAGTTTACTCTATGATTATTTAATTCTTTAAAAACACTATCTAATGTTCGTTTTGTTATTTCCCTGCATATTTCTATATTGTGATTGCCTTCCATTAAAACTTCAGGTTCAACTATAGGCACTATACCTTGTTCTTGACATAAAGCAGAGTATCTGGCTAGAGACTGTGCGTTTGCTTCTATACATGTTCTAGAAACTTTATTATCGTTTATTGTTATTACAGCTCTCCATTTAGCAAATCTTGCTCCTATTTTGTAGTATTCCTTGAGTCTTTCTCTTAATCCGTCTAGACCTTCTGTTATTTTTTCATTTTTAAAATTACATAAATCTTTAGCCCCTGTGTCAACTTTTATGCCAGGTATTATGTCTTTTGATTTCAGATATTCTGTAAAAGGTATTTTGTCTTTGCAGGTCGTGCTTTGTCTAATAGTCTCATCATACATTATTATGCCACTGATAAAATTGGATAGTTTGTTTGTTCTAAACAGCATGTCTCTGTACTCATTTCTATTGTCAAAGTTTGACTCAACTCCTATAGTGTCTAATCTTTTTGTTATTGTAGCTGTGCTTTCGTCTGCTGCAAGAATACCTTTGCCTTCAGAAACCATCTTTCTTGCTATTAATATAATTTCTTCGTTTTCCATTTAAATATATATTTGTATTTGCAAATGTTTTGAATTTATTGTAAAAAACAAATTAAAATATAAAATATGTTACATAGAAAAGAGTTAAAATTATTAAAATCTTTAGCTTATAAAAAATATAGAGATAAGAATAATCTTTTTTTAATTGAAGGAGAAAAGATAGTTTTGGACTTCTGTAATTCTAATTATGAGGTTGTAAAGATATACTTTGTTGATAAAAACAAGTCTCAAGTTGTTTTAGACAAAATAATAAAATCAAATAATATTCTTTTTGAACAAATAACATCTATCGAGATGAATAAAATCAGTTTATTGTCAAGTAATAATAATATTATAGCTACTGTTAGATTACGTGATAATTATTTTTTCAAAAAATCAAAAACAGAAAAAGTTAATTTCATTTATGATGATTTAGGTAAAGAGAATATTTTAATATTAGATAACATTCAAGACCCTAGAAACTTGGGTGCGTTAATAAGGGCTTCTCATTGGTATGGCGTAAATAAAATATTTTGTTCTTTAAAAACTGTAGATGCCTATAATCCAAAAGTTGTTCAAAGCTCAATGGGCTCTTTGTCAGGTGTTAGTTTATTTTATTTGGATATATTGTCTTTTTTAAACAAAATAAAACTTAATGATAGTTTTGATATATATTTATCTATAATAAAAGCTCCTAGTGTTTATGATGTAAATTTAAAAAATAATTTTGCTCTTGTTTTAGGTAATGAGTCAAAGGGTATTTCTAGTGAAATATTAGATTTAGAATTTAACAAAATTAGTATACCTAAAATTAATACAAAAGGACCAAATTCTCTAAATGTTGTTTCAGCTTATTCTGTAATTGTATCTCATTTTACAAGATTATAATTGAGACATTCATCTAAATCTTTTTTCCCATCTCATAAAACTTTTTAGGCATTTAACACATTTATATCTTTTAAAATTAAATATTTGAAATGTTAAATAATTTATAAAGTAGTCCTTGTTTCGTTTTTTTACTCTTTCTAGAGGATTCTTTTTACATTTAGGGCACAAGTTAGAGTAACCTTTTCCGCTAATTTTATGCCATTTATTTTTTTTTCTTAGTATTAATAAAGAAAAAAAGTACAATAATATTATTAGTATTATTACTTTAGGTGTATCCGGCATTTTAGTTTTTTATTTTTTTAGACTACTATACGATAATTGTTACAAAAAGGTTTCATTTATTCAAATAAAAAACAAATATTAATCCCTCTAGTTTTTAACTTATTTAAAATATTACTATAGTTTGAATCTTCGTTATTTAATACATTTATAATACCTATAGATGATTTTATTTGTATTGAAAATTTAAAATATTCAAAATAAAAATCAATTCCTCCTCCAAATTCATACAGTAGATCGTGATTATTTATTTTTATTATATCTTCACCTCCGTCATCTATATTCTTTTGTGAAGCTAGGTCATAGCTGTATTTAAAACCAGTTATTAAAAAAGCTCTTCCATTATTATATCTTTCAGATTTATATTTTATTATGAAAGGCACGTCTATAAAAGTGGATTCTATATTTTTAACTATAATGTTTGTCTCTTCTTGCAGTTTGTATTCTATTATTCTTTCTGTAAAAACGAGTGAAGGTGTTATTCTGAAATCTATTATGTTATTTATTTTAAAATTTGATATTATTCCTAAATTGAAACCGTACTGGTTCTTAGAGTTATATCTTAATATATCATTGTTTGACGCTTCTGAAGGTAATATTTTAAAATCATAATTATTTAAACCTGTTAAGAAACCAAAATGTAGAGGTTTTTTGTCAAATAAAGGTAAGTTTTGTGGTTTTGGGAATATTTGAGCAAATGATATTTTGTTTAATAATAGAAACAAAATTATAAATTTCATCTTTAAGATCATTTCGTTATAACGTAAGATGTGTTAATAAATTTTGATTAATAATAAATTTTCATCAAATTTATTACTTTAAAACATAAAAATATAATTTTTTAAAAAAGAAACTTTCATAGATGATTAAAAATATAATTAGAATAATTTCTAACATATTATACAAAAATATAGATAAACAAATAAAGGAAGAGTATCCTGATGTTGACTTACAAACAGTCAAAAACGATGTTTATAATGTAATATTTAATTATGATACTAAAAGAGGTCAAAGGTTTGATTTAATTCTTTTGTTTTTGATTTTTCTAAGTGTTTTATGTATTATCTTTCATAGTGTAGATCCTTTTCCTGCTTATATGACAATAGAATGGATATTTACAATATTGTTTACAATTGAGTATGGTGTTAGGATTTGGTGTAATAAAAATGCAAAAAGATATATATTTAGTTTTTGGGGTATTATAGACTTTTTAGCAATTATACCTACCTATCTTTTATTTTTTAATTTTGCTACAGATTACTTGCATTATATAATAGTTTTAAGGATTCTTAGAGTTGTTAGAATAGTAAGTATCATGCACGTTTTTGCTTATACTAAAGCTGCTTACATTATGCAAAAAGGATTGCGTAACAGTTTCCCTAAAGTTTTAGTTTTCTTGTTATATGTTTTAATATTTGTTACTATGTCTGGCACTCTTATGTATGTTGTAGAGGGTGTTTTGTCTGATAATCCTAATCCAGATTTTGATAATATACCAGAATCAATATACTGGGCCATTGTTACAGTTACAACTGTAGGTTATGGAGATATAGTGCCTCAAAGTATTGGGGGTCGAGTTATTTCATCTGTAATGATGTTAGTAGGTTATGCTTTAATAGCTGTGCCTACAGGTATTGTTGCTTCTGAGATAACTAAGGGTAATCTTAAGTCAGAACGATAATGTTATAACTGTTTTACAGCTTTATTTAAGTCTGATTTTCTCAACACATAAACTCCTATATTCTCACAAACTATACTTCCACATTTATTTGCTATTTTCATGACTTTTTCTAGTTTTATGCCTGATCTAATTAAAAGACTTGTTATACTTATTATAACATCACCAGCTCCAGAAGGATCTATGGTTTTAACTTTATGAGCTTTTGAATGTTTTATTTTTTTTTCGTCTGTGTATAAAATTCCATTTTTACCTATAGTTAAAATAATATTATCAGATTTAATTTTACTTTTTAGTTCATTTATATTTTGTTTTAATTTATTTATATCACTGTGTCTTGCTTGAGTTTTCATACTTGTGTTGATTTCATTTAAATTCGGTTTAAATAAATCAACATTTTTATATGAAAAAAAATTATCCTTTTTAGGATCTACAGCTATAAAAATATTTTTTTCTTTTGCTATTTTGATTATTTGAATTATTTTTTCTTTTGTCAAAAATCCTTTATTGTAGTCTTGTAAAATAATTAAATTAATTTTTTTTTCTTTTATTGTTTTTTTAAACTTTTTAATAAAAGATGTTTTGTTAAATGATCGTTTATTCTCTTTGTCTAGTCTAATTATTTGTTTTTCTTTTGATATTATTCTGGTTTTTGTAGTTGTGGTGAAATTTTTATTTGTCATTATATTTAAAATGTCAAATTTATTTTTTTTGAGTAAATTTTTTAATATTAATCCGTTTTCGTCTATGCCAATTTGTCCCATTAAACATGTTTCTATATCTAATGATTTTAAATTTAAAGCTACATTGCCAGCTCCTCCTATTTTATAAAAATGATTCTCTACCTTGTATTTTTGAACATTTGCTTCTGGAGATTTCCCATCTTCTTTTGAAATAAAATATTCATCCAATATTATGTCTCCAATAACTAAAGCTTTTGTTCTTTGGATTTCTTTTAATATGTTTTTGTGATTTATATTTTTCAATCAGACAATTTTTTTAAAGCTATGGCGATTCTTTGAATTGCTTCTTTTATTTTTGATTTACTTGTTGCGTAAGAAATTCTAATACACTTATTGTTTCCAAATGCATTACCAGCAACCACTGCAACATGAGCTGATTCTAATAAGAATATTGATAAGTCATGTGAGTTTTGTATTTTGTATTTTTTGTATTTTTTATTAAAAAAATGAGATATGTCACAAAAAATATAAAACGCTCCTTCAGGAGTATTTGTTATTATTCCAGGTATTTTTTTTAACTCTTTAATGATTAAGTTTCTTCTTTGTTGGAATTCAATTTTCATTGAATTTAATTCAGAAGGATTTATTTTCATAGCGCATTCTACTGCTTTTTGAGTTATTGAACTTGTAGCTGAAGTAAATTGACCTTGTATTTTGTTACAAGCATCAGCAATCCATTGAGGTGCACCTATGTATCCTAGTCTCCACCCAGTCATTGCGAAACCTTTTGAAACTCCGTTGATTGTTATAATTTGTTCTTTTATTTCATTTATGCTCCCAATACTAAAATGTTTTACATCAAAACATATATGTTCATATATTTCGTCAGATATAATAAATAATTTTTTATTTTTTTTTAATATTTGTGCTATATCCTCAATTTCTTTTTGTGAGTAAACGCTACCAGAAGGATTACAAGGGGAATTAAATAAAATCAACTTTGTTTTGTTTGTTATTTTTTTTTCTATTTCTTCTGCTGTTATTTTAAAGTCATTTTTCAAATCACTTTCTATTATAACAGGTACTCCTTCACAGAATTTGATTATTTCTATGTAACTGACCCAGTAAGGAGCTAGTAGTATGATTTCATCTCCTGGGTTAATTAAACTTAAGCACACATTAGCTATTGATTGTTTTGCTCCTGTAGAAGTTACAATTTGGCTAGGTTTGTATTTGATGTTATTGTCTCTTTCTAATTTTCGGAAATAGCTTTTCTTAAATTTAACATACCAGGTACTGGTGTATAATGTGAGTAATT
>MDSW01197784.1_pt1 | contig 12697 bp, 10 predicted proteins | sample 811171 | NCBI WGS metagenome assembly MDSW01 (sample SAMN05326641, study PRJNA326480) | marine metagenome | isolation source: seawater | place: Atlantic Ocean: North West | collected 2012 | reverse complement strand
TTCGTGATCTTTATTTAATTTAACAAACTCTTTAAAAGGATACAGATTAACAATAAGAAAACTAATTTTGGGAAAATTTAATTTTTTAAATGTTTTTAAATGTTTTTTGCTCTGTCTTTTAAATAATATTGACGCATGTATTTTTGGATGAAGTGTTTTGACTCTACCATCAAGTATTTCTTTGAATTTTGTATACTTTGATAAATCATCACATTTAAAACCCAACTTTCTTATGTAATTTCCAGTTGTCCCTGAGGAAATAATTTTTATTTTATATTTTTTGAATATTGAGCAAATTTTTTTTAAATTTGATTTATCATACACAGATATAAGAGCATAATTAGTCATGTTTTATTATAACCCAATTTTCAGTTTTTTTCTTATCAGAAACATATCCTGATAAAACAATTTGTTTTGTTTGTTGAATTTTATTTTCATGATTTATATATATTGAATCTTCAATAGAGGCTTCAGAATTAGTTTTAAAAAGCCATGATTGGTCTTTTATTTGAAGAATTACAGTTTTTTTATTATTTGTTAAAATAGCATTACAATTTGGCAATAAATGAAAGCGAATGTGATAAACTATTTTTTTTGTATTAATTTTTGTAGAAATTATACTATCCTCACCAATTATTTCATTATTATTTTTCATAATTTTAATTTTTCTTGTAATGATTTTTTTAAAATTATTAATATATCCGTTATGACTCGCAGTCCAAATAACATTTTCTTTATCATTTTCTTTATTAAAAGTTATTTTATCAGGGACTCTTCTATAAGAATTTTTTTTACTTAACTCACTGATATTTGTGTTATTTAATACTATAGTTGTGTGTGCTGCACTGTATTTCAAATAATCATCTTCATTAAGAATCTCTCTATTTAAAGAACCACAATTTGTAATAATTTTTTCTCCATCACAACTTAATTCAAAAGCTAATGTACTAGCATGGAGCGAGTTATTTATCGTTTTGTTAACAGGTCTTACGATATCCATAAAAATACTTTTGTTTTTATCTTTATAGAAAACCAAACCTTCTTCATTTGAAGTTATGTTTTTAGGTATAATGTCATTTGCTAAACCTAAAACTTTTTTTACTTCATTCAAATTATTGTTTTTTGAACCATTAAAAAGTATTAAACTATTATCTTGATGAAATAAATTTTGCATTACCGCTGTCATATTATTTATTTGAAAAATGAGTTTTTTATTTTCAGGAATTTTGAAAAATAAACAAATAGCTTTAATTTCATGCAAATTATTAATAAACTTTGCCTGCTCTAATGAATTATAACTTTTATGAAAGCCCAAAGAGTCAACTTGATCAGCAAGTAATTCATCAAGAAGTTTTAAAGCATAGTTTGAAGGTTTTTTATAAACACAACTTCCAAGAAGAAATGCTTTAAAATCTGTAATTGAAATACTATTTTTATTTTTTTTTATTTGATATCTTAATAATAAAAAATGTAAGTAGAGAAATTTATAAATATTTTTTTTTAACTTATTATCAAAAAGTATAGAGACAAATTCTAATGCATATACTAAATTAATAAAACGACTAGCAACTAAGCTTATTGACCAGACTGATGAATTTAATGATTTATATTTATTAATCCATTCAGTTATAATTTTATTAGCCTTTTTTATGTTACTAGCCCCACCTAATATTTTTGAATAACTTAACCAACTAAAAGAATGAAATAACAAGTTTTTATAATTTGTAATTTCTGGTTTAATCTCACCAACACTGATATAGACACTTTTTATTTTTATTTGATCATCAAAGTCAATCAAACCAAAGTTTAAATCTTTTGGATCAAATTCCATTTTTGAGTTTTTTGTAAAATAAATTATAAATTTAACAAATTTTTTGTAGATATATATATTGATTTTATTAATCATATTTTTTTAATTTAGCAGCAAAAAATCCATCAATTAGAAAATTATTAAATTGTTGAGGCAAAATATTAATAAATCCATTTGAGTCAACTAGTTCACTTAAGTTTTTTTCTTTTACAAATTTTTCTATATTATAATTTTTGTTATTTTTTAAAAAATTATTAATTTGATTAATAGTTTCATCCTTTAAAAAACTACAAACAATATATATAATCAATCCATTTTTATTTAACAGCTTATCTGCTTTAATTAGTAATTTTCTTTGCAAGTTTAATAATTTTTTTATATCAAAAGGATTTTCTTTAAAAAGTATATCAGGATTTCTTCTAACTGTACCAATAGATGAACATGGGGCGTCTATAACTACAACATCATATTTTTCATCTTCTTTTAATTTTAAAGCATCAATAATTTCAATTTTAGAATCTAACCCCAATCTTTCTAAGTTATTTTTCAAGGTTTTTGCTCTTTTCGGATTTATTTCAACAGAACTTACTTTTGCACCTTTTTGAATTAATTGAAATGTTTTTCCACCTGGAGCAGAACACAAATCAAGAATTTTTAAGTTATTTAATTTTTTTGCTAAAAATAATGGAAGCATTGCTGAAAAATCTTGAATCCAAAACAAGCCATTTTTGAACTCTTGATTTTTTAAGAGGGAGTGATTCAATTTAATAACCCCTGAAAAATCTGTTGATTTTTTTATTAAAAACTTATTATCATTATTTTTAATTTTATTTTTAAAAACAACGTGAATTTCTGGTTTTTTAGAAATTGTATTTAGAAGTTGTATTTTTTTATCGTAGTTAATATCTTTTAATAAATGCGAGTTGTGATAATTATTTATTGATTTTTTATCCAGAGATATTTTTTTTAATTGATTTTTGTCTAAATCTATTTTTTTCAATACACTGTTAATAAAGCCAGGAATTGCATTAATTTTTTTTATTTTGGCAATTTCTACTGAGCAATTAATTACAGCATAATTTTTATAATTTAAAAATACTAGCTGTGTTATGCTACTAAGAAGCAAAATATACTGATTTTTTTTTGGTTTTTTTTTAGTATAAATATTTATGATTTTATTAGTATATATAAATAATCGCATACTATTTAAAACTACATCATTAACTAATTTTAAATCTGCAATATTTAAATTTTTATTTTTTTTATTTAATTCAAATAATTCTTCAAAATTACTATTTTTATATTTAATAGCATATAGAATTTGATGTATGATGAACCTTACCTCTACACCTTTTTTATAACTTCTTTTATGCATAATTTATTTATATATGCCATATTTTAGTTTTTCACTAAACAATAGTTTCCCAAATAGTCAACTTAACAAAAATCTAATTGATTATAAATTAAAAATTAATACATTATACTATTCTAAAGATACAAATATTTGGAAAATATTAAACAAGAAAAAAAATTCCATACATATTTTAAGTCTTAAATTTGAGGTTAGAAATGAATACATCAAAAATAGTAAATCTGTAATTTTTTTCTTACCGCCTAGTATTGGTCTTGGTGATGCAATTGAATACGCTTTGGCAATTGAAAAAATAATTAAAGAAAAGATATTTAAAAAAATAGGAGTGGCATTTGTTGGCAATTACAAATTTATTTTTTCAAACTTATTTAAAATAAAAAATGTATATGAAAGTACAATTAATCAAATAGATTTAAATAAGTTTGATACATGCTTTCATTTTTCAAAAGAAATTTTATCAATAAATAATCAAAAAAACAATAGAGCAAATATAGAAAAAGATGTTTGTGATTTTTTTAATATTAAGATTAGTAAATCCAATAAAAAAGAAGTAAGAAAAATCACTAAAATTACTTTATTTCCAATTTCAAGTTCCCCTATAAGAACAATGCCATTTTATATAGTAAATTCTATAATAGAAAAATTAAGCAATAAGATTAAAATTGATGTTGTTGTAGATAAACTTTATCCCACATCTAATTATTTAATCAATAATATTGATACAGAAAATATTAATTTGGTATTTCATGAAAAAATATCCGACCTTGTAAGAATTGTAAAAAAAATTGACTACGGGATTTTTATGGATTCAGGGCCCTTACATTTAGCCAAAAAATTAAATAAAAATGGATTGTTAATAGAAACCTCTGTTAGTCATAAAATACTATTAAATAATAATAAAAACATTGATGTTATAAAAAACTCTTTTAGCTCAGATTTTTGTTCAGCTCCATGTGGTTTAATAAATATTTTTAATTTAAATGATTCTTTAGGCTGTTATGAAACAAACCATATAACAAAAAAAGAATTAGGTGATATAAAAAATTTTAAATCCCTACAAAGAGGTAATTTAAAAGAATCTTACATCAAATTCATGGAACATCCTGTAGGATGTGTAAAAGATATTGATTTAAAAAAAATACTAAATACTATTGAAAATTTATTATGAGAGGAAAACTTGAAACAATTGTTGGGGCTATGTTTGCGGGCAAAACAAGCGAACTTCTTAAAAGAATATTATGGGCGAAACATCAACAAAAAAATATACTCGTTCTAAAACCATCTATAGATGATCGTTTTTCTAATAAATTAATTGTCACTCATAATAATCTAAGCCATGAATGTTATGCAATGAGAAGTTGGAATGATGCTTCTGAAAATTTTAATTTAACCGATAATACATATGATATAGTTTTTTTAGATGAGGTTCAATTTATGCAAACAGAAGATACTGTCAATAATGTCGAAAAAATTCTAAATAGTGGCACAGATGTTATTTGTGCAGGCTTGGATCAAGATTCTAGAGGAAAACCCTGGGAGACATCTTCTTTTTTATTAGGTTTATCTGACAAAATCATTAAAATTTATGGATTTTGTAATGTATGTGGAGTTGAAGCAACCAAAACCTTTAGAAAAGAAGAGGGTGGTGAGAGAACAAAAGTTGGCGATTCAAATATATATGAACCAAGATGCTTGAAACATTGGTCTCCAAGATAACTTTATTTATTTAATCTATTTTCAATTAAATCTTCAATAACACTAGGGTCAGCAAGTGTAGTTATGTCCCCTAATTCATTATGCTTATTTGCAGCAATTTTTCTCAATATGCGTCTCATTATTTTTCCTGATCTTGTTTTAGGTAACCCAGTTGTAAAATGTATAATGTCTGGCGAAGCAATAGGACCAATAATTTTACGAACTAAATTTTTTAATTCATCCTTAAGATCAGAGGTATCTTTCTCACCCAGAGTTAAGGTAACATAACAGTATAAACCATTGCCTTTAATTTCATGCGGGTACCCTACAACAGCAGCTTCAGCAACCTTTGGATGAGATACAAGAGCACTTTCAATTTCAGCAGTTCCTAGATTATGCCCAGAAACAATTATTACATCATCAACCCTACCTGTAATCCAATAATATCCATCCTTATCTCTTTTACAACCATCACCTGTAAAATACATTCCATCAAACTGAGAAAAATATGTATCAATAAATCTTTCATGATTTCCAAACACAGTTCTCATCTGACCTGGCCACGAATGTTTTAAACACAACATACCTTCACACTCACCTTCTAATTCTTTACCGTCTTTATCAACGATTGCAGGAATTATACCAAAAAAAGGTTTAGATGCTGAGCCAGGCTTTAATTCTATCGCACCACTTTGCGGAGAAATTAATATACCACCAGTTTCTGTTTGCCACCATGTATCTACAATAGGACACTTGCTGTTTCCAGGAATCTCAAAATACCATTTCCATGCTTCAGGATTAATTGGTTCACCTACAGTGCCTAGTAATTTAAGTGATTTTCTAGAAGTTTTTTTTACTGGTTCATTTCCTTCTCGCATTAAGGCTCTTATGGCTGTAGGTGCAGTGTAAAAAATATTCACTTTATGTTTATCTATAACCTCCCAAAACCTCGAACTATTAGGATAATTAGGAACTCCTTCAAACATTAAGGTAGTTGCACCATTTGCTAAAGGCCCGTAAATTATATAGCTATGTCCAGTAACCCAACCTATATCTGCAGTACACCAATATATATCGCCATCATTATAATTAAAAATATATTCATGTGTTAGTGAAGCATAAACTAAATAACCACCCGAAGTATGCATCACGCCTTTTGGTTTTCCAGTCGACCCTGAAGTATATAAAATAAACAAAGGATCCTCAGCAGACATTTCTTCTGGCTCACATATTTCAGAACTATTTTTTATATGATCATTAAGAATTTCATCTAATTCAATATTTAATTTTATTTCTGAGTTTAATTTTTTATAAACAAGACATTTTTTAATACTCGGACAATTTTTTAAAGCTTCATCAACTGTTTTTTTTAAGGGAATTATTTTTCCACCTCTTATTCCCTCACTTGCAGTAACAATAAATTTTGAATTACAATCCCTTATCCTGTTTGAAATGGATTCTGATGAAAATCCTCCAAAGATTATAGAATGAACAGCACCTATTCTTGCACAAGCAAGCATGGTATATGCAAGTTCTGGTATCATTGTTAAATAAATTGTTACACAGTCGCCTTTTTTTACACCCATAGATTTAAGTGTGTTTGCTGTTTTACAAACATTATCCAAAAGATCTTTATAAGTTATTTTTATTACATCTTTTGGATCATCACCTTCCCATATTATTGCAATTTTATCTGGGGATTTTTTAGCGTGCCTATCTATACAATTATATGAAACATTCAAAGTTCCATCATAAAACCACTTTATCTCAACCTTTTCTTTAGAATATGTAAATTTTTTTATTTTTTTATATTCTTTTACCCAGTCAATTCTCTTACCTTGAGCTTCCCAAAAAGCATCATTATTTTTAATGGATTCATTATAAAGATTTTCATACTCTACTTTATTAATTTTTCCAGTTACATTTACAAAATCAGAAATCATTTTTATATTTTTACAGATTATAAATTAAGTGTATTTATTAACAATATATTTTTCAACATCTAAAATAGTTTTATCCCAAGTATGATTCTTTTCTTGTCTGAATATTTTAACAGAAGGATACCATGGAGTAGTATTATCAATACCCCAATAATGTAATTTTCCTCTACCATATGGAACCATTACTAATGTTTCTATATTCATCGCAGCTGAAAGATGCGCTGTAGTATTACTGGTGGTTAAAATAAAATCACAATTTTTTATTACTGATATTAAACTTTCAATGTCATTTGTTATATCAATTTTATCTATTATTTTTATATTATTTTTGTTTAAATTATTGAAATTTTCAACTTCATTTGAAACATCGCCATATTGTAAATTAACAAATTTTATTTTTTCTATATTTATAACATTAGTCAATTTATCTAAAATTATAGATTTATTAATCCCTATTTCTTTGTTTGTACTTTTCCATGATAAGCCACAAATGATTTTGTTTTGTTGTTTAATTTTTGGATGAAGATTTCTAGTAATATCCTTATTATCAATAATATATGGGAACTTAACATTTGAAAATTTCGAGACATCATTTCTAAAGAAATTTCCTAGTTCACCAATCTTTATATGTTTTTCAAAAAGTATTTTATTTTTATTTTCTTTAAATTTTTCTTTTGTAATAACATTAATATTTACAAATGAGTTTTTAAATACCTTTACTAATTTATCATCACAAACCAAGTGAATTTTTTCACAAACACTCCCTACCTCCCTTAGCATTGATGAATATAGAATTTGATCTCCAATGCCTTGCTCAGATGTAATTAAAAGTGATGAGATTTTTTCATATCCATTCCAAGTATTTTTTTCAATATTTAGAATTGAATTTCCAAATTTTGTTTTTGATCTTTTATTATAGTGCTGCCATCCTTTTTTAAAATTTAATTGAGAAAGATATAATATTCCGAGATTAGTATGAGCTTCAAAGTTATGCTCATTAATTTTTAGTACTTGAAGATAATATTTTTCTGATTTTTCTAATTCACCAAGATCAGAATAAATAATAGCCTTGTTAATTATTGCAATTTCAAATTTGGGGTTGATTTCTAAAGCTTTATTTATATGTAAAATTGCATTTTTAAAATCAAATAAACCTCTATAACAAATGGCTAAATTTACATAAGCCTCTAAAAAATTATTCTTATATTTTATAGCTCGCTTATGATAATCAATCGCCTTATCAAATAATCTTAAATGCCTATAAGTTGCACCTAATTTTGTTAATACTTCGGGTATATTTTTTTTTTAATTCTATTGATTTTGTATAATTTGTAAGAGCCTTGTTATAATCTTTTGTTTCATAATATACATCACCTATACTTGTATATACTTCAGTAATATTATTATTTAAATCTAATGATTTTTTAAAACACTCTAATGCCTGATCATAAATTTTTAAATTTTTTAAACTCAAACCATAGTTAAGCCACCCCTCATATTTATTGGGGTTTATTTCAATTACTTTTTTATGAAAAGGTAATGATTTGTCATATAAATTTAAATCATTGTAAACCTTGGCTAAGTTATAATTAATAAAATAATCCTCATTATTTTTTTTTAATGCTTTCAATAAAAATGTTTCAGCTTTATAAAAATTTTTTGTTACAGCATATGCCAAACCAAGAAGATACAGGGTTTTAGGATATTGATTATCTAGTATGTATGCCTTTTCAAATTCATGAATAGCATCAATATAATTTTCTGATTGAAATAAATTAAATCCATTTTTAAGTATAGATTCAATATTACTATTAATATTCATTTTTTATTAGCTAAGCTTAAAATTTTATTCCAAGATTTTTTATCTATAGGCATTACTGATAGTCTGCTTTGCTTAATTAATGCTAATTTATTTAAAGATTTTTCTTTTTTAATTTGTTCTAATGAAACAGAGTTTTTTAATCTTTTATAAATCTTTAAGTCTACTACAACAAACTTACCACTTTTATCAGTAGGATCTTGGTAATACTCTTTAACAACTTTTAATATTCCAACTATTCTTTTTTCATAAACTGAATGATAAAAAAAACAAAGATCACCAGTTTTCATTTTCATTAAATTGTTTCTTGCTTGATAATTTCTTACTCCATCCCACATATCAACATTTGCTTTTACGTGGTCACTCCATGACCAAGTATTGGGTTCAGATTTTACAAGCCAATAATTCATTTTTGTTCATTTATTTGCAACCTAGGATTTTCCTTAAAATATATATTACTTTTAAAATTAGTTTTTTTCATTTTTTGAATACATGCCCATCCTATCATAGCAGCATTATCCCCAAACATTTTTTTTGGAGGTGTAATTATTTCTATTCTTTTTATATCACATATTTCTTTCAAACCCGATATTAAATATTTATTAATTGAGACCCCGCCTACTAAAGCTAATTGTTTTATATTTATTTTTTCTTTATTTAGCTTTTTTAATGTTAAATCAAATTTATGAATTAATATTTCTAATATTTTATGTTGGAAAGAAGCAGAAACATTATTTATTAAATTTTCATTAATTTTATTTTTTTGTACAAATAAGTTTACTGAAGTTTTAATCCCTGAAAATGAAAAATCTAGAGTTTTTTTATTTTTCAATGGATGTGGCAATTGAACACTATCTATAATACCTTTTTTTGCACTTTTTTCTATTGCCGGTCCTCCAGGATAACTTAAGTTTAATAATTTTGCTACTTTATCAAAAGCCTCACCCATTGCATCATCTATTGTTTCTCCCAACAATATATATTCATTAATTTGATTAACTAAATATATTTGAGTATGTCCACCAGTTAAAAGAAAACACAAATAGGGATAGTTAATAATATTGTTAATTGTTGGTGAAAGCAAATGTCCTTCTAAGTGATTGATTGCATAAAATGGTTTATTAAAACCTAATGAGAGACTTTTTGTAAAAATTGAACCTACCAATAAACTACCAATTAAGCCTGGTCCTGCTGTAGCACAAAAAACGTCTATATTTTTTGGATTTATTGAAGATTCTTTTAAACAGTCCTTGTACAAAGTCTGAATATTAGCCAAATGAGATCTAGAAGCTAATTCTGGCACAACTCCGCCAAATTTTGTATGAATTTCTTGTGAAGCTATTTTATGACTTAATATTGACCCATCTGAATTCATTATACAAATTGAAGTTTCATCACAGGAAGATTCTAATGAAAAAATTAGCATTCCTATATTGCTATCTTATTTTCTACTGTGAAACAACAAGTCAATAATGCTAATAATGACATTTAGATGAAAAAATTTTTAGAATATTTTTATATTTTATCAAAATTATCAACAAGTATAATACTATTTTTTTCTTTAATATTTTTAGGTTATTTGCTCTATATTTCCTATAATTCAATTAATAAAACTAGCACTAACTATGATGAGAGATTTGCCAACATCGTCAATCTTATTGAGTCTAATCAAAATGAAATTAATATTCTTATTTCTAAATTAGGACCTTCAATTGAAGCTGTTGAAAATTTGAGAAAAGAATTCAATGAGCTCAATCTTTTACAAAATACACCAAATAAAAAATTTGATGTGTTAACTAATCAGCTTAAAAGTTTAGAAAAAAATATTTATGAATTAGAAAAAAAAATTAAATATAATGATAATAATTTTCAACAAGATTATAATCTTTCTGAGATTAAACAAATTATATTTATGAAAGTTTTAAACAACTCAAATATTTCATTTGAGATTGAAGCTTTACATAATATTGTTAATACTGATGAAAAAAATATTTTAGATAAAGTTTTAATTATAGAAAAAGAAATTTACTTTACTTACGATCAAATTTATATTCAATTTGAAGAAATAAGTCAAAATTATCTAAAACAACATATATTTAATAGAAATAGTAACTACCTAACAAGTTTTTTATCTCCAATATTGAAAATTCAACCTTCAAACAAAAGCTCATATAAGAACCAAGATCTAAGAATTTTAAAACAAGCAGATGAGTTTTTACTAAATAAAAAATTTAATGACTTAAACAAAGAATTAAATAAATTAGAATTTTCTAATGATTTAATTGATAATTTTAAAATTAAAATTAAAAGTTATATCAATTTACAAAAAACATTGGATTTGATTAAATGACAAAAATTATATTTATTTCAATTCAATTAATAGTTTTACTTTTTGTAGTTTTATTAATTGTTGATAATACATTTATCGTTTCATTTGAAATAGATGATTTTATTTATTCTTTATCTTCACCATATTTTTTCGGCTTATTAATTTTTTTATTTATTTTTATTTTTATTATACAAACTATTTATTTTAGAATTATAAATCGGTTTCACAAATATAAAATGAATAGATATTTGGAAAAACAAAAAATAGGATATGAATATTTTACACTTGGAATGGTGGCATTAGCAAACAAAGATTATAAAAAAGCTTCTTCTTTTTCACAAAAGCTTAATCGATTTTTAAAAGATGATAGAGGTCTGCCTTTATTACTTTATTCTGAAGTTTTGAAGAAAACAAAAAATTTTGATAAATTAAAAACAACTTATAATGAAATGCTTAATATTCAAACCACTAAAGAGTTAGGCGAAATAGGCCTAATGGAATATTATCTTAGTCTTCAAGATTATCACCATGCATTTTTATATGCAGAAAGGTTGTTCATTAAAAATCCTAATATTGAAAATTTGTATAACAATATATTGCAAATAATTGCTAAAACGAATAATTGGAGTCAACTTTTGCGAATATCAAAAAAAGCATTCGAAAATAAAATAATATCAAAAACTATATACCAAGAACACAGATCCATAGCACTTTTTGAAATAGCAAAAATTAAATTTCAAAATGATATTAATGAAGCAATTACTTTGACAAAAGAAGCAGTTAAATTAAGAAGTTTTTTCGTTCCATATATTAAATTTTTAGTTAATTTGCTTTTAACAAATAATAATATTCGTGAAGCAAAAAAATTTATAATTCAGGCTTGGAATGAAAATCCCAATACAGAATTAAGAAAATTTATAATAGAAATTTCAAATAAATTTGATTTAGATATAATAAAATTTGTTTCTAGTTTCAAAAATATAAATGTTAAAAATGAACAAAATAAACTTTTACTAAGTCACGCCTGTGTAATTAACAAAAAATGGACTGATGCTAGAGAACACATAAAGTCTATAATGAGCAATAAACCCTCAAAAGAAATTTGTGAAATAATGTCAATGATTGAATTAGGAGAAAATAATGACCTCACAAAAAGCAACTCATGGAAAATTAGAAGTGAAAATGCTGAATTAGAGAATTGCTGGATATGCACAATTACAAACCAACCTCACCAAGAATGGTCATCAGTTTCTAAGGCTGGTTACTTTAATTCTCTTGAATGGAAACAATTATCAATGGTATACCAGAATGAAATAGAAAGAATACAAATTGAAAACTGATAGTTTAAATTTTTTTATAGGTTATGATTCTAAAGAGGATATAGCTTACAGGGTCTGTAAATATTCAATCTTAAAGAATACAAATTCAAATATAAAAATTCACTCATTAAAACTTTATGAGCTAATTTCAAAAGGCATGTATACTCGCAATGTAGATCCTTTGGCATCAACTGAATTTACATATTCTCGTTTTTTAGTTCCATCCTTAATGAATTACAACAAATGGGCAGTATTTTGTGATTGTGATTTTTTGTTTTTTGATGATGTTATTAATCTCACTAAAAATTTAGATGATAGTAAGGCAGTATATTGTGTGCAACATGATTACACCCCAAAAGAAAAACATAAAATGGATGGACAAAAACAAACTATATATCCTAGAAAAAATTGGT
>MDSW01117309.1_pt1 | contig 12698 bp, 9 predicted proteins | sample 811171 | NCBI WGS metagenome assembly MDSW01 (sample SAMN05326641, study PRJNA326480) | marine metagenome | isolation source: seawater | place: Atlantic Ocean: North West | collected 2012 | reverse complement strand
TTTAATGATTTGTGAAGCAATAGAAGCTGCTGTTCGATCAATTAAAGATCCTGACATAATGAAGATTGAGGCTATGATTGATAAAATAATCAAACAACGGATAGATGATGGCCAGTTAAATGAGTGCCCTTTGACGCTAGATGAATTGAATAAAATCAAAGGAACAGTAGATGGGAATACTGGTATGCTACATGTACTTCGTGGGATATATCATATTCGTATTGAATATCCAGACGATAAATAAATATTTTTTCAATTAAATATCCAATGAAAGAAATCAATATTTATTCTAATCCAGAATATGATATCCCCAATGAGAAAATTTGCAAATCAATTATTAAATATGTTTTCAATTTAGAGCGAGTAAACTTATATGAAGTAAGTATCATATTTACTTCAGATATTTTTGTGAGCGATTTAAAAAAAAGGTTTTTTTTAAAAGACCAATGGACAGATGTCATTGCTTTCCCGCTACATAATAATAAAAAAGAAAAAATTGAAGGAGAAGTATACATAAGTATGCCAACAGCTAAAGAAAATGCTAATAAGTTTAATCAACCTTATGAAAAAGAAGTTGCAAGGTTAGTCATTCACGGGGTTCTTCATTTATTAGATTATTCCGATCAGTCAAAAAAAGAAAAACAAACTATGTCTAGGTTAGAAGAACATATTTTAAAAGAAATAAGATGGAAGGTTATATTTGAAAAATAATTTAAACGATCAAAAATTAACAAGTTTTGAAAAATTAATTGAATTAGTAAATATATTAAGGAGTGAAGACGGCTGTGATTGGGATAAAGTTCAAACAAGTGATTCCTTAATCCCCTACTTTATTGAAGAGGTCTATGAGCTAGTTGACAGTATTGATAAAAAAGATCATGAGAATACTAAAGAAGAACTAGGTGATGTAATGCTTCATTTAATTTTCCAAGCTCAAATATTAAATGAGAAAGAATTGTACACAATCAATGACGTGCTTGATAATATTAATACAAAATTAATCGATAGACACCCTCATGTATTTAATGAATCAAATAAGTCCACAATCGCTAAGATTAATTGGGAATTACAAAAACATTTAAAAAAAGAAAGGGGATCCAGGTTAGATGGAGTCCCAAGTATCTTACCATCAATTATCTTTTCGCAACGAATTCAAGAGAAAGCTTCATCAGCTGGTTTTGACTGGGATAATATTGAAGATGTTTGGTTAAAAATTGATGAGGAAATTAATGAATTGAAAGTTGCCATGAAGAAAAATAATTTAAATAATATTCATGAAGAGATTGGCGACATTCTTTTTAGCGTAATTAATCTTAGTCGCCACTTAGGTATATCCGCTGAAAATGCTTTAAGAAAATCGAATAAAAAATTTATAAATAGATTCCAATTATTAGAATCTCAAATTAGTGATTTAAATAAAACTATTGATGAATGTTCGCTACAAGATCTAAATAAATTATGGGATAAAATAAAAAATAATTAGCTTAATTACCTTGTAATGTGAGCACTATTTTTCTCAAGTTATTATTGTTTCTGTGCTCGCATAAATAAATACCTTGCCAAGTTCCGAGGTTTAGGCTTCCATCTTTAATAGGAATAATCAATGTGTTTCCAAGTATTGAAGATTTAATGTGTGCGGGCATGTCATCCAGACCTTCTTGCGTGTGTGTATAATATTGGTATCCTTCAGGGACCAGTTTATTAAAATGAGTTTCAAAATCATTTCTAACATCTTGGTCATAATTTTCATTTATAGTTAATGATGCAGAGGTATGTTTGATAAATAAGTGTAATAAACCTACAGAAACTTTACTTATCATTGTGAAATTTTGAATTATTTCGTCAGTAATAAGATGGAATCCTCTATTTTTATTTTTTATAAAAATTTCTTTTTGGTACCACATAAAAAAGTCGATATTTAGGTCTTCTTTTCTTTTTTTCTAGCAGCAGGGAACAGGATATTATTTAGAATCAATCTATATCCAGGTGAATTTCTATGCAATGAAAGATCAGTTGGCGGGTCTCCGACAAAGTGCTGATAATCCTCAGGGTCATGACCTCCGTAAAAAGTATAAGTTCCCTTTCCTAAGTTTCCATGGAGGTATTTTACTTGATCTGATGCTGGGTCCTCACCCATTATAATTACGTGGTTTTTAATCATTATTCTATTAAATCCAGTTGTTTGACCCATAAATCCCTTAACAATAGGGACATGATTTTGCGTTAGCATAGTAGGCACGGGATCGTATTTAGCTGAAAATTCAAATAATGAGAAATAATCAGCTTCAGCTCCCCTAGTAACTGGGTTGTGACTCGGAGGATAGTCTATGTCTGAAAATTCATATATCATTGGGTCAGTGTAAATTTTAAAATCTTTGAAAGCAAGAGATTTTGAGTAATCTATTTTGTTTTTTATATCATTGTCTATTGGTGTTCCATCAAACACACTATGCGCACCATCAATATTTTCTAGTGACAGGGCAATGTCATAAGAATCAGTTGCTGAACACATAGCAAATAAGAATCCACCATTTGATATATAGTTTTTTATAGCCCTTGCTATAGCCTTTTTTTCTTCATGGACACTAGGCATGCCATATTTTTTAGCCAAATTCTCAAATTGAGTTTTTTGTTCAATATACCATGGGGCATTGTGATAATTACGATAAAATTTACCATATTGTCCTGTAAAATCTTCATGGTGAAGGTGGAGCCAATCATATTGCTCTAAAGTATTATTAAAAACTTCATCATCCCATAATGTCTCATAATCTATCTCAGCATATGTTAATGCAAGAGTTACCGCATCATCCCAAGGTTGTTTATTTGGAGGAGTATATATTGCTATCTTAGGAGCTTTTTCTAATAAAATAACATCCATGTTATTCTGTTCAATGGTTGAATAAATATCGAGTAGTTGATTTTGAACTTCTAAAAATGTCACCCCTCTTATTTTACACTCAGCCTGTAAAAATGGGTGATCATCTATTAAAAAAGACCCTCCTTGGAAATTTAAAAGCCATTCAACATTAATGTTTCTTTTCAAAACGTAATATGCAATTCCATATGCCTTCAAATGATCATTTTGTGTTTGATCCATTGGGATGAGAATTTTTTGTCCATGAATTAAATTAATTATGGATAAAGTAAATATTATAATTACTCTAAGCATTTAACTATTGGTTAACATTCTAATATGGTATCTAACCGGTTCAAAAAAAATTGAGTTTCTATAATCGTTAATTATACGCATATAGTATTTCATTGCTTTTTCATTATCATTATAAAACTGCTCATATATCTGGCCAGCCATGATTATGCCTCTATCACCAAAAAGAGTATTTTCAATTGAAGCAATTTGATTTAATGCCAAATCATATTTTTTCATTTTAAATAATAAAACTGCTCTTCTTAACGATATCATGGGGACTATTTTTTGATTGCTTTGGTTATTTATAACGTAGCTTAATAATTGACTAGCTTCATTTATTTTTCTCTGTTTCAGTAAATATTCAGCCTTTAGAAATTGTTTAAATGCTTTTTTACCAAGCTCATCAACATCAATGTAGTAATGATTTATAATATCTCTAAGTTCCATTAGATCATTAAAACCATTATTTGTAGGTGTTATAGTAGTAAATATCTCGTTAATCATTGTTAATGCTGTATCTGGTTCACCTGAAAATAAATGTATTTCTACCATTTTATTTTTTATTTCTGGAATTTTATAGACATTATAAACAGAGTCTAAAAAAGATATAGACTTTTGGTGGTTACCTTCAATAAATAGAACGTCTCCAATACGTAAAATAATATTTTTTTTCAAATTCATTTGAGGGTTCTTGGATAAAGCATTAATGTACAAAGAAGCTGCTTTTTCAAAATCTTCAATAATTCTATATTGAATTTCAGCTAATCTGTACTGTGCTTCAACGATTAAGGAAGATTCGGGGATAGTAACTAAAATTGAATCATATATATCCAAACTGAACTGTAGGTTATTTGGAGATATTTTTGAGTGCACTTGAAATGCGTCTTCAAAAAATATATTATCACCATAAAAGTATTGTATGATGTCCTTGGTTTCGATTGGAGAAATTTGATCTTCAAACGTTTTTGCTAGTCCCAATAAAGCTTCGCCGTATTGGTAGCTTTTTAAATTTTGTTTTAGAGCAAATTCATACGCATCAACAGACAATAAATATGAATTTTCTTTTCGTAGATTATTTGCGAATTTGAGCCACTTTTTTATTTCAAAGAAACCGCTTTTTGCCCATTCTAAATAGGTGTTATATGAGTTCAAGTAATCTCTATGTTTAAAATAGTGATCAGCTAATGTTGGTAATAAAATATTTGGATATTTATCACTTATTTCTAAAAGTTTTATTTCTATAATATTTTTTGCTTCGCTGTCATCACTCATCATTAAAATTTTTCTAGAAACAGTCGAACCTTTACCAGGGTTTGATAGTAAAGTTAAAATATATTCATCAATAGCTTCTTTATATTTTTTTCTCCTTTGATAATAATCACCTAATTCCGTAGCTAAAAAACTATCACCAAAATTCTTTCTTCCTATCTCAATCATATCAAATATGTCTACTTCAAGACTATATTTATCATAGGTTGATAATAAAATCCGATAATATGATTTATTACCATTAAACTTTAATAATCCATTTGACCAAATCTTTTTTGCTTCTTTAATGTTTTCATTTAAAAAGTAAAATTCTCCTAATTCTATATTTAATTGAATGTCTCTAGGGTTTCTACTTATATGATATTGTAAAAAATTAATGCCCTCTTCATATCGCTGACTTTTTTTATAGATATTCTTCAAGTTTCTTATTGTTTGAAAATTATTGGGGTTTTTACTAATTATATCCTGATATATACTTATTGCAGCATCCCAATCCTTATTTATTTCATGCATCCTAGCCGTTTTCAAAGATGATGAAAATTGACCAAGGGAAAATGAAAAAGAAAAAAAGTAGATGACTATTTTAAGGTATAGTTTCTTCATTTTTTTCAATATCAATTTGGGTCATTGAATTAAAATACCTTTTAATCATTGTTTGATATTCTCTAGTATATCCTGAATTAAGAGAACGATTTAAAGCATCTAAGGCAATATTTTGCCTTTGCCCCAAATCTATTGGTAAGCCTCCAGGGCTAATGTATCTTATAGTGGTATCACTTACGAACGCCTTTCGTTCATCTTTATATCCTCTTTGTGCTAAGGAAGTTTGACTATCTAGCATCCTAGATAAAATTCTACGCTGTTTTTCTTTTGTTTTCCTGCTGTAACGAAATTTTGACAGATCAGATATAACTTCTTCCATATCCCTTGCAATACCATTAAGATCACCATTTCCTTGTTGTCCCCCTGTTTGTTGAATTTCTTTAATTAATTCTTGTAGCGTTTTTTGAATATTTTTTTGGCCGTTTAGCATAGATTGTAATATCTGCTGCCGAGCGTCATTTGACATCTGTCCCAAACTCAAATTCATCCCCTGCTGATTTAGTCCTTGTTGTTGTCCAGCCATTTGTTGCATCATCTTTAAAAATTGTTCAAACCCACTTGCAGAACCCGAAGATTGCATCTCCTGCACACTTTGGAACAGATTCAATGCTGCAGAATTTAATCCTTCCATCGCCAGGTTTTGATTTTTACTAGCGTTGCGTATATCCCTATCTGTTATATCTGATTTAGTTTGTTCAATTGCATTATTAGCTTGACCGATAGATTTTCCAATTTGTGGTGTTATAGAAAAGGTTTCTTTTGATAGGTCAATCATTTGATTAATTGTTTGATTTAATTGATCTTGAATTACTTGCTGTTTGCTTGCCATTTCTTTTAGTATTGATGAATTTCTTGAAAGAGATAAGGTCTGATCGCGTAATTGTTCTTGCTCTTTTGATAGAAAAAGTATGTCCCGCATTATTTTTTCTAATTTTTCTGCCATTTCAGCGACAGTTTCATTTTGAAATTCTTGCTGGATACTTGCTAATTCATTTTGAATTTTATTTAAGCTATTTAAGGATAATTGGCTTGAAGACCGTGCGGATTTTATGTTACTATTTTTTAAGTCAGAAATTGTCTCCTGAATATTCTTACTAGCTAAATTGAAGTCATTACTTTTTTTTAATTCATCAAGTCTTATTGATGATTTTTGACTGAATGGCTTTATTAATTCCGAGGCTTCTTGAATTTCAGCATTAATATCAGCTAATTCTTCCAATCCTCTTAATTCTTCTTGCCAAATTCTTTTTTCATCCGATGTATTATCAAAAGATTCAATATCTCTGTCTAACTTGTCTTTTTGTTGAACAAGTTTTTCAAGCCTATTTATTAATTCCGTCAATTTTTGTTCAGCTTGCAATCTTTTAAAAATATCAATATACCGATCTAGTTCAGACTCAATCTCTGAAATGTTGTTTGACATATTTTCCAGTGCTTCCTGGAGAGATTGCAAGTCCATCTCTTCTAATGAGCTTTGTGCTATATTTAAATTATCTAATAAGTCTTGGGGTATGATATTTTTTAAAAGATTTGATAGTTCTTTGAATTTTTCCATTAAATCTGGGTTAAGAAGCTCATGTTTTTCACTTTGTTCCACTAAACTTTCAATTGCATCTGAAATATTTTTCATTTTTTTCAGTTCAGTGTTTGCTTCAGCCATTATTTCTTTTACTTTTTGCTGTTCTTCCCATTTTAACTCATCTTCTGTTTTTAAAATATTTAATTCCATATTGTCAATTTCATCTTTTAAAATCATGAGGTCTTCTATACTCTCACTTATTTGCTCATTTATATTTTCTTCTTCATTCTCTAGCTTTTCATATAGGTCGGATAAAGATGGTACTTTTGCAATAAATGTTTTAGAAATTGTTTTTTTAGGGCCTGATATTTCATCATTATCTGATAATTCAAAATGATAATACACCTCATCATCTGGCATGAGCATTAGATCAAATAAATTCCAATGCGTTTTTATAACTTGTTTTTTGATATCCCGGTTCAACTCAGGTATTCTAAACATCGCAATGTAAGGCTCTACTCGTAAATATTCTGGCCTGCGTATTTCATATGCTAACTGTAGATTGCTGAAACCATAGTCATCTTCTATTTGTAACTCATATTGAATTATTTGGTTATTACCTAAGGTAATAACAGGAGGTGGGTTATTTACTTTTATAACTGGTTTATTATCTGGCAAAATACTTATGTGATAAGGTATTGGGTCTCTATTTGTGATATCTCTAGGGTCAACTAGATGTACAGAAAATTTGCCATTATCATTAATAATAAATTTACCACTAGCTTCATTTCCTTTAGTTTCAAAAAAATTAACGGAATCATTTAAGTTAATAAAACATGATTTAAGATTTCGATTACTTTCTAAATTTATATTTACGATTGAACCCTTCAATCCTTGAACAAGAGCAACACTTCCATCTAAGCTCTCAGATGGAAGTTTTGAATATGGTGGAGGTATAATTTTGATTTCAAAATTATTAAGTTTAGGCCTGTCAGTTACAAATATTGTATCTGTCGGAGATTTTACATGCTGCCATGCTTGGTAAAAATGCTTTGCATTTACAATGGCATTATATTCATAGTCCTGAAATAATTCAGGTAATTCAAACCTATAAAGTCCATCAGTATTTAATCCTGCTTTTAATTCAATGATTGATGAGTCTCTACGGTTAAGAGTAATTTGTGTTGGAATCAGTTTCAATAAAACAGAATCAGGTTCCCCCCCCTCGGACCTAATGGTGATGGAAGTTTTTTCTCCTCCAAGAATATGCTTAGTTCTCGTTAAACTGTAGAGTTTAAAAGGCTTTGGTGCTAAAAATTTTTCATTATAGTTTTTCCACCTATAAAATGCGTCAGCGCTCTCTTTCCAAAAAATTGATAAAGCAACAATGGAGGTTAGCATTACTATTGTAGTTATTAGTTTTATATTTAATAAGGAGCTTTTATCAATAATTTCATTTGGCTTTATATTATTAATTTTTTCAGCTATTCTATCAATAAAAGTATCTGCTAGCTCTTTTGATTGAGTCCTGTCAGTCTGCGATTCTATTTGGAATGCATTAAGAGCTATGTCCTGATTTCTTGGGAAAATTACCTTGCCAATAATTTTTGCTAGATAATTCCATGAGTATTTTTTGTTACGATTCTGTTTGATAATTATGTAAGAAATGATAAGCCATAATAGAATTATTAGATATGAAATTATTATAGTCAGCAATACTAATTTTTTATAAAGTGGAGAGAAATAAAATACAGATTCCAATAGGATTAATATTAATAACAATCCCGTGAAAATCATTATGAGAACAAATGAAATTCTGGCAAGATCCAATTTGATCTTTTCACTTCTTACAGATTTTAAATATTTTTGAATTTTCATATTATTGGGTTAGTGCAAAATATATGATATTTACTCCCATTTTAAATGCGAGATCCCTTTTTTCCTCACTATTATTATGCACAGCAGCATCTTCCCATCCATCTCCTAAGTCTGATTCATATGTATATAAAATGATAATTCGCTGATTTTCAAAAATCGCCAGAGCTTGTGGTGGTTTATCATCATGTTTATGAATTTTTGGTAGGCCGTTTTCAAATTCATAAAAAGAGTAAAAAATTGGATGGCTGTGAGGGAGCTCTATAAACTCTTTATTCGGATATACTTTTTTTATTTCTCTACGAAAAGATTTATCCATTCCATAGTTATCATCGGCATGTAAGAACCCCCCATTATCTAGAATTGATCTTAATTCAATAATTTCATTTTCTGAAAATCTAATATTTCCATGACCTGTTATATATAGATAAGGGTAAAGCTTTGCATTTGCATCAGTTAACTTTATTCTGACTTCCTCTGATGCATTTACCATACCTGTATTTGTTCTTAAATAGTTCAACAAATTTGGCAGACTGCTTGGGTCAGAGTACCAATCCCCCCCTCCGCCGTATTGTACTCTAGCTATCTGAAATTCTTGAGAAATTAAAACCGATAACAATATTGATATAAAGATTAATTGTTTCATCATTTTTTATAAAAAAATCAAAGTGGTAAATAGTCCCTAATAATATAATAATTTTATCACCCATAATATACCTAGTCTCTCATTGTAAAAGATAACTGAATCCTTAAATTTGAACGGATGGTAAAACAAAAAATATTTAATTGTGTTGTAATAATTTTATTTATTACTAGGGGCCTTCATTCCCAGACCTTGTTAGAGCAAAAACCTAAGAAATCACTTTGGAGTTTAATAACAATAGATAAGGGGCGTGAACATAAAGAAGGCTACTGGTTTGATAAATTGTTTAGATCAAGAGAATTTTCAGCGCCAATTACTTACATGCCTGTTGAAATTCGTTATGGTTTAGGGTTCAATGGAAAATTTTCAGGAAGTTCATCATCGCCCTCTGCTGGTGACCTTGATAATTGGATTTGGTATGATAAAGAAGTAGCATCCTTAGATCAAGAAGCAAAAAATATATTTGGGGCCGCATTAGACATTGACTTTGCTATGGTGAATATTCCCTATCTCATAATGAATACCAGTTGGATGAATTTTTTAACTGGTATTAATTATAGATCAAGTTCAATTTTTCTTCCAAAAAACATACCAAATGATTGGAAAGAAGGCACAAGCATAAGCGAAAACAATATACAGTTTAAGCCAGATATAAAAGAATACCTTATTACAAATAATCTACAGTGGCAACCATTCAATCCTTGGTATATTAATTTCCGATATAGTTATGGGTTGGCTTCATCAAAATTTTATTTTGACAAAGATATTGAAACAATAAATACTACCCCTAGTGGAAGCGGAACCTCAATGGCGCTTGGTCTAGGATTTAGGTATATTATTGACCCTGGAAAATCAAATCGGTTTTCTATTGGTTTTGATATTCGCCACTCTTACACAAAAATAAATAAGATTATCGACCCAGATAATATTACCCCAGTTAATCGATTTGACATTGCTAATTATGGTATATATTTTACTTTATCTACTTTTTATGGGGGAGATAAAACTATTGGGGACGAAGCAAAAAACGTTTATTATAGAAAAGATTATTTGACTTCAAAAAATAAGTTTATAGAATTCATAAAGCAATATCCAAACCATTCAAATAGATATAGGGCAATGAAATACATAAGCGAATGTAATAGGAAAATCCCCTATCAAATTATGGACCAAGGTTTGGCATTTGATGACCAAGGTGATTCTGAAAAAGCTTTAGATAAATATTTAAAAGCGAGGAAGAGAGTAGTTGAAAATGATACCCTTATCATTGAAGCTTTGAATTTTCGAATTGATGAAATTGCAAAAAAGTGGATGAATTCCGCAGAGTTGTTATTAGATAAAGGTTTATATCAGAATGCACTTAGTCTTGTAAAAAAAGTTGCTAAATTTTCTGATATCGGGACTATGCACCTTGATAGATTCAGATCCTATGTGATTCTTGCTCAAGGCGAAAAATTGCAATCTATTTTAATCCTTGGAAAAGCTATGGAGAAATATTCTAAGGCCTTGGAACTAAATAGCAAATTGGGTTCAAAAGTATTTGCGTTACAATATCAGGCAGGGATTCAATTGATAGAACTTGCTGACAAGGTAGATGAGCCTGATGAGATAATATTAGCTATTGAATCTCTTAAAGAAGCTAGGGGGTTATCTTCTGAGATTGGTTATAGAAATGAAAAACTATTAAAAGATTTAGGCAACAAATTAAAACGTTTAAGTGATTATAAGTCTGATATTATTATAGATCATAAAATGTCCCAAGCTAGATATCTACAAGCTGTTGCCAGGTCTCCTAGATTAACTATTGGTATGACACTACCTTTAATTGAGGAATTATTGGGCTCTCCACATGAGATAGTAATATCTGATGAAACAATGGCAAAACAACAGCTCTGGATTTATAATTTAAACGATAGGCAATTACATTTATCTTTTGAGGACTTTATCTTATTTAAAATTGAAGAGATATAGTTTTTATATTTTATTATAATCCGCATTGTAATCAGGGGAGCATTCTGACTAGTTTTCTTAAGATGAAATATTCACAAAACATAGTATTTATTTATCTATTTTTTAGTTTTATAGCTGCTCAAAAAGTTGAAAGAGATTATAATGAGGAGCTCAGGTATCAAAATGATGCTATAAATAAAATGAAAAAAGAGATTGAGGATTTAAGCTCAAAATTAAGAAAAGCGAATATTAATGAAACATCAACAACTAAAAGAATTACAAACCTTGATGAGGAAATAGCTTTAATAAATAATCTTATCCAATCTCTAAAAAAAGAAGAACAAACCAATAAAAATAAAATAAATATTTTAAAGAAAGATATTAAAACAAAAGAAAATGAATTAAATATTTTAAAAGAAAGATATGAGGAAAGAGTTGTAAATACTTATCAGAGAGGCAGGGTATCTGATTTAGAAAAAGTTCTTTCTTCAACATCATGGCGTCAAGCAGTTTACCGGGCTCAATATCTTAAGGTTATTTCTTCCATTGAACAAAAAATGACTAAAGAAATAGAAAGTTTATTAATCAAAATAAATAAAAATAAGCTAAAACTAGAATCCTTATTAAGACAAAGTATATCATTGAAAAGAGATAAACAAAAGCAAATGACATCCTTAAGGAAAATGAGAATAAAAAGAGAAAAAGAACTGACAAGAATAAGGCAGGATAAATCTGCATTGGCTAATTATATGCAGGAGAAAGCAGCTGGAATAAAGCAATTAGAATCTATAATTAAAAGAGTATTGGAGGATAAGGCAAGGTTTGAAAGGGAAGAAAGAATTCGCCAGCAACAAGAGGCTTTAAAGACTAAAGAGTTCAATTTATTAAAAGGGCAACTACCCTGGCCAACCGAAGGGAGAGTAATTCTAAAATTTGGTAAGCAATGGAATTCAAAATTAAAAACTACTACTGATAATCCAGGAATAGATATAAAGGGACAACCTGGTTCACCTATACGCTGTACAATGAGTGGTGTAGTGACAACAGTGACATACATAAGAGGATATGGGACCACAATAATCATCGATCATGGAGGCGGTTTTTATACTGTTTATAGCCATGTAACAAATATCCAAACAAGTGTAGATAGTGAAGTTCGGTCAGGGGATGTCATTGCTTACATGGGCGACTCTGGATCAATCAATGGTTCGAAATTACATTTCGAGATATGGGGCAAGGGTCAAAAACTTGATCCAGAAAAATGGTTGATAAAAAAATAATGAATTACGATTTGATATCATCACAAAAAGATACTTGGAGTAAGCTAATCAAGAAATCAGAATCTGGAAAAATTGCTAATGCTTATCTATTTTCTGGGGCAGTAGGATCTGGCAAGGAAGGATTAGCATTAATGTTTGCTCAATTACTGAATTGTAAAAGTTCAAAAACTAAAATCTGCTTCCAATGTGATTCATGTATAAGATTTAAAAACCTACAACACGAAAAATTAAAGATTATCATTCCCTTGCCCGCTCCTAAAACCAATAAAGATGATTATAATAGCCTTATTACAGATGAATACATTGAAGCAATTCACAAAAAATCTCTAGACCCTTTTTATAAGATTATAATTCCGAAGTCAAAAAGAATTCTTATTCAATCAATAAGACATGTTAAAAAGACAATAT
>MDSW01016561.1_pt1 | contig 12698 bp, 8 predicted proteins | sample 811171 | NCBI WGS metagenome assembly MDSW01 (sample SAMN05326641, study PRJNA326480) | marine metagenome | isolation source: seawater | place: Atlantic Ocean: North West | collected 2012 | reverse complement strand
TTCCAGTATTTTGGAAGTTGATTGTATAACCAAAAAGAAAACTTCTTGTAATGTTTGGATTATCACCTGGATTAATAACTTCGTTTCCAAGCATTGTGTCAAAATGTCCAACCATTGCAGTCCAAGGACCGATAGGTAAAATTCCATATGCTTGGTGAAGGAAGAACTCTCCATCAGTATCGTTCAAATCCTCAGCTAAACTACCAAATAAAGCATCTATTACGAAGTAATCGTTAGAAACACCAATTTGGGCTGAAGGAGTCATTGTAAAGTCATCATCACTAAAAGTATGATAATTATTTGACTCATCTTCATTGTCCCCTAAATTATAGGTCGTAGCAGTATGGACGTAGCCCGAAAAAGTTAGAGGAATTTCGGATGCTTCATCTTTTGCAAATGCATTTAGGCCACTAAAAGTAAGCAAAAATGCTAATGTAAAACTTAAAAAAATACGCATTTATTGTACCTCCTGCGTCAATATACTTATTGTATGGCAATTGTCGTACCAAGTATTGGAAAATAGCTATGAAAATTTAAAACAAAGTCTAAGAATACTAAAAGGAGGATTGTATTACTCTGAGTCTAAGTCCTTACCTTTAGTCTCAGGCAAAGTAAGAAGGACAAAAAAAGCGCATATTGCGAAAATCGAAGCAGTCATCAATGCCCTACCGTTTCCAATAATCTCTCCATTAAACAAGAAGGCAAATGAACTTACTGCTATGAAAGCAAAAAGTGGTGGAGCTATAGCGGAAGCTCCTCTTCCAACATTGTAGCTAAAGCCTTGAGCTGTTCCCCTGGCTCTTGTAGGGAAAATTTCTGCAAATATTGCACCGAAACCCGAATAAAAACCAGTAGCAAAAAAACCTAGTAAAGGGGCTAGAATTAAAATTAAAGCCTCTAAGGATATGAACCCTATAAATTGCTGAATTGGAACTATATTTCCAAAAACCGGTACAAGAAGAGCCACAATAATTAAATACGTTCCAAAGGTAGTTTTACGTCCTATTTTATCACTAATTAGTCCAAAAGAAATACAACCTAATATTGCACCAATATTTAAGGGTATGGTAAAACCAAATCCTTTAACGATACCTAAGCCTGCCCCTCCTTCTGAAATAGGACTAGCGAGATAATTAGGAACAAAATAGCTCAGTCCCCAGTATGAAAGCATACAGAAACTAGTTAACAAAGTAGCCTTAATAACCATTGGTCTTATTTCGTCTGATTTAAAAATTTCGAAGAAAGTGAATTCTTGCTTAGTATGTTTTCTTGCTTCTGCGGATTTTTTCCAAACTTCAGGCTCCTCACAGACCCTCCTAACATAAAATACTAAGAAAGCAGGAAGAACTCCTAAGAAGAACAGTACTCTCCAGCTTTCAATAGGAAAGTCGGTAGTGACAAAAGGGATCTGATTTAAATTAAAAGAATCGATTGGCAGGACAAAAGTAGCTAATATAGCGGCAAAGATAAATCCAAAACCCCAACCACTTTGAACCATACCAACAACCTTTCCTCTATGCTCTTTTGGCCAACTTTCTGCTACCAGAATTTCTCCTGATGCCCATTCGCCACCCATACCTAGGCCTAACAAGAATCTACAGATTACAAAAAATAATATATTTGGTGCAAATGCAGATAGCATTGTAAAAAGCGAATATATTAGAATTGAATACGTTAAAGCCTTAACTCTTCCAACGTAATCAGATATTACTCCGAATACCATTCCACCTAATGCTGAAGAAGCTAAAGTAATACTAAAAAGCAAGGCAGCTTGAGGCCCTGAAATTTCAAAGGTTTGAGCAATGAATCTAAAAGCAAAGACATACAGCAATAAGTCCATTGCGTCGAGGGTCCAGCCAAAAAAAGCAGCAATGAAAGTCTTCCATTGCTTTGAGTTAATATCTTTAGTCCAATTTAAAATAATAGTGCTCCTGGATAAAAAGCTTACTAAATTAAAATTTAATAGTCAAATTGATACATAACCCTATTGATAAAGAAAGAAAGATTGTTAAAATTTGATTGTGGAAAAATTATCGATATTTGTGGAAACATATGGATGTCAAATGAATGAGTATGACTCAGATAGGATTATAAATTCTTTATCTGCAAATCCGGTTAAAGATCCAAGTGACGCAGATATAATAATTGTCAATACATGTGCAATTAGAGAAAAGGCGGATCACAAAGCAGTAAGTGCTGTGGGTAAATATAAAAAACTAAAAATTAAGAATCCTGATTTAATAATTGGTATGGCAGGATGTGTTGCTCAACTTTATGGGAAAAAGCTTATCAAGCAGATTCCTCACTTAGACTTTGTCATAGGGCCTAGAGAAATACCTAAATTAAGAGATTTAGTTTTTGATATAAAAGAATCATCTAGCCATAGAAAAATTAATACATCAATGGATGTAGAAGAAGTCTTTAAAGTTAGCCCTTATCATAAAAGCGGAAAAGTAAACGGTTTTGTTTCGATTCAACAGGGATGCAATAAAAAGTGTACATACTGTATTGTTCCAACAGTTAGAGGAAGCGAAATAAATAGACCTTTAAAAGAAATATTAGAAGAATCTAGACTTTTAATTGACCAGGGTGCAAAGGAACTTACCTATATAGGTCAAACAGTTAATTCATGGAAATATGAAGGAGAAAGATTTTACAACCTTTTGGACTATCTGCAAGAGCTGGACGGCTTAGAAAGGATTAGATTTACAACCTCTTTTCCCAGAGATATAACATCTAAAATGGTAGATTCAATGAAGAACAATACAAAAGTCTGTCGTCAGCTGCACTTGCCTGTGCAATCAGGATCAAACAGAATCTTAAAGCAAATGAAAAGAGCATATAGTGTCGAATGGTACAGAGATAGTATATCAAAACTTAGGGATGCTATACCAGATTTAAGTCTTTCTACTGATATAATAATAGGCTTTTCTGACGAATCTACTAAAGACTTTGAAGAAACAATGCAGCTTATTGAAGATGTAAAATTTGATACAATATATTCCTTTAAATACTCAATCAGACCTGGGACGCCTGGAGAATTAATGGATTCGCATGTTAATGAGGATGTCGCCCTCGATAGGCTCCACAAGCTTCAATCGAGACAAAGAGAAATCTCATTAGAAAACAATCTCAAGCAAGTCAATAAAAGTTATAAAGTTTTAGTAGAAAGTGAAAGTAAAAATAATCCAAACGAATTCTTTGGAAGAACTTCGCAAAATAAAGCCGTGTATATCAAGAATATAAATAAAGAGTCAATCGGCAAGATACTTGATATTACAAAGAAGGAGGCTTTTCAAAATTCTTTTATAGGTGAGCCAACCTGAAAACAAAAAATTTTGACGGAATAATTATAGTAGGGGGTGGTTTAGCAGGTTGTGAAGCTGCTTATCAAATCTCAAAGAATAATATCAAAGTTAAACTCTACGAAATGAAACCAAAAAAGTTTACTCCTGCTCACAAATCTAATAATCTTGCAGAATTAGTCTGTAGTAACTCACTTAAATCAACCTCTCCTGAGAAGGCTTCAGGAATCTTAAAGCTTGAAATGCTAGAGCTAGATTCACTAATTATTAAAGCTGCACATAAATCTCAATTGCCTGCTGGAGGTGCTTTGGCTGTAGACAGAGAACAATTTTCAAATTATATAACTAACGAAATTAAAAGTAATCCACTGATTGAAATCATTAATGACGAGATACTTTTATTGCCTGAAGAACTAAACTCTCCTCTAATTATTGCAACCGGACCATTAACAAGCTCAGGTTTATCAAAAAGTATTGAAGACTTTATAGGAAAAGAAAACTTGTCATTTTATGATTCTATTTCGCCAATCATTTCATACGAAAGTCTAGATGATGCACATTTTTTTAGAGCCTCCAGATATGAAGAAAGTGAAGGAGACTATATAAACTGTCCATTAAATGAAGAAGAGTACGCATTGTTTTATAAAACTTTAATAGAATCAGAAAAAATAGAATTTCATAATTTTGAGAAGCCTAATTACTTCGAGGGATGTCTACCAATTGAAGTTATGGCTGAAAGGGGAGTTGACACATTAAGATTCGGTCCCATGAAGCCTGTTGGACTTATAGATCCTAAAACTGGGAACAGGCCATATTCGGTTGTACAACTCAGAAAAGAAAACTCTCATGAAAGCATGTGGAATATTGTTGGCTTTCAAACCAAAATGAAAATCAAGGACCAAAAAGAAGTTCTCTCCAAAATTCCTGCTCTTAAGAATGCTGAATTTCTCAGATTTGGTAGTATCCATAGAAATACTTATATTAATTCACCAGGTGTTATTTCAAACACCCTGCAAAGTAATAAGAATCCACTATTATTTTTTGCAGGCCAAATTACCGGCGTTGAAGGATATTCTGAGTCATCAGCTATGGGTTTAGTTGCGGGAATTAACTCTTCAAGAATTTTTAAAAATAAGGAACCAATTATTTTTCCAATAAAAAGCGCTCTGGGATGTCTAACAAAGTATATATCTGATCCATCAAATAAGAAGATTCAACCAATGAATATAAACCTTGGGCTATTCGATGTTAAAAAACCCAAAAAGAATATTGAGATGATAAAGGAATCTTCAAGGCAATGTATTCTTGAAATAAAAAATACAAATCAAATAGAATTAGATTTAGTTTAATGCTACTATTTAATTTTTATGAACTTTCAAAATATAATCCTTAATTTACAAACATTTTGGGCCAATAAAGGTTGTGTAATACTTCAGCCTTATGATCTTGAGAAAGGGGCTGGCACATTTCACCCAGGAACCTTTTTACGTTGTCTAGGCGAAACCCCATGGTCAGCAGCTTATGTGGAGCCTTGCAGGAGGCCTACTGATGGAAGGTACGGAGAAAATCCCAACAGATTGCAGCACTATTATCAATTTCAGGTTGTAATAAAACCTTCAATTGAAAATATCCAAGATTTATACTTAGAAAGTTTGAATTTTCTTGGTATTGATACCAAGAAACATGATATAAGATTTGTTGAAGACGACTGGGAATCCCCTACTCTCGGTGCTTGGGGATTAGGCTGGGAAGTGTGGTTAGACGGTATGGAAATAACACAGTTTACTTATTTTCAACAAGCTGGGGGTTTTGATTTAAATCCCGTAACGGTAGAAATTACTTATGGAACTGAAAGAATAGCTATGTATCTTCAAGAAGTTGATAGCGTCTATGATTTAAAATGGTCTGAAAAAATAAAATATTCTGATATACATCATCGAACAGAATATGAATTTTCAAAATATAATTTTGAAATCGCAAATATAGAGATGTTGAAGGATTTCTTTATTAAATCTAAAGAAGAATGTAAGAGCCTTGTAAGAAGCAACCTATCTTTACCAGCTTATGATTACTGCTTGAAATGCTCTCATCTTTTTAATCTCCTAGATGCAAGGGGTAGTATTAGCGTTACAGAAAGAGCGAGATATATTCTTGAGATAAGGGAGCTAGCAAAAGCATGTGCTGGTTTGTATATAAAAACATATGAAACAAAATAGGAAGCTATCGACCTTTTTACTTGAAATATTTGTGGAAGAGATGCCCGCTCGATTAGTTAATGAGTTGTCTAAACAGCTTGAAGATAACTTTAAGAGAGGTATCGATGAGCATTCTATTTCATACTCCTCGCTATGCTCTTACTCAACTCCAAGGAGACTTATAGTTACAATAGAAGGTCTAGAGAAGAAACAAAAAGATATAAATAAGTATATGGTTGGTCCTCCAAAAAAAATCTCATTAGATGCCAATGGAAATCCCCTTAAGCCAGCTCAGGCATTTATAGAGAAAAATAAGCTTAATATTAAAGATATTGAAATTATTAAGAAGAATAATAGCGAATTTATTGCTGCTAATGTGAAAATAGTGGGTCAAAATACATCCAAGCTTCTAACTGAGATATCTCACCAAGCAATTGTTGGAATAAAAAACAAAAAATTTATGAAATGGGGTAAGAGTGAATTTCAATTTATTAGACCAATAAGAAATCTTTTTTTACTATTTGATTCTAAATTTCTTAAAATCGATTTATTTGGAATTAAAAATGAAAACAAAGTTTATGGACACAGATTTTATGATAATAAGGGCAAAAAAATACTTTCATTCAATGAGTATTTTGAATTTATGAAAAGAAGCTATGTAGAAGTTAGCTTTGAAAACAGAAGAGTGAACATACATAATCAAATTCTTGAGATTGAAAAAGAATTAGGTGTACATATTCCAATTGACGAAGAACTTCTGAGTCATGTATCCAATTTAACAGAATTTCCAAAAGTACTATGTGGGAACTTTGACAGAGAATTTTTACAAATACCCAAAGAAGTAAATATCTCGGTAATGAAGAATCATCAGAAATACTTCCCAGTTTTTAAAGATAAGAAGTTGGATAATTTAGACTCCAAGTTCATTTTTGTAGCTGGATCACCATTTCTAAATAAAAAAATAGTTATAACAGGAAATGAGAAAGTTATAAGAGCAAGACTAGATGACGCTAAATTCTTTTATAATGAAGATCGTACTTCTAGATTAGTAAATATCCAAAAAAAGCTTGAATCAACCACATTTATTGCTAATGCAGGCTCATATGAGGATAAATCACAGAGAATTTATGAAATATCCTTAGCACTTGTTAAGATGCTAAATTTTGAAGATCTCATCAATGAAAAAAGGCTAAAGATAGCGTGCAAACTAATTAAAGCTGATTTATCATCACAAATGGTATGTGAATTTCCAGAACTACAGGGGACTATGGGCAAGTACTACTATAAAGATGAAGACTCGTATGTAGCCGAAATTATTGAACAGCATTATCTCCCTAAAGGAAGAAGTGGCAAAATACCTGAAAATCAAATAGCAATGGTAATAAGTATTGCAGATAAAATAGATACTATAAGTGCATGCTTTAGTCTCGGACTCGTACCCACTGGTAGTTCTGACCCGTATGGACTTAGAAGGAATAGTATAGGTATAATAAGAATTGCTGAGGGTCTGAATAAACAAATAAACTTGATTGAAATATTGAATTTATCTGTTGATTGCTTTGAAGCAAATATCAAGAAACAAGTCGGAGTAGATACTAGAAATAAAACTATTGATTTTTTTGTTGATAGAGTAAAAAATTATCTTACAGATATGGGATATCCAACGAACATAATTAACTCAATTTTAAATATAGACTCAAATGTCATAGATATTCAATTGTTAAAAAATAAAGCAGATTTAATCAAAGGATTTATGAAAAAAGATTCATCTCATTCTATAATTGAAGCTGATAAAAGATTAAAAAATATAGTAAAAGACAACACAAGTCTAAGCGTTGACCCTAAGCTACTAAATGATTCTTTTGAGTTAAATCTTTATAATCGATATAGCGAAATTAAAGGTTCTTTTACTAAAGAATCAATGAACAATGCGCCCTCTTCAACATTAGATGCAATCGTCGGGATTGCCCCAGATTTAGACAGCTTTTTTGAAAATGTTTTAGTTATGGACAAGAATATTAAGGTTAAGCAGAACAGAATAAATTTATTAACTAATATAAAAAATCTAATTTCAAGATTTGTAAACTTGTCTGAAATTTAGGAGAGGGTTTTAGGATGAAGAATAAAAAAAATGTTTTTTATTTTGGAAATAAAAAAGCAGATGGTAATGGAAAAATGAAAGAAGTGCTTGGCGGTAAGGGTGCTGGGCTTGCAGAAATGACAGAGATCGGAATCAACGTCCCTCCCGGTTTCACAATATCAACAAATGTATGTGGGATGTTTTATCAGAATAAAAAACAAACACCCGCTAATATTACTAAAGAAATTAGAACTAACTTGGTTAAGTTGGAAAAAATGACTAAAAAAGGTTTCGGAGATATAAAAAATCCATTATTAGTATCTGTTAGGTCTGGAGCGATGTTTTCAATGCCTGGAATGATGGACACTATTCTTAACTTGGGATTGAACGACAAAACTGTGGCAGGGTTGGCTAAAAAAACTAAAAATCCTAGATTTGCATGGGACGCATATAGAAGATTTATTCAAATGTTCTCTGATGTAGTTCTCAATGTCAGTAAAGACTTGTTTGAAGAAAAATTAGAGGAATTAAAAAGAAAGAAAAAAGTAAAGCATGATATTGAACTTAATGAGATTGCTCTAAAGTCTCTAGTTCAAGACTATAAAAAATTAGTAAAATCTAAAACTAAAAAATCCTTCCCTCAAGATCCCATAGATCAGCTAGTAAAAGCTATTAATGCAGTTTTCTTATCATGGAATAATAAAAGAGCGATTTTTTACAGAAAAAAATATGGTATTTCAAGTGACATAGGAACTGGAGTCACTGTTCAATCAATGGTTTTTGGAAATATGGGACAAGATTGTGGGACTGGCGTAGGTTTTACCCGGGATCCTCTTTCAGGTGAAAAAGAGTTATTTGCTGAGTACTTACTTAATGCTCAAGGGGAAGATGTAGTTGCAGGAATTAGAACTCCTAAGCATATAAAAGCAATGCAAAGAGAAATGGGGAAAGTTCATCATCAAATAGTTAATACAGCAAAGATTTTAGAAAGACACTTTAAAGATATGCAAGATTTTGAGTTTACTATTGAGAATGAAGTTCTTTATTTGCTTCAAACGAGGTCAGGCAAAAGATCAGGAATTGCAGCAGCAAAAATTGCGTGCGATATGGTTAAAGAAAGTCTTATTACAAAGAAAGAGGCTATTAGTAGAGTCGAACCTGAACATCTTGAACAATTTTTATTTCCAATATTTGATCCTGATGATAAGAAAAAATTTAATGTGCTTACGAAAGGTTTAGCTGCTTCTCCTGGAGCTGCTTCAGGACAAGTGGCACTGGATGCTCAAACAGCTGTTGAACTGAGCAAACAAGGAAAGAGGGTAGTTCTTGTTACTAAAGAAACTAGCCCTGACGATATCCATGGAATGTCAGCTGCCAGTGGCCTTTTAACTGCAAGAGGTGGAAGAACTAGCCATGCTGCGGTTGTCGGAAGGCAGATGGGTAAAGTTTGTGTAGTTGGAGCTGAAGAAGTCAAGGTCAATTTAGAATCAAGAACTTTCTCCGTCGCTGATGAAGTTATACAAGAAGGTGATTTCATATCAATTGATGGCTTTGAAGGTAAAGTTTACAAAGGAGATATCCCAGTTGTAGCCTCAGAAGTTATACAAGTTATGCAAGGCAATATGAAAGAAATTTCTTCGGAAAGACATTTAATATTTTCAACTATATTAAAATGGGCTGATACTTTTAAAAGGCTTAAAATCAGAACTAATGCCGACGTTCCAAGTGATGCAGAAGTTGCAATTAAATTCGGTGCTGAAGGTATTGGTTTATGTAGAACTGAACACATGTTTTTTGCCGAAGATAGAATCAAAATAATGCAAGACATGATTCTTTCTACAAATCTCAAAGATAGAATTAAGCATTTGAATAAGCTACAAGAAATGCAAAAAGAAGACTTTGTAGGATTGTTCACAACTATGAAAGGCTTTCCTTGCACTATAAGACTGCTAGACCCACCACTCCATGAGTTTTTACCTAAAAGAGAGGAGTTAATGCTAGAGGTTAAAGAATTAGAATTGCTGGGTAATGATAAGAAGAAATTAGAAGAAAGGAAGTCTCTTTTAGATAGAGTTGAGGAGTTACATGAATTTAATCCGATGTTAGGCCTTAGAGGCTGTAGACTTGGAATTACAATGCCTGAGATAACTTCTATGCAAGCTCGAGCAATATTTGAAGCTGCCCTAGAGGTTTCAAAAAAGAAAATTAGAGTAGTTCCAGAGATCATGATCCCTCTTGTTGGAATGGTAACTGAATTTAAGATTCAAAAAGATATCATTAACCAAGTTGCGAAAGAAGTACTAGGAAAGAAAAAAATTACTTATATGGTGGGGACAATGATTGAGGTTCCCAGAGCTACAACAGTCGCAGATCAGATTGCCAAAGAGGCTGAATTCTTTTCTTTTGGAACAAACGATTTAACCCAGACAGTCTTTGCATACTCTAGAGATGATGCTGGTAAATTTATAAACCATTACCTAGAAACAAAGGTTGAATTAGATGGCAAAAGTGTTGAAATATTGGATAAAGATCCTTTTACTTCTATAGATATTGAAGGTGTTGGAGAATTAATGAAGTTAGGTCTTAGTAAAGGTAAATCGACTCGTAAAAATCTTAAAGTTGGTATTTGTGGTGAGCATGGGGGCGACCCAAGCTCTATAGATTTTTGTCATGAAATCGGCCTAGACTATGTCAGCTGCTCACCTTTTAGAGTGCCTATTGCAAGATTAGCAGCTGCACGAATAGCAATAAAAGAAACTAGTTAGCAATTGCTGAAGTTCTTACTTCTCTAACAACCGTAATCTTTACGTTTCCAGGATAAGAGACTTCATCTTCTATCTTTTTAGCAATATCATGAGATAAAATAGTTGCCTCATCATCATTGATCTTATCACTTTCAACCATTACTCTAACTTCTCTACCAGCCTGAATTGCAAAACATTTATCAACACCATTAAACGAAGAAGCTATGTCTTCTAATTCTTTAACCCTTTTTACATATGATTCATAAGATTCTTTTCTTGCCCCAGGTCTAGCAGCAGATATTGCATCTGAAGCTTGAACTAATAGACAGTATAAATTTGATGGATTATCGGAGTGTGAAAGTTCCACAGCTTCGATGACTTCTTTTGGTTCATTGTATTTCTTAACTAAGTCTGCACCAATATCATCATGACTGCCTTCCATATCATGGTCTACGGCTTTACCAATATCATGAAGTAATCCTGCTCTCTTTGCCATCTTAGGATCTAGCCCTAGCTCGCCAGCCAAAACTCCACAGAGTTGAGCAACCTCAAGGGAATGGTCTAAAATATTCTGAGAATAAGAAGTTCTATATTTCATCCTTCCTACCAATCTTATCAATTCCGGATGCATATTACTTAGTCCGAGCTCTAATATTGCATCTTGACCAAGTTTTTGTAGCTCTTCTCCTAATTTGGATTCAATTTCCTCAACTATTTCTTCAATTCTTCCAGGGTGGACTCTTCCATCATCAAGTAACTTTTTAATAGCCCTTCCCGCAATCTCACGTCTTAAAGGATTATGCGAAGAAACTGTAACGATTCCAGGAGTATCGTCAATAATAATATCAACTCCAGTTTTCAACTCTATAGTCCTAATGTTTCTTCCCTCACGACCTATGATTCTTCCTTTCATGTCATCACTTGGTAGTTCAACTACTGTTGAGGTTTTTTCTGAAGTATAAGAAGCTGCATATTTTTGTATTGCCATTGCAATAATATTTTTTGCTTTTCTTTCAGCATCAGAATGAAGATTGTTTTCTATCTCCTTAATCTTCCTTGCGGAAATTATTTTCGCTTCATCTTCAACTGTAGACACAAGCTCATCCCTTGCCTGTTCTCTAGTTAGACCTGAAATTGATTCTATTTTAGTTTTTGCATCTTCAAGTATTGTCTCAAGCTCAGACTCCTTTGATAAGTATTTCTTCTCTAGTTCATCACAATTCTTTTCTTTAACTTCAAGCCTCGCTTCAGATTTTGTTATTTCAAGCTGAACTTCTTTTAGAGATGCTTCTTTCGATAAGATGTCCTTCTCTTTCTTATCCGCATCTTTTTTAATTAAAGAAACTTCTTCTTTAACTTTCTTGATCTGATTTTCTTTATACTGTTTTGCTTTCTTTTCACCATCTTTGAACAATTTGAAAGCCTTACTCTTAGCTGAACTGATTATAGTGTCGGATTCATCTTTCATTTTAGATATATCCTTAATTAAGTTATTTCTATTTGCCAACCAAAAAATTAAAAAACCGACCACCAAAGATCCTAAACAACTTATTAATATTATTATATTCATACTCATATTTTTCTCCCTTAATTGATATGCAAAAACCCCTTGTCTGTAAAAACTTTGGAAACTTGTATGTCATGCTTTTCTCCATTAAAACCATGAATAAGCTGAAAGTCATAAATAATAGAACAAATTCTTTTCTTATCTATAGAAGATAGAGCTTTATCATAAAAGCCTCCACCATAGCCTAGCCTCTTACCTGAAGATCCCACTGCAACGCTTGGAACAACAAACAAATCAATTTCATTACAATCGATAAAATGATTAGTATTTGGCTCCATGATATTAAATTTTCCTTTAGAAAAATCTTTAGGATCTTTAGGTTCTACAAATTCTATTCTATTGCCTATTATTTTTGGATAAAAGAGAGTTTTATTTAGACGAAGTAACTCTTTATGAATCTCTTTTGTATCCACTTCAGATTTTATAGGGTAATAAAGTGCTATTGAAAACAAAGAATCATCTTCAGAAATAGTTTCTAAAAAGAACTTAGTAAGATTCATAGATTTGGAATATACCAATTCTGAACCCATAGCTATTCTTCGATTAATTAACAAGCTTCTTAACTTTGACTTGTCAGAAACTTGATAATACTTTGTTAATTCTCTCACCACTTTCTTCCTTCTCTTTTTGCAAGGAAAGAATCTCGTATACGGCATTAACCAGGAGGATGTTCGAAACGGTTTGTCTTGAGATGGAGGGATCAGTCAAATTATGTTTTAAATAATTAATATTTATATATTCTTCAATCTTATTAATTATTTCATCAGTACAATTTGTTTCAATTTCTAATTTGTCTTCTTGAAAACC
>MDSW01018137.1_pt1 | contig 12699 bp, 8 predicted proteins | sample 811171 | NCBI WGS metagenome assembly MDSW01 (sample SAMN05326641, study PRJNA326480) | marine metagenome | isolation source: seawater | place: Atlantic Ocean: North West | collected 2012 | reverse complement strand
TGCCGGGGGCGGTTCCATCGCATATGTCGATGCCGGCGGTGCGTTCCGCGTGGGCCCGCGGTCGGCCGGCGCGACGCCCGGACCTGCCTGCTACGGCAATGGCGGTACGGAGCCGACCGTCACGGATGCACAGGTCGCGCTCGGGCGCCTCGATGCGGAGCATTTCCTGGGCGGCGACATCACCATTGATCCCGAGCTGGCGAACAAGGCAATCGAGGAAAACATCGCCAAGCCGCTGGGGCTCTCGGTCACCGAGGCCGCACTCGGCATTCTGAAGGTGATCAACAACAACATGGCGCTGGCCATCAACGCCAACTCGGTCGCGAAGGGGATCGATCCCCGCAGCTTCACCCTGATGGGCTTCGGCGGCGCCGGGCCGCTCCATTCGGTGGCGCTGGGCGAAATCATCGGCGCCAAGGACGTGATTTCACCGCTGCAGCCGGGTATCACGGCGGCGATGGGCCTGCTGGTGACCGACCTGCAGTACGAATACACCCGCTCCGTTCTGGCGTTCCTGAATACCGCCGATGAAAAAACCTTTGCACGTATCAACGGCATTGCCGACGCCCTGCTTGCGGAAGCCGATGCCCAGCTTGAATCCGACGGTATTCCGAAGGAGGCGCGCCGCTTCCGAAAGGTCATGGAATGCCGCTATGTCGGGCAGGGCTTCGAACTGCGCGCCGAAATGCCGGATGGCCCGATGAGCGCCGACAACGTGCACGTGGTGATCGACAACTTCTACGATGTCCATAAACAGCAATACGGCCATGCCTTCCGCGACCAGACGACCGAGGCCGTGACCATCCGCGTGGTCGCCAATGCAGCCGTTGAGCAACTGCGCCTGCCCGACCTGCCGAAAGGCGGCCGGTCAAATCCCGAAGTCGCGCTGCTTTACACCCGCAAGACCGTCTTCGACGACGGCGTTGCGGTCGACACGCCGCGCTACGACCGGATGAAGCTCGAGGCCGATGACACGCTCACCGGGCCGGCTTTGATCACGCAGCACAATTCCACGACGCTGGTGCCTCCCGGCCATACCGCGACCGTCCTCGGTCACGGTGACCTTCGCATCGCGCGCAACTGACATTCAGGAGATCGAAACATGACAACCGAACTCGATCCGATCACGCTACAGGTCGTCGGCGGCGCCCTGCATTCCATCGCCGAGCAGATGGGCAACGTGCTTTACCGCATGAGCTATTCGTCGATCATCCGCGAAAGCCAGGATCTCGGCGCGGGCCTTTTCGACACCGAGTACAACACGCTCTGCGAATCCGATTCCACGCCGATGCATATCGGCTCGCTGCCGGGATATCTGCGCGGCATTGAACAGACCGTGCCGCTCGACGCCTGGAAGCCCGGCGATTGCGTGATCCACAATCACCCCTACAAGGGCGCCAGCCACTCGCCCGACATCGCCATCGTCATGCCGGTGTTCTTCGAAGGCGAGCTGGTGGGCTTTTCCGCCAACACGGCGCACCACGTTGATATCGGTGCGGCGACGCCCGGCCTGATCATCGATGTGCCTGACGTGTGGGCGGAGGGCATGCTGCTCGATGGCGTCAAGCTCTACGAGGAAGGCAAGCGCAACGAGCACCTTTGGAAATACATCCGTGACAACACCCGCGTGCCCGGTCTGGTCATGGGCGACCTGGAAGCCCAGATCGCGTCGGCCGAACTCGGCGTGCGCCGGTTCGAGGAACTGCTCAAGACCTACGGCAAGGACACCGTCCTGCAGGCGACCCGCCAGCTCATGGATTATACCGAGCGCATGATGCGACGGGAAATCGCCAAGATTCCAGACGGCGAATATTTCGCCGAAGGCTTCCTCGACGACGATGGCCGCAACCGCGACAAGACCCTGCCGATCAAGGTCTGCGTCCGTGTGACCGGCGACAGCGTCGAGATCGATCTGACCGGCTCCTCTCCTCAGGTGCCGACCGCCTTCAACGTGCCCTTCGACGGCTCGACCATGGTGGCGGCGTTTTTCGTCTTCCGGGCGATGCTGCTCGATACATACACAACCACGGAATACGTGCCCCAGAACGAAGGCTCGTTCCGTCCGATCAAGGTCACCGCGCCGAAGGGCTGTATCTTCAACCCGATCATGCCGGCTGCGGCCGAGGCGCGCTTCTGCCAGATCCAGCGCATGTCCGACCTGGTGATCAAGGCGCTGTCGCCGGTCCTGCCGGACAAGTGCACCGCAGGTAACGCGGCAACCCTGTCCTTCGCCGCCTATTCGGGCGTGCGGCCGAACGGCGAATACTGGGTGTTCCTGGAAGTGAACGAGGCGGCCATGGGTGGGCGCCCGGCCTCCGACGGTCCCGACACGGTCGAGGAACTGATGCGCAACACGCGCAACAATCCCCTTGAAGACCTTGGCATGCACCTGCCGCTGATCTGCGACCGCTACGAAGTGCGCGACGACGTGCCTCCGGGCGCGGGCAAGTTCCGTGGCGGCTCCGGTGTGGTGAAATCCCAGCGTTACCTGACGCCGGGCTTCATGACCCATGAATCCGACCGTCATCTCGATGTGCCGTGGGGCGTGTTCGGCGGCAAGGAAGGGGCTGTCGGCAAGATGGAAATCTACAACGCCGAGCGCCCCGAGGACATTCGGCAGGAATACTCGAAATTCTCCGGCCTGCGCACGGAAGCAGGTGACGTCGTCAGCTATTTCTCGCCGTCCGGCGGCGGTTACGGCGATCCGCTGGAACGCGATCCGCACAAGGTTCTCGACGATGTGCTCGACGGCTTCATCGGCGTCGAACATGCCAAGGAAGCCTATGGCGTCGTGCTGAAGGAGGTCGACAACGGCTACGGCTGGGATCTCGATCTGGCTGCCACCGAAGCGTTGCGTGCTCAAGCCGCAGCCTGAACGTAGCTTGCGTTAAAAAAGAGGGAAGCGGGCTGACTGCCCGCTTCCCTTTTTGGTTCCCGGGCCACGCCGGGACCGGACCTTGCGTGAACGGAAAATCAGGTCCAGTGGGCGATGGTGCGCTTTTCGAACGATTCCCGGAACTGCTCCGTCGTTTTGGGCAGGACGTCTCCCGTTTCCCAGTCCAGGATCACGGCGTGGCGGCGCACGACGTCAAGCACATCGATCTCGCCCTTCTTGTAGAGGTCCGAGACGTCCTCCGGTGCCATACGCGCCCATTCGACGCGCTTGGCCCGAAGGTCGGCGCGCAGCGTCTCGGTCGCGGCCCGGTCGATCTCGTACTCGCACAAGTCGGCATCGATTTCCCGGATGACGACGCCGTAGTCCCTGGCGGCGCGTTCGATGGAAACGTAGTCGTCGATCACGTCCTCGCGCACGGCTTCCGGATCCCGATCGAGCGGATCGCCGAACCCGCCGCCGCCGGCCGTCGGTCGGGCGAATTCATCGCCCGTGTAGACCGGGTAATCGGAAAAGACCGACCCCAGCCATTTGGCAGTCTCTTCGCCGTTCCGGCGGATCGAAAGTCCGTGCGGCATGGAAGGCAGGCCGCCTTCGACACCCCACACCACGGCGCGCTCGCGGTCGCAGATATAGGACATGACCGCGTTCTCGCTGTCGAGCAGGATGGAGGTTTTTTGCACGCCCGTTCCGCCGCGCCATTTTCCCGGTCCGGCGCTGTCGCGCAGGATCTGGAACTCGGTCGTGCGGGTCGGATTGACCCGTTCGTTGCCCTCGTTGGGCTGCGACATCAGCCCGGTCCCGAAACAGGCGGTGGTCACATCGGAGCCGTCCTTGCCGTTGCGGCCGCCCCAGCCGCCCGGCAGCCATTCGTAGAACATGAAGATCGGCTTTTCCGGGGACCGAAGATCCCGTCCGCCGGCAAGCAGGTATTCCAGGTTGAAGGCGCAGGCGATGGCGCGCTCGGGCATGATCTTGGACCACATCTCGAAGATCGCGTTCATGATCTTCTCGAACGGCATCAGGAACCCGGTCACGGCGACGGGCCATTCGGCGCTGACAACGCTGTTTTCGGGTGCCGTGATGCTGATCATCCGGTAAAATCCGCTGTTGAGCGGCAGATCCGGAAAGAAGGTTTTCATTCCCGCCACGACGGCCGAGAAGGTCGCGCCAGGTGCCGAATTGTAGATCGACGAAATGGTCGGGTGGCTTCCGGTGAAGTCATAGTGGATCCGATCCCCTTCGATCGTCATCTTCACCCGGATCGGGATCATGCCCTCGCCGCTGCCCGGATCGCGGTCGATATAGTCGACGGTTTCCCAGGTGCCGTCAGGCAGGGCGGCAATGCGCTGGCGGGCGGCGCGTTCCACGTAGTCCTGCACCTCGTTCATGCCCTGCAGAACCTGCCCGCGGCCGTATTTCTTCACAAGGCGCAGAACCTCGCGTTCGGCGACCTGGGTGGCCTGGGCCTGCGAATGGATGTCGCCGATGATCGAGGCCGGATCGCGGGTGTTGGCGGCGATCATGCCCGCTACGTCGTGACAGAATTCCCCCGAGCGGAACAGACGCACCGGGGTGATCCGTACAGCCTCGCGAAACATGTCCCGGGCGGAGACGTCGAAGGAACCGGGCACGGAGCCGCCGAGATCGGACCAATGGCCGTTCGACTGGGAAAAGGCGATCAGCGTGTCGTCGTCGAAGATCGGCCGGATCAGGCGGACGTCGCTGAAATGGGTTCCTCCGGCATAAGGATCGTTGATCGCGTAGACGTCGCCCGGTTTCATTTCGCCCTCGAAGGTGCGGATCACGTCCTTGCAGGTGAAATGCAGTGTACCGACATGCACTGCAATGTCCTGATTGCCTTGGGCAACCGAATTCCCTTCCGCATCGTGCAGGCCGTTGGAGAAGTCGCGATTGTAGATCACGAAGGAATAACAGGTGCGGAGCATTTGCTCCGCCATCTGGTCGACCGCGGTGATGAAGGAGTTTTTCAGCACCTCGAACGTGACCGGATCGAGCGGGTTGGTTTCGTTGGAAGTCATGCCTCAGCCCTTCGTGTCGATGAGAATGTTCATGTAGGCGTCCACCTCGGCCCTCATGGCGGGAGGGACGACCGTCGTGGAATCGAATTGTTCGATAATCGCCGGGCCGGCGATCCTGGCGCCGGCGTTCAGGGTCTCGCGTTCGTAGATATCCGCCTGATATTCGGTGCCGTCGAACCAGACCGGGCGCCGGGTTACCGGATCCGGGGTGTAGGGGCTGACGTCATGCTTTTGCAACTCCGCCTTCGGCACCAGACCGATCGCCTTGACTGCCACGCGGAAGATGGAAACCGCGGCCTCCTTGCGGGCATAATTGTATTCACGCTCATGCTCGGCGTGGAAGGCATCGACAAGGTCCTGCACATCTGTGATTTCTGCGGGAACAGGGACTTCCAGGGACCGCCACTGGCCGTGATACATCATCTCGGCACTGCGCGTGACGACCATGTCCTTTTCGCCGACGCCCTCGCGTTCGAGCTGGTCGCGCGCCTCGGCCTCGATTTTCCGGTAGGCAGCATCGAGCTCCGCCGGGTCTGTCTGGTCCGCACGCTTCATGAAACTGTCGGAGAAGTCGTGTTGGATATCGACCAGCAGGCAGCCGAGGGCGGAGGTGACGCCGGGATTGGGCGGGACGATTACGGTCGGGATCGACAATTCCCTGGCCACGGCCGCACCGTGCAGCGCGCCGGCGCCGCCAAAGGCGCACAGGGCGAAGTCCCGCGGGTCGTAGCCGCGTGAAATCGAGAGCAGACGCACGGTATTGGCCATGTTGGCGTTGGCAACGCGCACGATCGCTTCGGCCGCTTCATGCAGTTCCATTCCGAACGGTTCGGCAACCGTCGACCGGACCGCTTCCGTTGCCAGGGCGGGATCCAGGGTGATCTTGCCGCCGGCAAGCGACGTTCCAAGACGTCCCAGCACCACATTGGCATCCGTGTTGGTGGCCGTCTTGTTGCCGTTCTTGTAGCAAGCCGGCCCCGGATAGGCGCCTGCCGACTGCGGACCGTTGCGAAGGGATCCGCCCTCGTCTTGCCAGGCGAGCGAGCCGCCGCCGGCCCCGATGGTAAGCACTTCGATGGAGGGGAAGCGGATCGGGTAGCCGTATTCGATGTACCAGTCCTTGGTGATCCGCGGTTCGCCCTGATAGGTAAGCGAGACGTCGGTCGAGGTGCCGCCCATGTCAAAGCCGATGGTGTTCGGGAAACCGCAAAGATTGCCGATGAACCGGCTTGCGATGGCCCCTGCCGCGATGCCCGATCCGGCAAGACGGGCGGCGTAGTGGCGCACGGCGTTCGGTGTCATCACGCCGCCGCCGGTGTGCAGCAGAAGCAACTCGCGGGCATATCCGCCATCTGCGAGCCGGTCGCTCAGCCGGGCGACGTAATCGACAACCACGGGAGAGACGACCGCATTGGCCATGGTTGTCGAGAACCGTTCATGTTCGAAGATCTCGGGCATGATTTCCGCCGAAATCGACACCGAAATATCGGGCAGCACCTCCTTGAGGATGTCCCGCATGCGCTTCTCGTTCTCCGGATTCACATAGGAGTTCATGAAGCAGACGGCGATGGACCGGACGCCGCGTTTCTTCAGGACGTTCGCGACACGGCGTGCATCGTCTTCATTCAGCGGCGTGAGGACACGGCCTTCGGCATCGACGCGTTCGCGCACCGTCAGGCGGTCGCGGCGCCGGATATAGGGTTTGGCAACGTCCTTGTAGGTGTCCCAGAGGTCCTCCTTGTTGGCGCGGCGGATCTCGACGACGTCACGAAAGCCTTCGGTGCACACCATCGCGGTGCGCGGCAGATTGCGGGTGATCAGCGCATTGGTGGCGACCGTCGTGCCATGAGAGAACATGGACACGTCGGCCAGGTCGATGTTCGCCTGTCCGACGCCGTTCATGACGGCACGCATCGGATCGTCCGGCGTCGAGGACGTCTTCTCGATCCGGATCGCGCCGGTGGTTTCGTCCATGATGCAGATGTCGGTGAAGGTGCCGCCCACATCGACGGCGACGCGCGTATTGGCCATTTGAGCTCCTTGAGATTAACGCAGGCAAAGTTCGACCGTTCGGCGGGGTTGGCCCTCGCCGAGGCAATGGATCTGTCGGGAATGAAAGGGGATCAGGCCCGGCCTGGATTTCCCGGGATCGGCGCCGGATTTTTCATCGGATGCGGATTATTCCCGCTTCTGGAAGCGGCCGGTCTCCTTGCGGGTGGAGCTTGGTGTCCGGCCGTAGCGGGCCCTGTAATATTTGGAAAACTGCGACTGGTCCGTGAACCCCCAGCGATAGGCGATTTCTGCTACGGTCCGGTCCGACATCGTGGCCCGCAGTTCTTCGTCGCAACGGTTCAGTCTCCGTTCGCGGATATAGACATTGATCGACTGGTCCGTTTCGGAAAAAAGCTGCTGCAGATAACGTACGGAAATCCCGCAGGCATCGGCGATCATCTGTGGCGAAAGCTTCGCGTCTTTCAGATTGTCGCGGATGAATTGCTCCGCCCTGGCGAGATGGGCGGCGCGGATCGACGATGTGTTGCTTCCCAGAACCCGCTGGTCGTTTCGGATCGTCAGGCACAGCAGGTCCAGCAGATGATTGCCCGCCGCCTCTCTCGCGGCGTCATCGACCATCTCCACATGCTGGACAATGTTTCGAAGGCTGCTGAGAAAATAGGCCGCAACGCCCTGGGATGCATCAAAGGTGAGGCCGCCGAGACGCTCCGATGCGCCCACCCGCGCGCGGACACTGGCGGACGGGACCTTGAGCACCCACTGGCGGTTCGGACGCCCGTGCCAGTATTCATAAGGAGCGTCGCTCCGCTCCACGAGAAAGCCGCCCGGCTTGCAGGTGGTCCGCCTCTGGTTCTGGTTGAACTGGATCTCGGTGTCTTCCGGGATTGCGATCAGCAGGGAACTGTCGTTTTCGTTCAGGAAATGCCGGCTATGGCGGCGGTAGATGAGCCCGTCGCAACGGATCCGTGACAGGCCGACGATGCCAAGTGACCAACGTTGCATCTGACCGGAGAACCGGGTCCGGTCATGACATTCGATATCCAGAGGGAAATAAGCCTCGGAGACTTCCTTCTGCCACTTGTCGCCGCCGTTTCGCGCGTCGCCCGTTTTTCTGAACGCTGTCATATTGGTCACTCGCGTGTCTTTGCCTTTGCATGTACGACACTCGGATTTCAGGCAAAAACGATACCATATCGGCCGGTGCGCTCTTGGTAATTTGCGCATAAATTTTTGTCTGGGGCTCCATTTCCTGCGCATTGTGCGATCCGGAGCGACGGTTTCACCCGGTGAGCCGGTTCATCACCATCACGAAGACGCTCGAGTTTCGGTTATACGATGGGGGGAGTACGCTCGGAACGGCAAAGCGATGTCCAGAAAAGGCCCGCTTCGGTCTGCAGTATTTTCGCTGTGGCTATAGAATTGGAAAGAGCATTCGACCGGTTGGTTTGCTTCCGCACCATTGCCGTCAAGAAATGCATCGGCGACCGCGTTCCCGGTATCGTCGCCTGGAACCTGTTCGATAGCGACGCGAAATTCGGCAACGTTCATACGGTCGATGAATGGGTCAACTCCTTGGCTAGACCGGGCGATGTTCGGGCATGAGAAATATCCGGAATTTCAAATCTCGGTGTAATCAGGCCCCCGCAACCAAACAAATAAAGCCCCTTCGTGGGGCTTTTTTTATTTGGACAACCGGGTCGAGGAAGCGAACATGACCGGGCCCCCGAAAGGAGGCCAAAGGCCGACGCAGCGGGCCAGAAAACAATCAAATCCTGAACACGAAAACAAACAATAAAACCCGGCAAACCGCCGGGTTCTTTGCGTTGGTTACGGCGGTCGACTATTTTGACCTCAACAGGCGCCCAAAAGGAGCCCAAACGCAAACAAAGCAGGTCAAAAACGCAGAAAAGCCAAACTAAAATAACATGAAATAAAAGGCCCCTTCGGGGGCTTTTTTGTTGGGACGAGTGGGGCGAGAAAGCGAACATTACGGGTGCCAAGAAGCAGGCGGCTATAGGCGCCATGCTTGCCAAAACGCCATATGTCATAGCCAAACCGAATAACTCACCACGGATAGTGCTATTACTCGTGGCGGCCCGTTTTGTGCCAAATGGTTCTCCTGTACCGGACGACCCTGGAGCACCTTATGACGGACGACCTCGATGGCCTTTTGGTTGTTTCAATCGAACAAGCCGTTGCGGCACCGTACCTCTCCGGGCGTCTGGCCGAAGCCGGCGCCCGTGTCATCAAGGTGGAACGGCCGGAAGGCGATTTTGCCCGTGAATACGATCACCTGGTTCACGGCGAAAGTGCCTATTTCGTCTGGCTGAACCGGGGCAAGGAATCCGTCTGTCTCGATCTGCGCAAAGAGGATGACAAGGGCATCCTCGAAGAGATTTCGAAAAAGGCGGATGTGTTTATCCAGAATCTTGCTCCCGGGGCGATCGAACGGCTCGGATTTGCGCCTGACAGGCTACGCGAAGCAAATCCGCGCCTGATCACGGTCACGATTTCCGGTTATGGCGAGGATGGACCCTATGCCAACCTGAAGGCCTATGACCTGCTCGTTCAGGCCGAAAGCGGGCTGTCTGCGATTACGGGCAATGCCGCCGGTTCTGCACGCGTCGGCGTTTCGGTCTGTGACATCTCCTGCGGGATGACTGCGCACCAGGCCGTCTTGCAAGCGCTGATCGGCCGGGGCCGCACCGGAAAAGGGCGGCATATTTCCGTGAGCCTGTTCCATTCCCTGGCGGATTGGATGAATGTGCCCTATCTCCAATTTGCCTATGGCGGCAAGTCTCCCGACCGCAACGGCTTGTCCCATCCGACCATCGCCCCTTACGGCGCATTCTCGGGTTCCGATAACAAGCAGGTGTTGTTCTCCATTCAGAACGAGCGGGAATGGGTGCAATTCTGCGAAAAGGTTCTCGGGCTTCCGGATCTTGCGACCGACCCGAGGTTCAACAGCAATTCCAATCGGGTGGCAAACCGTAAAGCGCTCGATACCGCGATCGAGACCGTCTTCTCAAATCACCCGCGTGATGATCTGACCAGGATGCTTCAGACCGCGGGCATTGCCTGCGGCCAGGTCAGCACGATGGAAGACCTGATCCGGCATCCTCAAAACCGATACGTCGAAGCCGACACGCCGACCGGCCCCGTGAAGCTGCTTGCCCCCGGCGCCCTGATGGATGGCAAAGCCCCCGCATTCGGCTCGGTCCCCGGGCTCGGCGAGCATTCGAAGCAAATCCGCGAGGAGTTCGCTCCCGTGAAGAGCGCGGCGGAATGATCGGTCATGCGGCCGCGTTCGTCGCGTTCCGGCATCCATGCGGGCAAGGCTAAGGAATTTTATGGAGCTCCAATAGCAATTTCATATGCCCCGCGACCGCCTATGAGCCCATAGCATTCCTTTACGAAAAAATAGGCCGCTTCGTCGCTCTTGCTCTTAAGAAGGCTTCGACGGCCGGCCAATCGAAACCAGGAAACCGTCCCTTGTCTCTACCGACCAGTTCGCCCGAACAATACGATGATCTTCGCAGTGCGTTGCGTGCGCTTTGCGCCGAGTATCCGGATGAATACCATCGTCGTCACGCCGCGAACGACACCTACCCGGTTGAGTTCATCGACGCCCTGACCCGGGATGGTTGGCTTGCGGCGATGATCCCGGAAGAATACGGCGGTTCCGGTCTCGGCCTGACGGAAGCTTCCATCGTCATGGAAGAGGTGAACCGGTCCGGTGGCAATGCGGGCCACTGCCACGGTCAGATGTATAATATGGGGACGCTCCTCCGGCATGGCTCGGACACGCAAAAGAACGCCTATCTGCCGAAGATCGCCTCCGGCGCGTTGCGTCTGCAGTCCATGGCGGTGACGGAACCGACGACCGGAACCGATACCACCAAGATCAAGACGGTCGCCAAAAAGAAGGGCGACCGCTATGTGGTCAATGGCCAGAAGGTCTGGATCAGCCGAATCGAGCATTCCGACCTGATGATCCTGCTCGCGCGCACAACGCCGCTGGAGGAGGTCAAGCGCAAGTCGCTCGGCATGTCGATCTTCATCGTCGAACTGAAGGATGCCATCGGCAAGGGCATGGAAATCAGCCCGATCAAGAACATGGTCGGTCACGAAACTTACGAAGTGTTCTTCGACGATCTCGAAATCCCGGAAGAAAACCTCATCGGCGAGGAAGGCATGGGCTTCCGGTATATTCTTGACGGTCTTAATGCGGAACGCACCCTGATCGCAGCGGAATGTATCGGCGATGCCTACTGGTTCCTGGAGAGGGCGCGCGACTACGCCAGCGAGCGGGTCGTTTTCGACCGCCCGATCGGACAGAACCAGGGGATCCAGTTTCCGCTTGCGCGCTCATACGTGAACACGGAAGCCGCCAACCTGATGCGGTTTGAGGCCTGCCGCCGTTTCGATGCCAAGGAAAACTGCGGGGCGCAGGCCAATATGGCGAAACTGCTGGCGGCGGATGCGTCCTGGGAGGCGGGCAATGCCTGTCTTCAAACCCACGGCGGTTTCGGTTTTGCCGAGGAGTACGATATCGAGCGCAAGTTCAAGGAGACCCGGCTCTACCAGGTGGCGCCGATCTCGACGAACCTGATCCTCTCCTATGTGGGGGAACATCTGCTTGATCTGCCGAGGTCGTTCTGAAGATGAGGACGTCCGGAACCCTGAAAGAGGATCGGCTGTTCTTTCCGCTGTTCGTTCCGGCCAGCCTGCCGCAGTTGATCGAAAAGGCGCAGGCAGCCAATCCGACCTGTGTCATTGCCGATCTTGAGGATGCTGTGGCGCCCGATGAAAAGGATGCGGCACGTCAGGCATTGGCATCGCTGGAGGTTTCCGACAAGGTGCCCTTGTGCGTGCGCATCAACGCGGTCGCAACACCCTGGTTTGAGGAAGATCTCGAAACGGTCTCCGCCATGGCGCGCGAGGGCAGGTGTGCCGGTCTTGTCCTGCCGAAGGCTGAGGACGCCGCGCCGGTAAATGCCCTCCGCAGCGCTCTGCCGTCCGGGACTGCCTTTTTCGGCCTGGTGGAAACCGCACTTGGTGTCGCGCGGGTGCGCGAACTGGCGCCCCTGTTCGATCGCCTGTTTTTCGGTTCGCTCGACTATGCCGCGGACCTGGGTTGCGCCCATACGATGCCGGCCCTTGCCCACGCCAGGTCCGAGATCGTGCTGGCCTCGAGGATTGCCGACAAGCCCGGTCCCGTGGATGGTGTCACGGCGGATACGCGTGACATCGACCTCATCCGCAGTGACGCAGCCTATGCCGCGGAGCTGGGTTTCAAGGGGAAGCTGCTGATCCATCCGGTACAGCTTTCACCCGCAAAGGCAGGTTTCCGTCCGGGTGACGATGAGATTGCCTGGGCGGACAGGGTATTGTCGGCAATTGGTAATGGAGGCGTTGCCAAGGTCGATGGCAAGATGATCGATGCGCCGGTCATCGCAAAGGCAAAGGCCGTGCTTGAGCGTGCATCGGAAACCGCGGGGGAGTGACATGTCAAACTTGATGGACACGGTTCTGGACATTGCCGAACTGCCAGCCGATGCCATTGCGCCGGATGCTCTGGCGGCTGCCCGGTTGTCTCTCTATGACTGGCTGATCTGCGGTCTGGCCGGAGTGGAGGAACCGCTTGCGGAAAAGCTGAGGCTTATGGTCGCCGGGGAGGGCGGTGTCCCGGTCGCTTCGCTTCTCGGTGGGGCCAAGGTTCCTGCACGGGCCGCGGCGCTGGTCAATGGC
>MDSW01100699.1_pt1 | contig 12706 bp, 11 predicted proteins | sample 811171 | NCBI WGS metagenome assembly MDSW01 (sample SAMN05326641, study PRJNA326480) | marine metagenome | isolation source: seawater | place: Atlantic Ocean: North West | collected 2012 | reverse complement strand
TAAGATAATGAATGCAAAAAGAAACTATATTTTATAAAAAGAATTTTTTAATTTATGGTTTTGGTAAGTCTGGTTATGCATCTTATAAATTTTTAAGTAAAAAAAATAACTGCAAAATCATTGATGACAATAAAAAAAATATACCTTTAAAATATAAAAATAAAACTATTAACTATAAACAGCTTAAAAAAAATAATTTTGATTATATAGTATTAAGTCCTGGAATTGATATAAATAAGTGCACTCTATTCAGATATTTAAAAAGAAATAGTTCTAAAGTAATTACAGAGCTTGATATATTTTATTTAAGTTATCCAAATATAAAGAAAATAACAATTACAGGAACTAATGGAAAGTCTACGACTTCTAAACTATTGTATGATGTTTTAAAGGCACATAAAAAAGATGTTAGATTAACAGGAAATATAGGAAACCCAACATTATTAGAAACAAATTTGAGCAATAATACACTTTTTGTGATAGAGGCATCATCTTATCAATTAGAATATAGTAAATTTTTTAAATCAGAATATTCCCTTATATTAAATCTTTACCCAGATCATCTTGAAAGACATGGAAATTTTAAAAATTATACAAAGGCAAAATTTAAATTAATAAAACAACAATTAAAAAATAATTATGCATTTATAGAAAAAAAAAACTATATTTTAAATAATTTAATAAAAAATAATAAAATTAATTCTAAAATTTATCGAGTAAATTATGAAAAATACCTGAAATATTATAAAATAATTACAAATGATTATTTTAAAAATATATCAAACTTTAAGAATCTTTCATTTATATTTGCTATTTCAAAAAATTTGAAACTTGATTTAAAAAAAATAATAAATGTAACTAATAAATTTAAACAATTAGATTTTAGACAACAAATTATTTATAACTCAAAAAAATTAATCATAATTAATGACTCAAAATCTACGAGCTTATCTTCAACACAACCTTTGTTGGAGTCTTTTAAAAATATTTATTGGGTTTTAGGAGGAATATCAAAAAAAGGAGATCGTTTAAGATTAAAAAAAAAAAACTATAGAACAATTAGAGCATTTATTTATGGAAAAGATAAATTATTTTTTTCCAAAATATTATCGAATAAAATTAAATATAAAGTATCAAAAAGCTTGAATCATTCATTATTTCAAGTTTTTAAAGATCTAAAAAAAAAAGAAGAAAAAAAAAAAAGTAATTTTATTTAGTCCATCAGCAGCATCTTTTGACCAATTTAAAAATTTTGAGCATAGAGGAAAATATTTTAATAAAATTATTAAAAAATACTTAAAAAAATAAATTTTACTTTATGAAAAAATATTTTGATAATTATTATGACTGGTGGAAGAATATTGATAAATATATTTTTTCTTTGATATTAATTTTATTTTTTTTGGGGTTATTTTTTTCATTAGTTTCAACTTCTTTAATAGCTTCAGATAAACTCGATACAAACTCGTATTACTTTTTTATAAAGCATTTTATTTTTATAATTTTAGGAATAACTGCACTAATTATTTTTTCTTTTTTAAAAGAGGAGATTTTGTTTAAATCATCAGTTATTTTATTTATCATTTCACTTATTGCCTTAGCTCTAGTGCCATTAATTGGAATAGAGGTAAAAGGATCTAAAAGATGGATAGATTTAGGATTTTTACCAAGATTTCAACCTATTGAAATTATTAAGCCTTTTTTTATAATAATTTTATCGACTTTGTTATGTTTAAAAAAAAACAACCTGTATTTCAAATATTTACTTAGCACTATAATACTTTTTCCGATCTTATTGTTATTGATCTTTCAACCTGATCTAGGCCAAACATTAATTATAGCAATGGTATGGTTAACTCTTATTTTTGTATCTGGGATTAACATTTATTTATTTTTTATATTTTTTACAGCTGTATTTTCTATAGCTTCTTATTTAATTTTTTTTGTTTCAAAATTTCAATATATAAAGTTTAGATTAATGGCTTTTATTAATTCATCGGATGTGGGCAATTATCAGGCAGAGAAAGCAAGTGATGCAATTATTAGTGGTGGATTTTTTGGAAAAGGAATAGGTGAAGGCACTCTTAATTTAAAGATACCAGAGGCTCATACAGATTATATTGTTTCAGTTGTTTCTGAAGAATTTGGAGCAATTATTGTTTTAATTATAATTTTATTATATTTGATGTTTGCATACAAAATTATTCAAAAAATAAATTTTATAAATATAGAAAAAAATAAATTAATATTAATTGGTAGCGTATCATTAATTTTATTACAAACTTTTGTTCACATAGGAGTCAACATAAGATTATTACCTACCACCGGTATGACACTGCCATTCTTGAGTTATGGTGGTTCATCTATTATGAGTAGTGCAATAATTTCTGGAATTATTTTAAACTTAACAAAAAGAAAAGTTATTTTAGAATGAAAAAAATTTTAATCGTAACTGGAGGTTCAGGAGGACATGTGATTCCAGCTTTATCAATTTATGATCATTTAAAAAATGATTGTAAAGTTTCAATTATTTCAGATATTAGAGGATCTAATTTTATTAACCAAAATAATTATTATTTTGATCTGATTGATGTACCTAATTTGTATTCTAATTTATATTTATTACCTATTAATTTGATAAAATTTGTTTTTTGTATACTAAAATCTTATTTTTATTTAAGAAAAAAAAAAATAAATATTTTAATCAGTACTGGAGGATATATGTCATTACCAATATGTCTTGCAGCAAAATTTTTAAAAAAAAAAATAATATTATTTGAACCAAATAGTGTTCTGGGCAGAACAAATAAAATAATGTTAAAAATTTCTCACAAAATAATTTGCTATGATAATAATTTAAAATTTTTACCAACAAAATATAACTATAAAGTTTATTTAATTGAAAGAATTTTAAGAAAAGAAATTTATTTGTGTAAAAAAAATAATAAAAAAAATTTTGAAGAAATAAAAAAAATATTAATAATAGGTGGTAGTCAAGGGGCAAAATTTTTTGATCAAAATATTACAAATTTAATTTTAAATATTTCAAAATCATTAAAATTAGAAGTATGGCAACAATTTCTTGACAACAATGAAAAGTCAATTGTAGAAAGAAAATATAATAAAGCTGGAATTAAACATAAACTATTCAGATTTGATGAAAATTTATCACAAAGTATTTCTGATTTTGATCTTGCAATCACTAGATCTGGTGCGACTTCTATCTCTGAACTTGCTTATTTAAATATTCCATTTATTGCTATTCCATTTCCTTTTGCTAAAGATGATCACCAATTTTTGAATGCAAAATATTTTCAAACAAAAAATAGTTGTTGGTTAATTCGCCAAAATGATTTTGATATTACTAAAATTGAAAATTTAATTATTACCATATTTAATGAGAAAATAGACTATTTTAATAAAAAAAAAAATTTAGAAAAAATTTCTAACCAAAATACATGGAATAATGTAAACAAAAAATTAATAGGTTTAGTTAATGAAAATTAATTTAGGTAAAACAGAGCTTATTCATTTTGTTGGAATAGGAGGCATCGGCATGAGTGGTTTAGCCTTAATTATGAATGAGCTAGGATTTAAAATTCAAGGAAGTGATATTTCTGATAATAAAAATATAGATCGATTAAAAAAAAAAAGAATTACAATTTTTTTAAATCATAATAAAAAAAATGTAAGTAAGAGCAGTATTTTAGTAACTTCTTCAGCAATAAAGAAAAACAATCCAGAATTAAAACAGGCAAAAAAATTGAATTTACCTATTTATTCAAGAGGAGAAATGTTGGGACACATAGTTTCTTTAATGAGGAATATCGCAGTGACAGGTTCACATGGAAAAACTACGACGACATCTTTAATTTCAAGTATATTTAGTCAAGCAAAATTGGACCCAACAATTATAAATGGAGGCATTTTAAATTCTTTCGGAAATTCCGCCAAGCTTGGGAAAAGCAATTGGTGTTTAATTGAGGCAGACGAGTCAGATGGAAGTTTTCTTAAAATTCCATTTACTTATTCAATAGTTACAAATATAGATTCAGAACATCTAGACTATTATAAATCAATAAATAATCTAAAAAAAAATTTTACTGATTTTATCGAAAAGACACCTTCTTTGGGAAAAACATTTATATGTATCGATGATAAACAAAGTGAAGAAGTTTTAAAAAAAATAAAAAAAAAAAATTATTATACTTATGGAATAAACAAAAAATCGAATTTTCAAATTTATAATATTTTACAAAATAAAACTTTTTCAAAGTTTGATTTAAAAATAAAAATTCCAGGTACTATAACTATTATAAAAAATATTAGAATTCCTTTAATTGGTTTGCATAATATCAAAAATGCTACTTCTGCATTTGCAGTTTCTTTTGCCATTGGAATCAATCCCAAAACAATTAAAAATGGATTATTAAAATTTAAAGGAGTTCAAAGAAGATTTAATTATTTATTTGAAAAAAATAAAGCAATTTTTATAGATGATTATGCTCACCATCCAACTGAGATTTCATCAGTATTAGAAGGTGTTAAAAAGGTTTATAATAAAAAAGAAATAATTTGTATTTTTCAACCTCACAGAATTTCAAGAGTAAAAAATTTGAAATTGGAATTTTCAAAAAGTTTTAAGAAGTCAGATTCAGTTATTTTATGTCCAATTTATAAGGCAAGTGAAAATATTAATTTAGGTTTTTCTTATAACTCTTTTGCTAAGTTAATAATCAAAAACTCAAAAGTAAAATTAATTATTATAAAAAACGAGAAAGAATTACAAAAATTCTTAAAACAAACTGCCTATGGAGATAAGATATATATAGGCATGGGAGCTGGATCCATTTCAAATTGGATGAGAAATCTAAAAAATAATATTTAATGAAAATTAATGATATACAGAAGTTAAGTTCCGATATTGATGGAGATATTTTTTTTCAATATGATTTAAAAAAGCTTAATTGGTTTAATATTGGCGGACAAACTGAAATTTTTTTTAAACCAAACACTCTTAAAAGTTTAGTAAAATTTTTAAATATTTATTCAAAAAGAGGTAAAATTTTTATTTTAGGAGCTGGCTCAAATGTTTTAATTAATGATACTACCTACCCAGGAGTGGTAATAAAATTAGGAAAAAATTTTTCGAATATTTCAATTCTTAATGAAAATTTAATAGTAGCTGGTTGTGCCACCTCCCAAAAAAATTTATCTGAATATGCTAAAGAAAATGATATTGGGGATATGGAGTTTTTGTCTTGTATTCCAGGATCAGTTGGAGGTGGTATTAGAATGAATTCAGGATGTTTTGGAAGTGAATTTAAAGATATTATAGTTTCTGTCCAATATATTGATTTTAACGGAATAGCCAAAACAATCAATTCAAAAGATATAAGTTTTGGTTATAGAGAAACAGATCTGCCAAAAGATGTAATTTTTTTAAGTGCTACGTTTAAAGGATTAAAAAAAAATAAAGAAGAAATACAAAAAAAAATAGATGAACTAAAAAAAAAAAAGGAACAAGCCCAACCAACTAGAATTAAAACGGGAGGCAGCACATTTAAGAATCCTAAGGAAAAAACAAAAAAAAAAGTATGGCAATTGATAAAAGAGTCTATACCGAATGGTATAATATTTGGAGACGCAAAAATTTCAGAAAAACATTCAAATTTTTTTGTTAATTGCAATAACTCATCTTTTAAAGATATGAAAGCATTGATTGATTTCGTTAAAAATAAAGTTAAAGAAAAAACAGGTATAGATATTAATCTTGAAATAATAATTCTAGAATGAAAAAAAAAATTCTTTTAATAGCTGGTGGGTATTCTAATGAAAGAGAAATTAGTCAAAAGACTGCAAAAAGTGTTTATTCAGAATTGAAAAAAAATAAGAAATATAATCTTAAAATTTGCGAGCCAGATGGAAGCTTTATTAAAAAATTAAGGTTATTTAAACCAGATGTAGTTTTAAATTTACTTCACGGAAGATATGGCGAAGATGGATATATCCAAGCAATATTGGAGTCAGAAAAAGTTAAATATACTCATTCCGGAGTAATGTCATCTTCAATTGCAATAGATAAAGAGCTTTCAAAAAAACTATTTATTAAAAATAAAATATTAACTCCAAAATATGTAATATTTGAATTTAAAAAGAATATTAATAAAAAAAATATAATAAAAAATATTCGAAAAAAACTAGATTTTCCTGTTGTTATAAAACCAATTAATGAAGGTTCTAGTGTAAATGTTTATATATGTAATAAACTAAATTTTATTAAAAACTTGTATAAGTTAAAATATTATGGAAAAGTTTTAATTGAAAAATTTATTCCAGGTCGTGAAATTCAAGTTGCTGTATTAGGTAGAAAAAAACTTGGAGCCATTGAACTAAAGCCTAAAAGACAATTTTATGATTATGAAGCGAAATATAATCCAAAAGCAAAAACGGAGCATATAATTCCAATTAAAATTGACAAAAAATATTATGATGTAGTTACTTCCTTGGCATTAAAAGCACATAATCTTTTAAAATGCAGAGGAGTAACGAGGTCAGATTTTAGATTTTATAAAAATAAATTTTATTTACTAGAAATTAATACTCAACCTGGAATGACTTCGCTTTCGTTAGTTCCTGAAATTGCAAATTATAAAGGTATTAATTTTATTCAGTTAATTGAAAAAATTATCAAAGATGCGTCCATCAATAAGTAAAAAAAAGATTTATTTTTATCTATTGATATTTTTTTTATTAAGCTCAATCCTTAATTTCAATATTATCTCAAAATTTAATAAAATAAATTTAGTAAATAATATAAATATTGTGGGACTTAATGATCAAGAAAAAAACAACCTAGAAAAAAACTTGGAGATTTTTTTAAACAAAAATATTTTTTTTATTAGTAAACAGAAAGCTGAAAAAATATTAAAAAATATTAGTTTTATAGATAGTTATAGTATTGTTAAAATTTTTCCCTCAAAACTATCAGTTAACGTTAAAAAAACTAAATTTGTTGGAAAAACTATTTCAAAAGGAAAAAAATTTTATATAGGAAAAAATGGAAAACTTACCGAAGTATCTTTAGTTAAAAAGGAATATAATTTACCACAGGTTTTCGGAACTTTTCAAGTGCATGAATTTTTAAAGCTACAAAATATATTAAATATAAATGGTTTTAATTTAGACGAAATTAAAAAATATTATTATTTTAAAAGTAATAGATGGGATGTACAAAATAATGATGATGTTGTTTTCAAGCTTCCTTCTGAAAATGTAGATAAAGCATTAAAAAACTATCAATCCTTTGTGAATGTAAAAAAAATTACAGGAAGCAAGATAATCGATCTAAGAATAAAAAATAAAATTATTTTAAAAGATGAAAAATAATAGTTACCTAACAATTATTGATTTTGGATCAAATGAATTAAGGCTAGGGGTATTTGATAAAAAATTTTCTAAATTATTTTTTCAATCAATAATCATCTCGAATAAGAATAATTATGAAGAATATTCAAGTTCAATAAATTTATTAATTAGGGAAGCAGAAAAAAAAATTTCTTCTCATCTTGAAAATATAACAGTTTTATATGATACGTCTGAAATTTATAATATTGACTTATCTATTAAAAAAAAATTGGATCAAAAAATTAATTTTAAAGATATTTGTTCATCTTTAACTCTTGAAGCTAATCAGTTAATTAAAGATTGTTATATTAATAAAAAGGTAATTCATTTAATAATAAAAAAATATATTATTAATAACGAAGAATTCTTAACTGCACCAAGCAAAGTTTCAGAACTTAATTCACTCATATTGGAAATAAAATTTATATGTTTGCCCTCTAATCAATATTATAATGTTTTTGAAATATTTAAAAAAAATAATTTAAAAGTTTCAAATATTTTTTCATCAAGTTTGGTAAGATCATTCAATTATATTGATTATTTTAAAAAAACCAAATTTGTTGCATTTCTTGATATAGGGTTAGATAGAACTACGATAATTTATTTTATCAATCAGAAATTAGACTGCTTGAATGGCATACCTATAGGAGGAAATCATATTTCAAGAGATATATCTCAAGTAATGAAATTAAGTTTGGAAGAGTCTGAAGAACTGAAAAAAAGTTTTAATAGATCTCAAATAGATTTTTCATATGAAGACTCGGACTCAACTGACAATAAAGATTTAATAAAAAAAATTATTGGAAAAAATATTTCAATAGACCTATTAAAAAAGGTTGTATTAGCAAGAATAGAAGAAATAATTCAATTGTCTTTTAAAAGTATAAGTATTTCAAAAAATATAGAAACTCAAAAAAATTTAAATTTAGTATTAATAGGAAAAGGATCAAAAATATTTAACAAAAACTCTTTCCATATAGAAGATAAATACAACCTAAAAGAAATAAACTTTTATGAGGAAAATGATTTTGAGATTTGCAAGGCTGGATTGATATTTGAAAAAAATTTTCAAATCTATGATCTGCAAAAAATCAAAAAAAATCAAAAAAAATTAGGCTTTTTTCATAGATTCTTCAATATTTTTGGAAATAGCTAATTGTATTTTGTTGTAACATTAGTTGTATATCTAAATTTTTAGCATTTTTATATAAATGGCTAATGTCGATATTAACTCAAAAAACTGTATCACAAAAAATAACCGTAGAAGGAATTGGTGTACATACAGGCCTAAATGCAAAATTAAATATTTTGCCAGCATTACCCAATACTGGAATTATATTTAAAAGAGTTGATTTAAAAAAAAATAACATAATCATACCAATTTATAATAATGTTATAGATGCAACTCTATGCTCAACAATTTCAAATGATTATGGAGTAAAAGTTTCTACAATTGAACATTTAATGGGCGCCTTTTATGGCTTAGGTATTGATAACGCAATAGTAGAAATAGATTCTCAAGAAGTACCAATTATGGATGGCTCTGCAAAAAAATTTGTTGAATTGATAATAGGAGCTGGCATAAAAACCAGTGAAGTTCCTATAAAGATAATTAAAGTAGAGCAACAAATAGAAATTAGTGAAGGAGAAAAAACTATTTCAATTAAAAAATCAAACGTAAGCTTAGATATTGATTTTGAAATCAAGTTTCAAAATAAATTTATACAAACTCAAAGAAATAAAATAAGTGTATTTGAAGATAACTTAACTGATATATACAATTCTAGAACTTTTTGTTTATTTGAAGATATTGAAAAATTGAAAGTTATGGGACTAGGTAAAGGTGGAAGTTTAGAAAATGCATTGGTTGTAAAAAATGACTCACTAATGAATGAAGATGGTTTAAGAAATGAAAAAGAATTCGTTAATCATAAAATTTTAGACTGTATGGGAGATTTGTATTTATCAGGTTACAGAATAATTGGCTCCTTAACTTGTTCTCAAGGTGGTCATAATTTAACTAATAAATTACTAAGAAAATTGTTTAGTCAAGAAAAAAACTATTCATTAATTGAAATTAAAGGAAAAAATTTACCTCATTTCTTTGCAAAAAAGAATCAATTAAAGTCTATTGCATAATTATTAGAATTTTTAATAAATTCTGATAAAATTTATAAATGAAACTTCATTTAATTTATTTAATCCTAGCTTTAATATTTTTAAACACTTCTTGTTCAAAGGAAGAAGAAAAAATATCCATCATAGAAGAGGAAAGTTTAGAAATGCAAATGATCAAGGCATATAATGATGGTCTTAAAGAATTGGAAAGAGGAGATCCTGTATATGCTGCAAAAAAATTTAATGAAGCTGAATTGTTATATCCACAATCAATCTGGGCACCAAGAGCTGCTTTGATGGCTTCATATTCATATTTTTCTCATTCTTATTATAGCGACTCTGTCCTCGAATTAGAGAAATTTTTAGATAAATATAAAAATCATCCAAGAAGAGATTATGCTTATTATTTATTAGCACTTAGCCATTATGATCAAATAGTTGATGAAACAAAAGATTTAAATGAAATACTAAAATCAAAAAAATATTTTGAAATTATCATTGAAAAATATCCTAATACTGAATTTGCATTAGACTCTGAATATAAATTAGAGTTGATTCAAGAGCTTTTAGCATCCAAAGAAATGTATTTAGCTCGCTACTATGTCGAAAGAAAAAAATGGATACCAGCAATTAATAGATTTAAGAAAGTTGTAGAAAATTATGATGAAACAATTTATGTAGAAGAGGCAATTCATAGATTGGTCGAATTACACTACAAAATTGGCTTAATTGATGAGTCAAAAAAATATGCAATATTATTAGGATATAACTATCAATCTAGCGAGTGGTATGAAGAAACATACAAGATATTAAATAAAGATTATGTAAAGATTTCAAAAGATAATAAAAAAGCTAAAGAGGAATCGCTAATAAAGAAATTCAAAGATCTACTTAAATAAATAGGTTTTATGAATAAGAATATAAAAGAACATTATAATAAAAAAATAAATGAATTAAAAAAACATAATAAGTATTACTATGAAAATAATTCGCCAACAATCTCTGATACAGAATTTGACAAATTAAAAAAAGAAATATTAAACTTAGAAAAAGAATATATTTTTTTAAAAAGTAAATTTTCCCCATCTAAAACAGTGGGATTTAAACCATCAAAAAATTTTCCTAAATTTAAACATCGAGAACAAATGCTATCTTTATCAAATGCTTTTAAAGAGGAAGATTTAATAAATTTTGAAAAAAAAATATTAAATTTTTTAAATGAAAAAGTCTATTTGGAGTATAGCGTTGAACCTAAAATTGATGGAATATCAGCCTCTCTAACTTATAAAAATGGCATTCTTATTTATGGAGTATCAAGAGGAGATGGAAAGGAGGGAGAGGTAATTACAGATAATCTGAAAACAATTAAGGACATACCACATAAAATTAAAAATATTAATTTTCCAAGAGATATAGAAATTAGAGGAGAAGTTTTTATAAATAAAAATGATTTTGAAAAAATTAAAACAATATTTGCAAATCCTAGAAATGCTGCATCAGGATCTTTAAGACAGAAAAATCCAAAGGAAACAAGTAAAATACCCTTAAAATTTATTGCTTATACATTTGGATATATTGAAGAAAATAAATTTAAGCTACAAACTGATTTTTTGAAGAATTTAAAAATATGGGGATTCAAAACAAATGAAAACAACAATGTCGCTAAAGATATCAGCGATTTATTATCTCTTCACAAAAAATTTGAGAAAGAAAGGTTTCAATTGGAGTATGATGTAGATGGCTTAGTCTATAAAGTTAATAGCCTTCAATTACAAAAAAGACTAGGATTTACATCAAATGCTCCTCGATGGGCTATTGCTCATAAATTTTCTGCTGATTACTGCTATTCTGAAATATTAAATATTGAAATACAAGTAGGAAGAACTGGAGCATTAACTCCGGTAGCAAAAGTAAAAGCAGTAAATATTGGTGGTGTAGTAGTTTCTAATGCTACTCTTCATAATGAAGATGAGATATTGAGAAAGGATATTAGAATAGGAGATACTGTAAAGATCGAAAGAGCTGGAGATGTAATTCCTCATGTAATAGAGGTTGATTTGAAAAAGAGAAAAAATTCTTCTAAAAAATTTATTTTTCCTAACAAATGTCCCTCTTGTGGTTCAAAAACAGAAAAAGAATTTAATAAAATTACAAAAAAATTTGATGCAGTAAGAAGATGTAGTAGTGAAGGCTTTAAATGCGAAAAAATTTCTATTGAAAAAATAAAACATTTTATTTCTAAAGAAGCATTAAACATTGACGGTTTAGGAAAAAAGGTAGTTGAAAAATTTTGGGATTTAAAACTAATTAATTCACCAGAAGATATATTTAAACTTGATTATGATAGGATATCAAACTTAGATGGCTGGGGCAAACAATCAGTTTCAAATTTAAAATATTCTATAGAAAAAGCAAGAGAAGTAACATTAGACCGATTTATTTTTTCTATTGGAATTAGACACATTGGTATTGAGAATGCTAAATTGATCGCAGATCACTGTAATACAATTGATAATTTTTTAATTATAATTAACAAGAATAACATTAATGAGCTTTTAAATATCGATGGAATAGGAGAAACTCAAATTCAATCTATAACAAAATTTGCCAAACATAGAGAAAATATAAATATTATTAATCAACTTAATAAAATTCTATCAATCAAAAAATTAGAAAAAAATAAAAAAGGAAAATTTAAAGGTAAAACATTTATGTTTACTGGTAAGTTAAATAATATCAGTAGAGCAGAAGCAAAAAGTTTAGTTGAAAAAAATTCTGGTACAATAGTTAGTACAGTTAACAAGAAACTGAATTTTTTGGTAATAGGTGAAAAACCAACAAATAAAAAAATTGATTTAGCAAAAAAAATTGATGTAAAAGTTTTAACTCAAAAAGAATGGTCTAAGCTTTTAAATTAATTTAGCCAACCATCTCTTTTGTTTTTTATTTAAAAACGGCGAAATTTTAGAATAAGTTTCTAAATGATAATTAAACAAATAATTTATTTCATTATTAGTTAGCATTTTTTTTTCAATTAAATCTTTGTCAATTGGTGCAAATGTAAGATTTTCAAAAGATAGTTTATTATTATTTTTTTTTATGAAAACTAAATTTTCAATTCTAATTCCAAACTTATTTTCTAAATAGTAACCAGGTTCATTACTTACAATCATTCCCTCTT
>MDSW01143267.1_pt1 | contig 12710 bp, 2 predicted proteins | sample 811171 | NCBI WGS metagenome assembly MDSW01 (sample SAMN05326641, study PRJNA326480) | marine metagenome | isolation source: seawater | place: Atlantic Ocean: North West | collected 2012 | reverse complement strand
GGGATTTGTGCGCTCGACGTCATCTTCAACGGCATGTACAGCAAAATGGTCAAGATGGGGCATGTGCCGTCGTCCGATGGTGATTCCAGCAGCAAGGAAGAGGACCATGCCAGCACGCTCGTGTTTTTATCGGCCACCACGTACCAGATCGGGGCTATTTTAGCCGCGAGCATTGTCGGTCCCGTGGTGCAATTCTACAGCCCGCGGATCGTGTTCTTTATCGCCGCGCTGCTCGCGTGCACCAACCTGATTCCCGTCTACTGTGACTGGCTCGGGGAAATTGACGTGAGTTCGTCGACTGGCGATTCCCCGACCGACATGAGCGTGTACAAAAAGTTTCGCAACGTATCCTTGCTGACCGGGGTCGTGGCCATTTGCAACTCGTTCCTCAGCACGCACATGACCGAGGCACACTCATTGGCAATTTATGCCCTAATTTCGATTGTGTTGCTGACCGTCTTTAATTTTTTTGAACTTAGTGTCCTGAATCAAGGGTCGGCTCCCTACAGCGACGATGCCAAGGCGATGCTGCTGTCCAAGCCACCCGTCGATCACACCGTGTTTTATACCGTCGGCACGACCATCATTATTATACAGACAACGCTCTTTGTCAACGTGTTTGCGGCGGAGGCCTACTTTTTGACAGAGAAAGAAAGCTGCAGCAGCGACATGCCCCAGTTTTCGTACATTGCGTTCAACACCACCGGCGCAATCTTGTCTGCCATCAGTGGTTGGCTGGGCATTATTGTGTTTCGCAAAATTTTCAAGCCCTTTACGATTCAAGGCATGTTTGTGACCACCATGTGGCTGCAATTAAGCAGCAGGTCTCTGCGCGCTTTTATGCCGGTTGGATTTTTCGGAAATGCGGCTGCCTTGAATTGGCCGTACTTTATCACCATTTACTGCATCGTATCACCACTTGTAACATATGTCTACACCATGCCCTCGGTCATGTTGATCCCAAATCTAGTCCCCACGCATCAAAGCACGCTTGCGTTTGCTGCAGTCGTATCCCTGCAATCCTACAGCCGGGTCGCCGCAAGTCAGCTAGGCTTGCTAGGCATCGAACTTGCAAATCTACAGCATCAATCGCCATGTGATTTTTGCAATTTATGGATTATTCAGATTGTTGGACAAGTAGCCCTGCCAATGCTCATGCTACCCATCTTGTATTCTTTTTTGCCCAAAATAAAACTCTAACTACCTCCACTACTTAGAAGCCAATTGAGGCCATGAAAAGCACTAAAAATATAAAAAATTTTAAAAATAAAAAAAGAAAATAAACGTTTGTTGTTTCAAAACATTCATAGGAGTCAGCGACAACATCTTGCCACGACAAAGACATGGACAGCGGCGCCGGGCAGCAGTGTATCTGGGACGAAATCCTAGGCCCATGTTCTAGTATTGCGCTCAACAACGAAGTCTTGCAAAAAATCTTGGCCAGAGTCCCACTTTTGATCTCCACTTGCCAGCATATGCGACACCTGCTTTCGCGCCCTGAAAATAGGATGGATGTTCACGTGTCGTATGTTTCAATGGATTCAAGCCCGGAAGATCTGGTCGGTTTGCAGGGAATTTTTCAGACCAGAAACGTGACGTCGTTATTACTCGACAACATGTTTAGCCTGGACGAAGACGACTTGAAAATGTTATTGGATGCAGTGCCCTACAATTGTGTCCTGCAAACATTGGGATTGTCGGGGAATCATTTTGGGGTGAGCGGAGCACGAGTGGTAGCTGAAATTTTGCCCAAGTGTCCTCTTTTACGCGAAATCGACCTGGGCAACAATCAAATACGATTTGAAGGCCTGCAGATGGTCATACGCGGACTTGACAACTGCCATAATTTGAGAGCTGTGGACCTGTCTTCGAATAATTTAGGCTTAACCACTGGTACGATGATCGCAGAGGCCTTTGCCAAGTTCTCTTCTCTCTCGACGCTCAAAATTGGGCTAAATCAGATATGTTGCACTCGTTTGCATGTTCCTTGGCGCACTGTATGTCGTTGGTCCTCGCTATCGATCCTGAACATGAAAGGAACGGACATGGATTGCACATGGATGGACAACATGGTGCAAGTTCTGGGCGAGTGCCCGTCTTTATCAAAATTGGATCTGTCTCATAATAATATCCGGGGCGAGGGGGCACGAACACTGGCGTTTGGTCTGCGGCACCGTTCTGGTCTGACTGCGCTTCATTTGGGCCACAATGGATTTGGCAATCTTGGTTGCACCAGCCTGGCACGGGCATTGACACAGTGCTCAAAAATGGCGGAGTTGAGTTTCGAGAATAATTTAATTCAAGATACCGGAGCGTGCAAACTCGCAAACGCACTAAAGACGTGGGGTTGTCTCACAAGTTTGAATCTGAGCTATAACAGGATGCAGTGCGAGGGCGTTATGGGCGTGCTGCATGCTCTCAAATACAATTCTAGGTTGACTAAATTAGATTTGCGCAAAAATATCGTTGGTGAACTTGGAGAGGAATGCATTACGGCATTTCTACGGGAAAATTCATCTGACCTTGTTCCTATTGTAGAAGAACAATTGTTTTAAGTTTTTGGATACGCCTTTCATACGCACACCTGGTTTGCTTCTCAATCTATTTCAACATGACCTCGTTCCTATTGTAGAAGAACGCCCATTTTAAGTTTTTGTATACGCACACTTGAGTTGCTTCTCAATCTATTTCAAATCAAGCTCCAAGCACTCTTCGTAGGCTTCGTCTGCGATGGTGTAGATGTCATCAGGCGTAATAAAATTCTCAGAAACCGCTTTCACGATTTTTTTCTTGATCTTTTCCATTTTTCGTCTCGTCATCATCTCTTCGAATTCCTGATCTAAAACATGGTCTTCTTCTTCTTCTTCTTCGATTTCACGTGAAAGATCCTCTCGTTCTTGTAATTGGCGGGAGATAGGGCTCATGGCGCGAGCACGAGGGGGAGAATATCGCTGTTGGCCAGAATATGAATTTGGCCACATCCACATCATGTTACTGGGTTGGACACCAGAAAAGATGTGAGCACGGTTCCATGGGTAGTTCTGCGCGCTTGTCGGGAAATATACTGGCTGCAAGTGATTCATGTTGCTTAGACGCTCTGTGATGCTTATATATTTTGACAAAATATTTTTTTGCTGCAAAACGGCGACCGGAAGCCCGTAACATTCTTGCAAGCTTGCAGCATTTATTCGCTGTCAGCAACGTACAAGGCAACTATCGTATATAAGCACATGAAACGAGTAAAAATTGCGGCATGAGCACGGGCGTGTCTTTATTTGATGTGCCTCCTTTAAACACAAAGGAAAGTGTCATTGACATCACCAAATTCGTGACGCTCTTATTTGGCACAGAAGACAGAGCCAAGGCTCTCCTGGGAATTCAGGCACGAGAGGATGCAGAACGGACAAAGCGAGAGAAATCTGAAAAAACTAACAAGGAAAAAATGAATGGACTCAAAGATAAAAATGAAATGGTCCAGGCAAGCGCAATGGATTTCATCGAGGATTTTGTGAACTTAGAGTCGCCTACGACGGAAGTGGTGCAGGGCTTTCTGCGGAATTCCCCACATTCCAAGAATTACAAAAAGATTACTGTCACCTTGGCGACGATGGTGTCGGAAACCACGACCTCAAGCGACAATTCGCGTTTTCTGGCCTTAATGTATCGCTATTTCATGCAGGTCAACATTTTGAGTCAACAAAATCCGGCGCGGGATTTCAACTTTTTGAGTATCAGCGCGGACGAGGACGGGATCATGCGCGTGTCAGGCGAGTTTTCCAAGGCAAAAATCGACAACAACACACACGCAAAAGTGATGCAAAAGAAAATCCAGGCGCTGATGAATGCGCAACGAACCAAGGAAGAAAGGGACAAAAAACTGAACGAGAAAAAGCTCAAATTTCAGCTTCAGCAAAAAGAAAAACAAAGGGCGTGGGCTGTGAGAAAAAAACCAGCAGCGTACAGACGGAATACGCGCCGGAAACCACCACAGGGGCAGAATCTGCCGGTGTGGCGTGAAGAGTGGATTGAGATCTCGGAACCACGAGAAAGTGACAAGCCAGAACACGAGGTGGCGGTGGACCAGGAATTCGATGTCCGACGCGAAGGAAACAAGCTGTCGTACCAAGTGCCGTTTCATCGTGTGACCTGGAAACGAATTTCGTACGAATCCGTGTGGAATCGGTACGACGGCACCTACGAGCAAAAAAAAGTGTACCCGATCGAATCGAACCTCGCCGACAAGGACGAGCTCACATATGAAAACTTGGAGGCAATCATGGATTCTGAAGACCTCAGGGAACTAGAAAAAACATATCCCAATGAGACCCTCTGCTTCCAAGAAAACGATACGATGATTTTCCACGTTCGTGAGGCGATGCGTCCTCCGCACCAAGGACTTGGTAACAAGATCGCGCGATATGACAACAAGGTATACCGCCGGCCCGGGTACGATGTATGTGCGGTCTGTGCCGATAGAATTGGCTGGCAAGATCCTGAGACAACCCGCTGTGGGTACTGCTCCATTGTCACATGTAAAAAGTGCGACAAGCTTCTCCGGTGCAGGGACGGACCCCTCCCATCAGATCATGTCTTCTGTCTGCTGACCGCCAACGACGTCACACTTTCCGAGGGGTCGCCACTGAACGACGCAATTCAAACATTCATAAAGGAGGACACTGTGTTTCAGACAGCGCTCAAACAGGCTCAGCCCACGAAACAAAAAGGAGTGGCCATGGGCGACACGATTGAAGTGAGTGAGACTACGCTCTTTTGGAAGGTGAAGTTTCCCGACATGGCAGAAAGGGCACGGGGCGGGCAGGAAAGTCAGTACTGGACGCAGTGTGACCCCAAGTATTGTCTGCACGGGAATGATATGGAGCTGCGAACTAATCACAAACGCAAACATTGGATCTCAAAATTGACAAATTTTGTACAGAAGAATGTGCAAGAAGAGAATTTTGTTGAAAATTACAAATGTGAAATCGAACTGGGAGACGGTAGAAACAAAGGCGACAAACCAAAAATGCATGAGTGGGTGACGATCAAAAACGGGGAGGTGGAGGATTTTTATATCCAGTATGAGGAGTATTGGTCATGTGACGAGCCAAATATATTTCAAGATCAACACGTACCATGGGAGCGTTTCATCAAATATGGCACCGGTGAGTTTCAGACTGATGGCAAAGCCCCCATCAGGAGTCTGTTTGATGCGGAGAACAAAACAATTACATTTTTCGATGGATGGTCGAAAAATCTACTGACCATCGCAGTGGACGACTCCAAAGAGACACTCGAGATGACAGTGCAGGATAACGAACGAAGCGCTGACGAGCTGCAGGGTTTAACATTCAAGAGTGACGAAGCGCGCTTGCAATCGATTTTTGTGCCCCGTAATGCTACCATCGCCCTGGAACAAGACGCGGATGAAGGAGGTACAAATGCTGGCAGCAAAGAAATTCGCGCAGGGTGTGAGTGGATTCGGAGTCCATTTCCACCGCCGAAGCAAGCGAAGCCGATAAATGAAAACATCATCACAAAGCTGGGAGCCGACGCGATCAAAAATGAGAACGGCAATTTTGTCAAGTTTTACCTGAAAGCGTACGCTGCAGGGTTCTCCGGAGGCGACTGGCCGCGGATGAATCAGTACTTCAAAGACGAGACCGACAAAATATGGATTCCTGTCAGTGAAATCAAGGTGGCGGAAGTCAAATTTGTCAGGGATGATCTATTTTACTTTCTTACGCAGTCTGGAACCTTGCAAGATGTGAACTTTGTGACCGCTCCCCGGCACGTAGTCGTACTGCACCCCCGCGAAGATTTCGATGCGCCTTTGCTCACATGGACAATGATCAAAGACAATCAATGGAACGGGAAAACCAGGATTCACAGCAACGTGATTAATCTGATGTTTAAGGCAAAGAAAGTGACTCGAAGTACGAAAAAGATCGAGTTGTCACAGGACGAGTGGGAGACCATGATACACGACGACGATCTTGCGGAGGCCCTGGCGGACGTGGATCGCATCGGATTTTCGCACTATATCGAGTTTTCAGTGCAGGGTGAAAAAACTTACTGGAAACCGACCAAGACCTCAATACGGTCTGTATGGGCTCAAATCACAGATATCAATGCAGACAAGGGTACAATGAGCTTTAACGACCTGGAAACGGGCGAGGAGGTGAAGAATGTGCATCAGTCTAGCTACTTTTACGTACAGGCAGACAATCGCGGCACCATGGACAATACGTGGCTGTACAGTGAATTTGAGGGAATCAACAAGTGGGATTTCACAGCGAGCACGGGGCTGAGCCATGGTGTACGCGGGTTCTCCATCACACGGCCAGAGGAAGAAGTCGCCCCGCACCCATCCATCCAAATCGTGGAGCACCTGTGTTCGCATTGCTACGATACTCTGATTTCGCGCAATTACTGCCATTCTTCCGAACCTATGGTGGAGCGCACCAATTTTGAGCGACTGCAAAATTTGTTTGGCACGCGCCAACTTGCGCTGGAACCCCAGGACTCTAAGGGTCACCGTTACCCCAATCATAACTATTTGACCACATCCGAAATCACTCATAAGTGTAAGCTGGAAGACGTGGAGGTAGGCGCTGTCCTAAACGACGAGACATGGAGGAGCCAATTTTTGACAGACATGGAAAACGAATTCACGGATGACGACGATTCGTTAAAGGAAGAATTTGAACACGATGATCCTGTCCTTGTTTATGGCATTTTAAAAATGTTACACAAAAAGTACTTCCAGCTCGACCCGGATAGTCTGCTCCTGTTTTCGAAGGAGTCGGAAGCAAAGCACACGGAAGAGGACGAGCAAGAGGACACCGAAGCAAACAATGACACGGAGGTCGCCGAGCCAGCGGAATTTGGGGGCTATCGAGACAGTTCGTTGATTTCGTTGATGCAGATACATTTTCGCGAAATCTTTGGTGCAGAAACGTCGAAATGCGCTAACAGATGGGAAAACTTTTGTTCGAGTCGATTGCAATATTTGGAGCTGCTGATGGCCAAGGAACTCTGCAACAGCCCAAAGTTTGATTCTAAAATTGAGAAAATTGAAACGACTCTGCAAAGCATCATGAAACACGATTTGAAGTTTGACTCGACACATGGTCTCTCGTTTTACCAGATGTTGAAACGGGAAGGGCTACCAGAAGCCTATCAATTTTTCTTTGACATACGGGAATTGGTGTCACGTGTGCAAGCACGGATACCCTTGGAAAGCGTGACGTTGCATGTTCCTCTGCAGCGTGTTATGGCTTATACCCACAACATGCCCTCCGTGTCTATCATCGACATTTTAGACGAGAACTTTGATGGTGACGAACCAGATGCAGTGATTGAGAACTCCGTGCGAAGGATTTTGTTTGGACATGACGAGACCAATTCGAAAATTGTAGATGATGATGACGATACTGATTCTGAAGGTGCAGATTCAGGAAATGATGATGGAGGGGAGGAGGACTCGAGTGGAGGTGAGGAGGAGGAGGAGGTGAGGGATAACCTGCAGTCACATTTTGATTTTTCTGACGGGCTGGTGTTTGAGGTGATTTCGACGCCCCAGACGCAGCGGACTGGTGACGGAATAGATCCCATGGTCGCAGGCGCTGAGGATTCCCCGGTCGCAGGCGCTGAGGATTCCCCGGTCGCAGGCGCTGAGGATTCCCCGGTCACAGGCGCTGAGGATTCCCCGGTCGCAGGCGCTGAGGATTCCCCGGTCGCGAGTCCCGAAAATTCAGGTAACCAGGATACAGCACCAGAAAACGCGCAGCTACATGTACCTGAGGGCAGTGAAGTCCTGGACGACGACCAAGATGACAGCGACATTTTTGGTTACACATGTGAAGGTCGACTGCATAACGACGTGCTGATTACACGAGAAATGTTAGGCTTTTTACCTCTTCCCAGAATTCAAGAGAATCTGGATCGCGTTCTCCAGGAATGCTCACGTACACAACAGAATCAATTCAAAGTGCCCGTGCGCGACTTTTTGTCGTGCTTCCTGGATGATGACACTTTCAGTCGTGTGAATGTAATTCTTCAGCGCAAAGAAAATGTGTTAAACGAGCCGACGCTTGAAGAAGAGGCATCACAATCGAAAGAAGGCTATGAGATATCGTACTTTATCAGTGTAGCCTTGCAAGTGCTGGAGTACATAGTCGATGACTTGCACCCGTTTCTTTATGATTTTTATGTGCTCAGTGAGAATCAAGGAGAATCTGGTCGGGAATACAAGTGGGAACACGCGAACAAACGTCAATTCCAAGAAATAATTGCGATGCAAAGGTGCATTCTCGACGACTCGTGGTGTTCTGAATCGGACCTAAACGAAATAGAAGGCATGAACTCGCAACTGAAAGAAAAACTGGCCTCTGCAATTATCGCGGGACGGGAATCACAAACACCACAATTTCCTCGGTTCTTTCCTCGTGACATGAACAACATGGCGGGGCATGATATTGAGTCGCACCACGTTGGGGAAAGCGCGCGTACCTTTACACTGAGCGCAAATCAAGAATTCGAGCTGCTTCCCGATAATCCATGGAGACCCATAGACCCTCTTGATGAAAACAACCGCTATACTGTCAAAAAAAATATTTACGACTGGGCGGGTCAACGGGTCATTCAGGAAACGCTATCCGACAGACTTGAAACATTTGATATTATTGTTGAGAGCGAAATAATTTACGAGGTAAAATTAGTGGAAGAAGACGTTGTCGAAGCAATAAAGCCCGAATACAAAGACGAAAAAACCGAAAGTGGGGAGTGGATTTTTGATATCGATGGTATCAATTCGAGTTTGATCTTTTCTCCCCCGGTCGTCAACAAACAAATGTTTGTGAAGGCGACGGAAACCCACGAGAAAAAGCTAGAGAAAACTGGACAACCCGTCTCTATCACAGAGGGCAGCGTGGGAATAATTGTAGAAACAGAGGCCGACGACACAAGACATTTTCCATTCTTTTATGTGTGGTGGCTGGAAGAAGATGTTGTTTTCAAATACCAGTTCCAGTACCAAAGTGAGCATACTGCATTTTCCCAAAGTGGCAGTCTGATGATCAACTTTAATCCCGACTCCATCGCCATTGGTGGACACTCTGTTGGTTACATAAGCGACGCTTTTGCACTGGAAGAGGGTGGCCATATGCATTATTCGAAAAAGGACGCAGTGGACAAAAAGACGGCTCTGACTCTGTTCGTGCCGGAAGAAACCAAAGAAACCAGCAATACCATCAAACGCACCAACCCCTACATTTGCCGCGCCATGGCTCGTGTGCAAAAGGTGCAAAATGGAACCATTGACATTGAGAATTTTTTGCCGCCTGACTTGTATCTCTTTGTCCAGCAGTGCGTGTACGAATTCGACAAGCTTCACGCCGCTGTGGGCCATGCCAATTCAACACGGAACACGACCACATCGGCTAAAACCACCTTGAATGAATTTGACTTATTCAAAACGTTTATGAATCAACAGGCACAGCAAGACGAAGCACAAAACACAAAGTTGCACGCGCAGTGTTCCGCCCTGCTGAGCAAGTATATGCTCGAAAGCGGGATGGCGGAGCGAATCAGTGGCCTGTATGACGAGAACCATCTGAAAGAGCTCTTCGATGACTTTTCCGATAAATTTGCATCCAGCAAAGACGAGGATTTGATTGATGAAATGCAGAATAATACCGCCGTTTTCACGGCGGTGGACCAGAATCAGTGTTTCCTCGCGTTTCGACAGGTCAAGTGTGCTGATCATCAAAGCGTCAATGCCAAAGTGCTCACCAAGACAATCTCCGATGCGGAAGAAAAGGTGACAACGGGAGAGGAAAAGGTGTACACTGACCGACTTGCCACTGGCTTGCAAAGTGTTGAGAACGAAAAAATTATGGCGGCGTTTGAGTTTGAGCAACGCAAGACGGAATTTGTGGAGGAGGAGGCTTTCAAACAAATTGTCGATCCTCCAGTGGCCACAGTGATGTTTAACCCCGACACGGGTCACTTTGCACCGTTTTTCCTCTTTATGATGAAGCGCGTGCACGAACTGTCAAAGCAAGAACAAGATATCAGACATGTCTTGGAAATCAAGCACAAGTTTTCGCACAGCGAATCAGATCCCATGCTGACTGATCGAGAAATTCATGCTCCTGCACTAACCGAAGCTGCTATTATGAGCAAAATCAAGGCCAAATTTGAATTGCAACTAAAGGTCGTCAAGGCACTCTTTTGCAACTCCGGTCAGTGTACGAATGATCCACTTCTCAAAAAGTTGCTAAAGAGCTCCGACGAAGGTGATAAAAAAGTACAAGGAAATGTCATCGTCAATGTCAAACACAGGTTTCAAGAAATTTCCGATCTGATTACAACCAGGGCGTTGGAAGTACAGATGCAGAACGACAATGCAAAGCGCACACAAAACGAAAAAGCATGGAATGACGCAAAGTCAATGGTGATCAAATTCTTGGATCAAGTTGGCAGTATCGTGGTCAGCACGCAGGTGTTTGAAGCTGGATTCCTGTCTATTCTGGACCCCAATGTGCTCAGCACACTAAATACCTTTGTAGAGTACCTCACCGACCAAGCCGAGGAAAACGAACAATTTTATCCCGCTTATTCCATGGCTATTATGCAAACCTTTGATCAGTTGAGTAAATACATTGTCCTAAAAGCTGGCTCCGATGACATGCAATTGTTTAGTGTGGAAGACGTATACGCCGATGAAATGGCCGACTTCTGGCATTTTTTTGTGAATGCATTGACCTTTTTCACGATGATTTTTTTTGAGGATACATACGAAGAAAATTTCCAGGACTCGCGCATCGCATTCATGAAATTCAGTGACCAATTTCGTCAGCATGAAGAAGATGACACATTAGACGAAAACACCCAAGAAGTCAATGAAGACGTTCCGCAGGGAGATGTGCAAATAATAAACAATAAGTTGAAGGTAATTGCGTCCTGCGACTTTGTTGACCTTTCTTCAAAGTACAGAACTCAGAAAATTCTGGGGGATGGTGCATGTCTCTTCCGGGCCATTGCATACTGTCAAGGTCCTGAATACCAAGAAGATACCATGGAAGGACGTCAAAGACAATTGGAAAAGGCCAATGAATTGCGACGGTTGGCAGTAGAGGAGGCAAGAACAGCCACAACTGAACTTGGTTATACAGAGTGGGAATTAAACAATTTGGAAAGAAAAGAAACTTGGCAGGAGTATGAAGATCGTATGACAACATGGGACGAATATGGCACTTACTTTGAAGTGAGAATGCTATCGAAAGCATTGCAGCAGAATTTTGATATTTACATGAAACGTTCAGATATGGACCAGTACATACGACTTTCGGAAATAGGAAATTTTGAGGGGAAGCCAATATACAAGCTGTTTTACGTAAGCGCCATTCACTATGACTTGCTACTTCCTATTGATCCTAACGATCAACAAGTTAGGATAAAGGACGAAATAGACGCTCAGGACACGATAGGGGCATTGAGGACAACAGTAGAAAATAATGATGAATCCGGTGGGGATCAAAAAGATAATCAGAAAATTGAATTAGGCAACGGTGAACACGCAGAGTATTTACAAGATAGAGACTCAGGTCATTCAGCTGATGAAGATGAAGAAGATGGTGGAGAAGAAGATGATGGAGAAGAAGAAGAAGACGAGGAATCAAGCGAAGATGAAGAAGAAGAAGAAGAGCCAGAGGAGGAGGAAGCAGCTGGTGAAGAGGAATCAGAGGAATCAGAGGAAGAAGAAGAAGAAGAGAACGAAACTTTGGCTGAAGAAGAAGAAGAAGAAGAAGAAGAAGAAGATGATGATGAATCTGACGCAGCAAAACTCGATGTATCTGCCAAGTTCAAGTACAAAAAACTGAAAACGCGGGCAAATTGGAAAGACGGTGTGCAGCCGTTTGCAGAAAAATTCTTGTCCGTGGTGCGCAAAATATTGTCCAGTAATCAAGACTCAAAAGGCGACAAAGTCAGCAACAACCGATATTTGCGGGACCTGCATTTGCGGATTCCAGGCGATGAACCCAATCTTTCCGATAAGATTACCCGCCTCCAATTGAACAGAGATCAGATACATAGAGAAGAACGCATCTATTCACCGAGCCTATTAGACATCTACACTGATCTGCATCATGCCTTGAAGTCGGAAAAGGACACATTTTACCACAATGTGCAGGCTCAGCGAGCTTATGATATGCAAATTGCAATCGTACAACACAATTTTCACCGCCGTTTCTTGGCAGATATTGAAGATGCCGATTCGTTGGTGAATTTTTATGCGATCGATATGACGAAAAGAGTAAATGAATTTGCGGTTTACAAGAAAAAATACTACCACCCTCTTCTCGTATCATTCGCTCAATTCATTGACCTGCAGCAAGAAAAGGTGGAGCGCGGCGAACGGAAGCGGCATGGCGACATTTTATTCTGCATGTGCCGGTTAAAGCCACAGGAAGAACGTCTGCGCAAGGCTATTGAGCAAGAAGAAAAATCCTTGATAGGGTGCTCTGTGGCGGATTTGAAAGCGCGGCGGAAGAAGGCTACCTCGGCGCATGTCAACTTCAATTTGTCCTGGTTGAAATTCTTGTGCGATGTATACCAACGATGTTTCACAAATTTAGACCAAGGCGATCTCTTGGAAGCGACGCCTGACGTGGACACAAACAAGGAAATCATGAAAATTCTGTTTG
>MDSW01065025.1_pt1 | contig 12710 bp, 11 predicted proteins | sample 811171 | NCBI WGS metagenome assembly MDSW01 (sample SAMN05326641, study PRJNA326480) | marine metagenome | isolation source: seawater | place: Atlantic Ocean: North West | collected 2012 | reverse complement strand
TAGGTTGCATACGCGTTACGCACCCGTGCGCCACTCGTCATCTGGTGCAAGCACCAATGTTACCGTTCGACTTGCATGTATAAGGCCTGCCGCTAGCGTTCATCCTGAGCCAGGATCAAACTCTTCATTGTAAAACTTTAAATAATTTTAACAACTTGAATTTGATTTGGAATTGAACTCAAAATGGTTTTACTTAATTCATAAATTATGTAAACATAATTTTACGCTGTCTATCTCAATATTTTCAATGAACTTTCTGATTACTACTTTTGTAATGCGAGTGCAAATATACACTGCTTTTTCAATCTCACAAACTTTAATTATAAAAAAAAATTTTATTTATTTTGGTGAGGAAATTTCCTCCTATAATATACTTAAAAAAAATTAATTTTCAATGTCTTTTAAAGATAATTTTATTGACTTATCAGCATAAGCTCTTTTTAAAACATCTTCGATGATAGCGTCTTCCTCAATTTTTTGAGGATCGTATCCTGTTTTTATTGAAATATCAAAAAGCTTTCCTAATGAGTTGTAAGAGAAAGCTCTAAGTCCGTTTCTTAACCTTTTAACTAAATCAAATACAGTTTCGCCAGTTTCTCTATAAACTAATTTAACAAGTATTTGACCTTCGGTTCTAGTTAATTTCTTTAACTCATTAGAAAATTCTTTTTCAATAAATCTTTCTACAATTTTAGTATATTTTTTTTTTTGGGATCTGGTTTTAATTAAAGGAAGCCTACTGTTTAATTTTTGTAATCTTTCTGATGCTAATAATGCATAAGGGTATACTTTCAATGTTTTTCTCTTTACGGTATAATATTTAATTTTATCATCAATACTTAAAAAGTCTAAAGGTGGATATACCGTTATTTCTTTTAAATCAATTGATTTGGTAGCAATAGAATCTCCCTCTACCATTATTAAAACATCAATGTCTTGAGATAATGATAATGTAGTATATAGAAAAGTCAGAAGAAAAAAAAAATTTTTCATTTTTTAAAATTACACCATTATAATTAACTAATTATGTATTTTTGATTTAAAATATTTGAACATGTCCTTAAAAAAAATTCTTAACAACAAATCATTAAAATTCCTTGAAAAATATTTGAACAACCCCTCTCCCACTGGTTATGAATGGGAAGGTCAAAAAATATGGATGGATTATTTAAAACCTTATGTTGATGAATTCATAACAGATACTTATGGGACTGCAGTTGGTGTAATTAATCCGGATGCAAAATTTAAAGTTGTTATTGAAGGGCATTCAGACGAAATTTCTTGGTATGTTAATTATATTACTGAAAACGGACTTATTTATGTTATAAGAAATGGTGGGAGTGACCACCAGGTAGCTCCATCAAAATGGGTTGACATCCATACAAAAAAAGGAATTGTTAAAGGTGTTTTTGGTTGGCCAGCAATTCATACTAGAAAGCCCGGAAAAGAAGAACAACCTTCAATGGACACAATATTTATTGATATTGGCGCAAAAAATAAAAAAGAAGTTGAAAAAATGGGTGTTCATGTCGGATGTGTAATTACTTATCCGGATAAATTTCATGTTTTAAATAAAGATAAGTTTGTTTGTAGAGCAATTGATAATAGAGCTGGAGGTTTTATGATTGCTGAGGTAGCTAGACTATTAAATGAAAATAAAAAGAAATTACCATTTGGACTTTATATCACTAATTCTGTTCAAGAAGAAATTGGACTAAGAGGGGCTGAAATGATTACTCAAAGAATTCAGCCTAATCTAGCTATTGTTACTGATGTATGTCATGACACTTCAACTCCAATGATAAACAAAAAAGCTCAAGGAGATAACACCATGGGTGCGGGTCCCGTTATTTCATACGCGCCAGCAATACAAAATAAATTAAGAGAAAGAATTATAGAAACTGCTAAAAAAAACAAAATCCCTTTTCAAAGACATGCATCGTCAAGGAGTACAGGTACAGATACTGATGCATTTGCCTATAGCAATGGTGGGGTTGCCTCTGCTCTAATATCACTACCATTGAGATATATGCATACAACTGTTGAAATGGTTCAAAAAGATGATGTTGAAAATGTTATTAAACTTATATACGAGACACTTCTAACTATTAAAGCGGGTGAAAACTTTAGTTACTTTAAATAAAAAAATATATTAATTTTTGGTTGCTGCATTTGGCTTAGGCCTGGCTAATTTTAACAATTTATATGTTATTGCAACAAACTTTACTGTATTATATATGTTAATTGACTGCGGGTTTATGCTATTTTGATTTAATTTTCTTAATGACCAAAACTGATTGAAAAATTAAGATTCTATTAAGATTTAATTAATATTTGCTTTACAATTTCAGGATTCAACAAAGTAGAAATATCGCCAAAATTTTCTTTTTCTCCCGATGCAATTTTCCTTAAAATTCTTCTCATTATTTTACCACTTCTTGTCTTTGGTAAACCAGGAACAATCTGAATAATATCTGGTTTTGCTATTGGACCAATTGTTTTTGAAATCTGTTCTTTTATTTCTTTTTTCATATCAATATTAGTGTTTTCATCCAATAAAATCACAAAAGCTCTAAGTGCGTTACCTTTTATATCATGCGGATAACCCACAACTGCACTTTCAACAACATTTTCATGTAAATTTATAGCATCCTCAATTGGAGCTGTTCCTAAATTATGTCCTGAAACAATAACTACATCATCAACTCTCCCTGTTATTCTATAATTACCTTCACTATCCGTAAGAGCTCCATCGCCAGGGAAATAATAACCTGGATAAGCTGTAAAATACACATTCTTATATCTGTCGTGATTTCCATAAATAGTTCTAGCTATAGATGGCCAGGGATATTTAATAGCTAAAATTCCTTCTTTTTCTTTTTCTTTAATCTCTTTTCCACCTTTGTCTAATAAAACAGGTTGAATCCCAATCATTGGCTTAGTAGCATATGTAGGCTTATCATTGGTGACTCCAGCAAGAGAAGTAAGCATTATTCCTCCTGTTTCAGTTTGCCACCATGTATCCACAATTGGACATTTTGACTTACCTATATTTTTATTGTACCAGTTCCAAGCCTCCTCATTTATTGGCTCACCAACTGTACCAAGAACTTTTAAAGATGAAAGATCATTACTTTTAACTAATGAAATAGGATGTTTTGCCAATGCCCTAATGGCGGTTGGTGCAGTATAAAAATGAGTTATTTTATGTTTTTCTACTATGTTCCAAAATCTAGAATAATCTGGATATGAAGGAACACCTTCAAACATTACAGAAGTTGCACCAGCTAATAATGGACCATAAACAATATAACTATGACCAGTAATCCAACCAATATCAGCTGTGCACCAATAAATATCATTTGTTTTGTACTGAAATACATTTAAAAAAGTATATGATGAGTAAATCATATATCCACCACATGAATGAACCATTCCTTTTGGCTTTCCAGTAGAACCAGATGTGTATAATATAAATAACATATCCTCAGAATCCATTTCTTCAGCTTCACAATAATCAGATACATCTTCAATTTCATTATGCCACCAAGTTTCATTATTGTTCATCTTTACATCACTTGCAATTCTTTTTAATACAATAGTAGATTTAATCGAGTCACATTTCAATAAAGCTTCATCAACTATTGATTTTAAATCAATAACCTTAGAGCCTCTAAAACTACCATCAGCTGTTAATAAAACTTTGCATTCTGAGTCGTTAATTCTTGCAGCGAGTGCAGTTGATGAAAAACCAGCAAATACCACAGAGTGAACTGCACCAATTCTTGCACAAGCTAAAACAGCAACAGTTAATTCAGGAACCATTGGCATATAAATACATACTCTGTCTCCTTTTCTTATGTTTTTACTTTTCAAAACATTAGCAAAAACACAAACTCGCCTGTGTAATTCCCTGTAACTAATTTTTTCAGATTTTTGATTTGGATCATTAGGCTCAAATAAAATCGCCGTTTGTTCAGGAATATAAGCTAAATGCCTATCTAAGCAATTCTCTGTTATATTAAGGCTAGCTCCCTCAAACCACTTAAATTCTGGTTTATTAAAATCAAAAGAAAGAACATTATTCCATTTTTTTTTCCATAAAAAAGTTTCAGCAATTTTTTCCCAAAAAGTTTCAGGGTTGATAACGCTTTCAGAATATAGTCTATTGTAATCTTCTAATGTTTTAGGAACGTAGTTGTCAATGTTTTTCAAAGTGAATATTTTAATTTAAATATAAAAAAAAACATCTACCTATTCAATCTATAATCTGATATTGATTTATTTATTTGCTTAACAATACTTGGACCACTATAAACAAATCCTGAATATAGTTGAATTAAACTTGCACCTGCCTTTAGCTTATCGACAGCATCTTTAGGGTTCATAATTCCACCAACCCCAATTATAGGAATGGAACCATTACTTTTTTCGTGCAAAAACTTTATGACTTCGTTGGACTTGTTAGAAATTGGTTTTCCACTTAAACCACCGCTTTGCTCAGTAAGAAATTTTGAGGAATTTAAATTTTCTCTCGCAAGTGTAGTGTTAGTTGCTATAATTCCATCAACCGAAGTTTCTTTTACTACATCAATTATATCTAAAAGTTCAGAGTTTGATAAATCAGGTGCAATTTTTAATAAAACTGGTTTTTTTTTATGATATGAATTATTTTTTTGTTGAATAGCTAATAATAGGGTTTTTAAGGTTTTCTTGTGTTGTAAATCTCTTAGATTTTCTGTGTTTGGTGAACTTACATTTACAGCAAAATAATCAACGTAGGGAAATAATTTTTCAAAAGAAATCAAATAATCCTGTATAACATCGCTCATCAAAGTTTTCTTGTTTTTTCCAATATTTCCTCCAATTACGACATTTTTGTTCGATTTCAATCTATCTACAACCCTGTCAACCCCAATATTATTAAAACCCATCCTATTAATTATTGCTTCATCTTGAGTTAACCTGAACAATCTTTTTTTTGGGTTTCCATCCTGAGGTTTAGGGGTTACTGTACCTATTTCAATAAAACCGAAGCCAAAAGATGAAAACTCTTTGTATAGCTTTGCATTTTTATCAAAACCTGCAGCCAGTCCAACAGGGTTTGGGAACTTTATTCCAAATAATTCTGTTTCAAGGCTCGGGCTTTTTAAACAAAAAAACTTTGAAATTAGAAAGTGAGAAAAAGGAATTTTAAAAATTAAACCTGTTAAAAAAAATATTAGATCATGAGTTTTTTCCGGATCAATATTAAAAAGAATGGGTCTTAACAGTTTTTTATACATGTAGTTAAATAAAATTACTCACTACTTTTTGGTCAACTTATTACTCATTTCCAAAGAGATTGCAGAAATTTCATATCTAATTTTGCCAGCCATTGTTTCTATTACACATGTTTCGCTTCCGTCTTTAATTTCTACTATTTTTCCATGGAGCCCACTTTTAGTAACTACTCGTGTTCCAACTTTTAATGCTGATAAAAACTTCTTTTCCTTTTTTTGTCGTCTCATTTGAGGGTAAATCATTAAAAAGAAAAAACCTATTAGCATTAAAATTAAGGGCATTGAATTGAAAGAACTGTCCATGTTTACTAGTTTTTTGGTAAAACAAATGCTTTAATGTTCAACAACTCTTTCCCTTTTGAAGTGTTAGTCACAAGAGTTACTGTTTTTCTTTGCATTCCTGGCTTATTTGAAGAATCAAATTTAACTTTTATAGTACTGGACTCACCTGGTTTTATAGGCGTATCTCTTGGATATTCTGGGACTGTACAACCACAGCTTCCTGAGGCATTAAGTATTTTTAAATCAGAGTCTCCTGAGTTAGTAAATGTAAAAACAGTTTCAACAATATCCCCATCTTTAATTTCACCAAAATCGTGATTTGTTTTATCAAATTCAATATTTGGATATTCAAGAACAGAATTAATTCTTTCTTTCGACGACTCCACATTTTCAGCTTTAATTTTTTTTGATGGAGCAGTATCACAAGAAGTTATTGTGAAAGCGATGAAAAAAGGAATTAAAAAAGAAATAATAGTTGATTTAGCAGATAAATTATTCATAGTTAAAATATTTATATTCAAACAAAAATAGTGAATTATTGTAAACCTCTTCGGTTTTTATTTATCCTTCCATCTTTAGTTAATTGCTTAGAAACAGCATCCATAACTCCATTAATAAAAACATTACTTTTTGGACTCGAATATTCCTTTGCCAGTTCTAGGTATTCGTTAATAGAAACCTTAACTGGAATAGATTCAAAAAATAAAAATTCTGCTAAACACATTTGTAATAAAATCAAATCTATTTGTGCGATTCTTTCATTATCCCAATTTGACGTTAACTTATCTATCTCCGCTTTTAACATGACTTTATTTGAAATTACTTCTTGAATTAATTTAACACCAAACTCAGCGTCTTCTTTGTTTTTGTAAATCTTATCATTTAAAGTAGATTTTCGAGATAACTTTTGTATTTTTTTCAAAGCATTTAAAACTAGACTATTAACTAATGGTAGATCATTTATCCATGATATTTCTGAGTCCTCATAAAACTCATAGAGTTTATCATCTAAAACAATGATTTTTTTAAATAAACTTAATATCAGTAATTTATCATCCTCAAATGAAGGTTTTTCCATGTTTAAATAATTCAAAAACAATTCACTTGAAATTATTTTTTTCCATAAAGAAGTCAAATATTCAGGATGAGTATCGAATACATCAATTTTTAAATGGTCTATTTGATATGTTAACACCTTATCATGAAAAATTTTTTTTAAAAATAAATTGTTTGAAAGTTTTAAAGAGAATTTATCAGATTTATTGATTAAAAATTTTTTTGAGTTTTGTGAATTTAGACTATTAGAATAACTATATAAACTATGAAAAACTGAAAAAACAGTTATATACAAACGATAAAAATTTTTATTGGAGTTTAAAAAATAATTTAACTGAAAATCGATATCTTTTTCAATTGACTTATCAAAAGCGTAAATAACTTCCATAACTTTTAACCTCAATTGACGTCTATTTAACATTTTAAAAGAACTTTAATAAATAATCTGTAAAAATAAATTTATTTTTTATAAAAAGGCATGAATTCAATAAAGAATTAAAACCTCAATAATGTATATTTGAATCTTTAATTATCAATGGTTGAATTAAAACACTTAAATAAGTATTTACTTAAATATAAAGTAAAAATAATTACGGGAATATTTATTACAATTATTGCTAGAATATTTGCATTAGTTGCCCCAAATTTAATTGGAAATTCAATAACAATTATAGAAAATTATCTTTTCTCATCATCCATAGAATTAGAGATTGTTAAAGAAAAACTAATAATCAACATTTTAATGATTGTTGGTTCAGCTATCATAGCTGGTGTTTTTACCTTTATAATGAGACAAATGCTTATTAACGTTTCGAGATTTATTGAGTTTGACTTAAAAAATGAAATTTATAAAAAATACCAATCTCTTAGCTTTGATTTTTACAAAAATACCAGGACTGGGGATCTGATGAACAGAATAAGTGAAGATGTAAGTAAAGTAAGAATGTATATAGGTCCTGCAATTATGTACACAATAAATACTATCTCTTTATTTACAATAGTTATATCTTATATGATTAGTGTGGCTCCAGAGCTTACCATGTATACATTAATTCCACTCCCAATTCTTTCTTTTATAATTTATAAAATAAGTATTATTATCAATCTTAAAAGTAAAATAGTTCAAGAATATTTATCAAAACTTACCACATATACTCAAGAATCATTTAGTGGTGTAAAAATAATCAAAACATATACTGTAGAAGAAAACATAAATAAACAATTAAATAAATTAGCAGATAATAGCAGAGAAAAAAACATGTCTTTAGTGAAAATTCAAGCTTGGTTTTTTCCATTAATGATTTTATTAATTGGTATCAGTAACATTTTAGTAGTATTTATTGGAGGACGACAATATATGAACAATGAAATTGAATTAGGTGTATTAGCTGAGTTTATTATTTATGTGAACATGTTAACATGGCCTGTTGCTACAGTTGGTTGGGTAACTTCAATTGTTCAACAAGCTGAAGCATCCCAAAAAAGAATTAATGAATTCTTAAACACTAAATCTTCAATAATTAATAATTCAGAAAATAAAACAAATATTTATGGTAAAATTGAATTTAAAAATATTGACTTTATTTATCCTGAAACAAAAATAAAAGCTTGTAAAAATATTTCATTCTCTATTGAAAAAGGAAAGTCATTAGCAATTATGGGTGATATAGGTTCAGGAAAAACTACGCTTCTCGAACTAATTTGCAGAATATATGACCCAAATAACGGTAGCATTTTGATTGACAATCATAATATTCAAGATATAAATATTGAGGAATTAAGAAATTCAATTGGATATGTTCCTCAATCAACTTTTTTATTTTCAGAAACTATTGAAAGAAATATTAAGTTTGGAAAAGAGAAGGCGTCTAAAAATGAGGTTGAAAATGCAGCTATAAATGCTTGTTTATCAAATGATATAGATTTTTTTAAAAATGGATATGAAACATTACTTGGTGAACGGGGTGTTAATTTATCAGGAGGTCAAAAACAAAGATTAGCTATTGCAAGAGCTATAATTAAAAAACCCAAAATACTAATAATGGATGACAGTCTTTCCGCTGTTGACACTGAGACAGAGGAAAAAATACTATCAAACATAAATAAAATTAGTGAAGACATAACATTAATTATGGCTACACATAGAATTTCTTCTGCCAAAAACTGTGATAAAATTTTAGTTCTGGAAAATGGTAAAGTTTTAGAACACGGCTCTCATAAGGATTTGATTAAAAATAATGGATACTACTCTAAGACTCAACTGAAACAAAGCAAATAAAAGAAATTATTTATTTGGTGAGTTTATTTTTTTTCTTCATTTTTGGATATTAAACTAATAATAAGATGGAAGAAAGAAAATATAATGAGGCTGAAGATATTTACTCAAAAATTCTTAGAGCCGGAAGAAGAACTTACTTTTTCGACGTTAGGTCTACCAAAGCTGGTGATTACTATTTAACCATTTCCGAAAGCAAAAAATTTACCAATGAAGATGGTAGTTTTTATTTCAAGAAACATAAGATATATTTATATAAAGAAGATTTTGAAGGGTTTAATGAACTTCTTAAAGAAATGACAAAATATATTATTGATGAAAAAGGTTTAGAAGTAATCAGTGAAAGACATCAGAAAGATTTTGTAAAAGAAGACCACAAAACAAAATCAAACGAAGACAATACGGAATCTAAAGAAAGTTTTACAGATGTCGATTTTGACGACATATAATATTTAATTTTTTATGAAACTATTAAACTATTTACTGCTACTTATTAGTTTAATATCATTTTCTCAAACAAATTATGATTTAAATTATTTTTTAAAAAATCATGATACATATAACCAAAATATTCCCAAACCTAGCAATTTCACTTTAGGAAATAAAGAAATAGGATCTTCGCATATAAGTCATGATCGTTTAGTTCAATACATGTTTGCTTTAGCTAATTCTTCTGACAGAATTACATTAATTAACAGAGGGGAGACATACGAGGGAAGACCATTGATTCTTTTAATTATTACATCTAAAAAAAATCATCAAAATCTAGAATCTATTAGAAAGGAGCATCTAAGTTTAAATTCAACGAAAATTATTGATGATTTTAGTGAAATGCCTATTGTAATTTATCAAGGTTACTCTATACACGGTAACGAACCTAGTGGAAGTAATGCTGCTATGCTTTATGCTTACCATCTTGCTGCATCAAACAACAAAGAACTTTTGAATTCGCTTGACAAAAGTATTATTTTGTTGGATCCTTCAATGAATCCCGATGGATTACAAAGATTTGCTCATTGGGCAAATACAAATAAAGGTGAAATCCTAAACCCAGATAGTAATGATCGTGAATTTGATGAAAATTGGCCGAGAGGAAGAACTAATCATTATTGGTTTGATATGAACCGTGATTGGCTACCTGTCCAATTACCAGAATCTGAAGTAAGAATAAAAACTTTTCACAATTGGTCACCAAATATTTTAACTGATCATCATGAAATGGGAACTAATTCTACTTTTTTTTATCAACCAGGAATTCCCTCAAGAGTAAATCCTTTAACGCCTAAAAAAAATCAAATTTTGACTGAGGAAATTGGAAAATTTCATGCAAAAAATCTTAGTGAAATTGGATCATTATTTTACAGTCAAGAGGATTATGATGATTTTTATTATGGAAAAGGATCAACATTTCCAGATATTAATGGCAGTATTGGCATTTTATTTGAACAAGGTAGTTCAAGGGGGCATTTACAAGAAAGTGTAAATGGTCCATTGTCATTTCCTTTTACTATCAAAAATCAATTAACTGTATCACTTTCAACTTTAGAGGCGTCTATCAAAATGAAAGACTCTATACTTTCTTATCAATATGATTTTTTTAAAAACTCTAAAAAAGAGGCTTTAAGTCTAAAAAATAAATACTATTTAATTACTGACAAAAGAGACAAATCTAAACTATTTGAGTTTTATAAAATTTTAAAAAAACATAAAATTTTAACGAAAAAATTATCAAAAGATGTCGTAGTTAATAACGTATCCTACAAAGCTGAAAATTCAATTTTAATACCAAAAAATCAAAATAAAATAAGATTAATAGAGGCAATGTTTGAAAAAAGAACAAAATTTAAAGACAGCCTTTTCTATGATGTTTCTGCCTGGTCCTTTTTACATTCTTTCAATTTAGATTACACTAACTACTCAACAAAAAAGGTAACAGAAAATTTAATTTACAAGAAGCCAAATGGCAGTGTTATAAATAAGAATAATTATGCTTATTTATTTTCTTGGGATGACTATTACTCCCCAAAAATATTGTTTGAATTACTCAAATCAGGAATAAGAGTGAAAGTTGGAACTCAACCGTTTTCTATAGGTTCGAAAAACTTTGATTATGGGACATTATTAATTTCTCTTTCAAATCAAAATTTAAATGCTTTAGAAATTAATAAAAAACTGGAATTCTTAAGTGAAGAAAGTGGAATTAATTTTTATGGATATAATTCGAGCTACACCAAAGGTATTGACTTTGGAAGTAATGATTTTATTAACGTATCCAAGCCGAATGTTGCATTAATAGTTGGAGATGGAGTAAATAGTTATGATGCTGGAGAAATTTGGCATTTATTAGATACTAGATATAAAATGCCAATTACTAAAATCAAAAAATCTAATCTCTTAAATTACAATCTGTCAAAATATAGTACAATTATTATGGTTAATGGCAGGTATGATTTTGATATTAAAAAAACTGAAAAATTAAAAAAATGGGTTGAAAATGGTGGAAATATAATTGGATTTAGAAACTCAATAAATTGGCTAATAAAAAAAGATTTTATCAAACTTCAATTAAATCAAAATAAAGCCTCCACTAAAGGTTTGAAATTCAAAGACATAAACAATCATTTTGGGTCTCAATTAACTAGCGGTGCTATTTTCAATGTGGACTTAGATAAATCTCACCCAATTAGTTATGGTTATGACAATAGACTATCTATTTTTAGAAATACAAATATTTACATCAAAAATGATTCGATTGGATACAACAATCCTATAAAATATTCGGAGAGTCCACTCATTAGCGGTTATATTTCAAAAGAAAATTTAAAATCTATAAAAAACTCTAGACCATTTGCAGTTTATAATTTGAAGAAAGGAAAAGTAACTGTTTTCACAGACAATACAAATTTTAGAGCCTTTTGGTATGGAACCAACAAGCTAATGATGAATGCGATATTCTTTTCTAAATTAATGTAAATTATTTTTTAGATTTCGATTTTGGTTTTTCAAAAGGTCTATAAAGCAAACTGTTTATTTTTTGATTTTCTTCTTTATTAAAAAAGGTGTCAACTCCGTAAATAATTTTGGAGGGTTCTAGACTCATATGGGTACCGAAAAGTCTATCCCAAAAAGAAAATATATTTCCATAATTAGAATCAGTATACGGCATAACATAATGGTGATGAACTTTGTGCATATCAGGTGATACTATTATAAAACTTAAAACATTATCAAGATTTAATGGGAGTTTGATATTAGCATGATTAAACTGTGATAAAACTAATGATATAGATTGATATAAAAAGACCACACCAATTGATGTTCCCAGTATTAAAACTCCCAATAAAGTGAAAGCAAATCGAATTATACTTTCTAATGGATGGTGTCTATTAGCTGTTGTTGTATCAACGTTATGATCAGAATGATGTACCAAATGAATTCTCCATAAAAACTTAACTTTGTGCTGAATATAGTGAGGCAAATAAGCTCCAATCAAATCCAACAAAAAAACTCCTAACAATACATTAATTAAGAAAGGAATTTCAAAGTAATTCAAAATACCAAAATTATTAGCAGTCACCCAATCTGCCGAAGTTAATAATAAAAAGGCAAGAGAAAAATTAACAACAATTGTAGTTAAAGTAAAAAATAAATTAGGAATTGCATGTTTGAATTTTTTATAATTAAACTTAAACAGAGGAATTATTGATTCAATAGACCAGAAAAAGGTAATACCTCCAATTAAAATTATTGATCTGTGAAGTGAGGAAATGTTTTCAAAAAAATAAATAATATCAATCATAAATTTTTAATAATAG
>MDSW01180558.1_pt1 | contig 12712 bp, 9 predicted proteins | sample 811171 | NCBI WGS metagenome assembly MDSW01 (sample SAMN05326641, study PRJNA326480) | marine metagenome | isolation source: seawater | place: Atlantic Ocean: North West | collected 2012 | reverse complement strand
TTTCTTAGAATTCCAATTATAGTTCAACCTCATGGTATGCTTTTAAAGGAAGCTTTAAAAAGTAAATCATTTTTAAGCTATATAATAAAATTATTAACTCTTAATATTATTTATAAAATATTATTATCTAATTCATATTTTATTGCTGTAACCAAAGAAGAAAAAAATTCTATTCAAAAATACTTTCCGAAGGCCGAAATAGCCATTGTAAGAAATCCCATAGAAATTAAGAAGACAAATATAGAAAAAGTTTATAAAAGATTTGTTTATTTTGGAAGATTTAATTCTCATAAAAACTTAATAGAATTTATTGATGCATTTACTGTAGCAGCATCAAATAAAAAATGGACATTTGAAATTTATGGTATTGAAGATGATGAAAATTATAAAAATCAATTAAAAAAATTAGTTTCAAGAGCTGGATTTGAAAAATCTGTTATATTTAAAAAACCAGAATTTGATATAAAAAAAAAATTTAAAATTATAGCAGAGTCTTGGTGCAATGTATTAGTTTCTAAATCGGAAATTTTAAGTTTATCTGTTTTAGAAGCATTTAGTGTAGGGACACAAAGTATAGTAAATAAAAAAATTTTTTTTCCAAGTTGGATTAAGAATCATCTGATTTTTTCTGATGTAAGCAAAACTCAATTAATTAAAAATATAAATTTAATAATGGGTCAGAGCATCAAATTTAAATTAAAAGAAAAAGATAAAATGAAAAAAACATTTAAAAAAGATTATATGCTTTATAAAGAAAAGGATAATTATGAATCTTTTTTAAAAAAAATAATTAATAAAAATAAAAACATCAATATATCAAGCAATATAACAGTTTTATTTTCAAATCTCTTGAATACTATTCTGGTACCTTTTTTAATGATTTTTTCAGTCATTTTCAATAAATCAACTTTTGCAGCAGACATTGGAGTTTATCCAGGAGTTATATTATTATTAACCCAAGTTTTCTCAGCTAATGCTAGATCTTTATTGTTATACAATCGAGAAAATATTTTTTATGATCAAGTAGTTAATGTAAGATTTTATTTAGGACTATTTATTTTTATCTCAATATCGTTATTTCAATATTTTATTAATTATAATGAAAACTATTACAATTTATTAATTTTGAGTTTAATCGTATATTTTTCATGGGTTAATGAAATAAACTTAGCTATTCACGAAAAAAACAAATCTTCTTTTCTTATCAATTTATTTTTATCATTAAGTATTATTTTTTATATTTTAATATTTTTTAATTTTTATTTTAATTTAGGAATATTTTCAAAAATTATTTCTTTTTATTTGGTGTTTCATACTTTATTTTTATTTTATCATATAGATTTTTCTAATTTTCAATTTAGAAAATTTATCATATTTTTTAATAAACAATTCACTGAATATTTATCTGTAGCATCAAGTTTTTTTAATATTATAGCTGTAATAGTTTGGAGAATTTCTCTGGTAATTTTTTTAGGAAAAAATTTGGCTGGATTATATTTTGCTTCTTTTGCTATCGCCTCTTTTCCTGGAACTTTATTTAATAATATAGCTGGACAAATTATAATGATTAATAAAAATATTAAAAATTTTGTTTATAGGGTTTCGAATTTACTTTTAATTTTTTACTTGATTGTTATTTTTTCATTTATTATTTTAAATGAATTTTATCTCCAAGATTTTGAATTTTATAATTTTTTTAAAATTGCGTTAATTTCCTTATTAGGAACGCCTTTTATGCTTAAAGCTCTATCTAAAAGACATGAGCTTTTATCTTTAAATAAGTTTCAACAAAGAAAAATTTTTATTAAGGATGTTATATATGGCTTTACAATATCACCAATAATTATAATTTTTTATTATATTGGTGGTGAAATTTTATTTGTATACTCATACTTACTATCATCAATTATTGCTTTTTATTTTTATAATAAATCTTAAAACTAACTACAAAGTAAATGAATTTATTTGAATTTATATCTTTAGATTTATTTTAATTTTGGATGATTTAGAAATAAGTAAAAGTAAACAATCATATAAATCATAATATTTATTAAAAATATTAATATTAGAACTTTACTTTCGTTAAAGTATTTTAAACTAACTAAAAATCCAGCAAACATATAAATATTCAAAATAATACCTGATAAAGAATTAGAAAATTTAATATTAAATTTAGAAGATAATTTTTCAAAAATTAAAATATGAAGATGAGATCTATCAGCTATCTCAACCTTAGTTTTATGTATATATCTTCTTAATATAGAAAATAAATTTTCAAAAGCTGGATACCAAAGTAAATTTAATGCTAGTAGAGGAGAAATATTATTATTATAATTTATCAAATTAATTATAAAGATAGATATAAAAATAGTAATTACGTATACTCCATTATCACCTAAAAAAAATTTACCAAATAAATTAAAAATATAAAAAACTAAAATAATTAAAAACATCTTTTCAATATTAAAAAGCACGTTTGGTATTGTTAAACTACTTAATAAGATAGCCAAAACTAAAAACAGATAATAACCAACAAGATTTACATTTACCCCGTCACAGAAATTAGACCCATTTAATAAAACAATGATACAAGAAAAAGTGAAAACAGTATTAAAAATATAATTATTAATAAAAGGATCTAAAAAAAATATACCTGTTTTATTTATTTTTAATTCTAAAAAAAAAATCAAAAATAAAATTATAATTGATTGAAAAAGTAGTCTTATTTTAGGGCTGAAATTTATTTTTAAATCTGAATAAATACCTAAAATTAAAAACAGAACAAGAAAAAGAATAATTAAAAAATTTTGATTATAATTTTTTTCTAATATAAGGTTTATAGAAAATGCTAAAAAAAAGTATATACCTCCACTTAGAGGCGTATTTTTGTTATAATCCAATTTGTGCTTTTGTTTTGTTGGTTGATCTATTAAAAAAAAAAATTTACTTTGAAAATAAATTAAAGCTAATGCAAGTAGAATAAGAAAAATAAATTGAATAAACATTTGTAGCAATCAATGATAATTAAAAAAAAAAATATATATCATAATTTATTATTCATTTCATCATTGCTTTTATTTTTATTTCCAGCGGCTCAAATTTCAGGTCCATTTTTAACTGATTCTTTTCTAATAATAATATGTATAATTTTTTTATTTATATATAATTATGATAAAGAATTTAATTTATCAAAAAGTAATTTTTTTAAATTATTTATAGCTTTTTATATTTTTTTAATTATCACATCTATTTTGTCGGAAAATGTAATTTTTTCATTAAAATCTTCTATTCCATATGTAAGATTTGGAATTTTTTCGTTATCAATTTTTTTTATATTAAAAAATAGTAATAATTTTTCAAAATATTTTTATATTTTTTTAATAATTACTTTATCAATACTTTTATTTGATGGTTATTTTCAGTTTATTACTGGAAAAAATATTTTAGGATTTCAAACAAACAGACCTGATAGATTAGGCAGTTTCTTTCTAGATGAACTTATATTAGGTTCATATTTATCAAAAATGTTACCAATTTTTTGTACATTTACTTTAATTAATAAAAAATTTTGTAATAAAAATTATGTTTTTTTATTTGTTTTGTTAATTTATATTTTAATTTTTTTATCTGGAGAAAGATCTGCTTTTTTTCTTGCTACAATTTATTTGACAATGATTTCATTATTTTTAATAAATTTCAAAAAATTATTAATATTTTCTTTGTTGGCTGCTATATGCTTTGGAAGTCTAATTAATTTTAATAAAAATATTAAAAGCAGATATATCGAGCAAATGCTTGATCATACTTTTATAAAAAATGATGGTAAAATTATAATAATGCCAGATCACCTTGGTTTATTTATTTCGGCTATAGATATTTTTCAAAATAATGTTTTTCATGGAAGTGGTGTAAAAACATTTCGGATTAATTGTAAATATGTAGACAAAAATAAAATTAATAATTTAAAAGAACAATTTCCAACTGCAAAACTTTGTTCAACTCATCCACACAATTATTATTTGCAACTATTAGCCGAAACAGGCATATTTGGCTTTTTATTTATAATAACAATTTTTCTTAAATTGTCTTATAATTATTTTAATCATATGTACCAAACCAAAATTAATAAAAAAAAAGTTAACAAAAGTTATATTTGTATTCTATCAGGTCTGATTGTTATGATGTGGCCATTAACTACGTCTGGGAATTTTTTTAATAATTGGATATGTTCAGGCTTATTTCTATCAATAGGTATTTATTTATTTATTTCAAACAATGAAATTAAATCTTAAATACAATTTTATTTATATTTTTTTAATTACACTCTTTTTTTTTTATGGGATGCAAGTTTAAATAACATTATTTTTATTAGTGAAAATTACAATATATATACTTTTAATTATCTAATAGTAATTCTATTGGTTCCAATACTTTTCAATTTTATAAACAACAACAAATATTCTATTTATAATTTATTTAATGGTCAAAAATACATAATACTATTTTCTTTATTTATTTTTTTTCATTTTTTTTTAACAAATATTATAAATGATCAGGCTATAGGTAACTATGAAATTATAAATTTATTATACTTGTTAATATTATCAATAATTTTTTCAAATTATAGAGAATTTATTTCAGATAATTTTGAAAAGATTTTAAAATTATTTTTAATAATTTTAATTTTTTTTTCATTTTATGAATCAAATAATATTTTTAATGCCGGACAATGTAATAATAAATTTTTCTTAATTTCTTTTGTAGCAGATAATTTAAAACTGAATTTATCCAATAGTATTTATACAGAGAACTCACATTTGGCCATGATGATGGTGGGTGTTATTTTTTCTGGTTTTTATATATTGATTACTAATAATAAAAATAAAATGTTTTTTTTATTTTTATTAATGGCATCTATTCTTATTGTATTGCTTAATTATTCTACAACTTTTTTTGTAGCTTACCTTTTTTGCCAAATACTTTTTATAATGTTTTTTTATAAAAAAATTAATGGTAATTTTTTTCTATATACTACTTTATTTCTTATACTAAACTCTGTTATATTTTTTAAGGATACAAATTGCGTTTCAAAAATAAAAGATATAAAGCCAAAAGATATAGTTGAAAAAAAAATTGATAAAAAAGATACAAATTTAACTACTCTTATTTATCAAAGATCTGCAATATTAACTATTGATACAATTATCAATCATCCATTAGGTTGGGGAAATGATGGCATGGATAATGCAACTATTAACTTACTGGAAAAACCTGAATATCGTCAATATACAATTGGTGAACGTCTGATTAAAGGAAAATATTATTATATTTATAAATTAAATTTAAAAGATGGTTTATCTAATTTTTTCAAAATACTAAATGAATTTGGTATTTTCTCTTTACTGGTTTTATATTTTTTTATTAAATATTTGTTGAAACTTAAAAAAATAAATTCATACAATGTTTTTGTAATTGCTATATTTATTACAATGTGTGTTAGAGGAGCAGGATATTATAACGGAGGTTTTATATTTTGTATATTTGAATTCATTTATTTGAAAAATTTAAAAAAATAGTTTCAATATTTTTGCTTGTTTTTCAAATGAAAATTTTTTTGAGTTTATTAAACAATTTTTTTTATACTTTTTATAGTTATAAATAATTTCTTTAAAGGCTTCACTTATCTCAGAAATCTTAGAATTTTTTTTAAGGATTATACCATCAAATTTATGTTTAATAATTTCACTAATACCACCTTCAGAAATAGTTACAGTAGGTATTCCCACAGATTTGGCTTCCAATACTGTAAATGGACAATTCTCGAATTTGCTTGTCACAAATAAAATATCAATATTAGAGTAGATTTTATTTTTTGAACTCCATTTCCAATAAAAAATTTTGTTATTATTTTTTGGTATTAAATTTTTTAGTGGACCATCACCAAATAAATTAAATTTTAAATTATTCAAATTGGTTTTTTTTATGTAAGATAAAAATTTATCAATACCCTTTTCTTCATCAAATCTTCCAACAAAACCAATATTGGTTACCCTTTTTTTTCTTCTTATTACATTAATTTTTTCAGTTGTATTTGGTATTATTTGTGAACTTAAAAACTTATTTACAAAAGAAAATTTATTCCACCATTGTAAAGTATATTTTGAAACGTAAACACTTTTATATATAAAAATTTTTAGTATGATAATCAAATATCCTACAAAATAATTATTAAAATCTCTTTTAATTATATGACTATGATGAACAAAAATAATTCTGTTATTTCTGAAAAAAATTTTTATGGGAAGAAAATAAATTAGCAATATAACAGGATTACTAATAATAAATACATTTGTATTATAGGAATTCTCTATTTTTAAAAGATTTTTAATTGTTAACTTAATTTCTTTTAAAACATTAGAATGAAAAAAATTAATTTTTTTAATATTTTTTATATTGACAAAAGTTTGATTTTTTTTTTATCAAAAAAAAAGGTTTTTATTTTATTATAATGTAAATAGTTAATCAGGTTAGATTGAAAGGTAGCTATACCTCCATTCGCATTTGAAATAAAAATACAATTAATTTTTTTCTTTTTCATTAAATATTAAAATTTACTGGTAAAATATTGTATAACCATTTTTTTCTTTTTTTTTAATATTAATTTTATAAAAATTTGAACAAGGTGATTTGTTATATAGACATTCACCATTTTCACTAAAATAATAAATAAATTTATTTTCATTAAAAACTTTTTTTATATTTTTTTTAAAATTATGCTCTTTTTTTTCTGATAAAGTATAGATATTAGGCCAAATATTTTTATATTTTTTCTTTTCATGGATACGATACACATTTTTAAAACTTATTCCTAAAATTACAAACAGTAAAAAAATATTAAATATTTTACTTAAATTTTTATAATTTATGAATTTTAAGAAGAATAAGTAAAAAATTATTATAAAATTTAATATAATAAAAGATTGACCATATCTATAAATCGGAAATTTAACAAACCAAATAAAAGTTAAAAATAAATTGAAGAATAATATCAAACTAATTTTTTTATAATTTATATTATTTATATTATATTTATTACTATAAAAAATTTTACAAATAATAGTAAACAATAAAATAAAAATTAAATATGGAATTATTTTTTTTTTTATATATTTAAAATGATTATTATTCCAAGTGCTAACCCAATTAAAATCTTTACTATATGTACTCATGTCTCTAAATTTAGTTTTATTATTAGACCAGTCTTTTGAATAAGCTTCTGAATTTAATTCTACAAATTTAACTTCCTTTAAATCAGTATAACTTAAATTATTAAAGCAAGATTTCCAAATCGGATAAACGATACATCCCGAGATTAAAATATTTTTTAATGTCCAAATAAATACAAATAAAATACTAAATAAAATTTTATAATTTCTAAATAAAAACAAATTTTTTGCAAAAAAAATTAAATATATGGCTAATGGTATCATAAGCATAAACACCATTGAAGATTTTTGAAAAAATATAAAAGTACTGATTAATGTTAGACTTCCAAGTTCATCAATTCTTATTTTTTTAAAGTCTATTTCAAAAAGTTTAATTATTAATATGAAAAAAAACAAATGCGCAGTCGCATCATTTCCAAAATTACTATATCTGTTAAAACTATAGAATACATAAATTGAAACAAAGAAAATTAATATTTTAACTTTATTTTCATATTTGTGGTCAAAATAAGAAACTAGATAAATAAAAAAACTAGATACTAATAAAGCAAGAGGCATTGAGATAGCTTCTATTGGCATTAATGAATTATTATAAATTGCAGATAAGTACTGAATAATTGAAGTATGACCAAATCTGAAATGAAGATTTGTTAAACCAATTAATATTTTATTCTCTTGAAGAATTTGAATGTATGGTAAATGGTATAAACCAGCATCGGGTCTGTTGATATTTTCATAGCTTATAAGTATTGCTGATACCAGTGAGATTAAACTTAAGATAAAAAAAAACTTAAATTTTTTTTTTTCAAAAAAAAATAATTTAATAAAAAAAATTAAGCTTATTAAAATAAATAAATTACCAATAGTTTTATTTAATGGATAAAAAAAATTGATAAATAAACTTATAAATGAAATTACAATTGTACCCATTATACAAGTGATTGAAACGTGATTAAATAAGTTGTGGGTTGAAAGTTTTCTTGTTAATAAATATCCATTTATGTAAAAAGTAAAAATTCCAATATATGTAATTAAAATTACTTTAAAAAAATCCATAATTTTTTTTATGATTTTAAATGTATTAACCCATTTTATAATGTGAAAATAACAATACAAGCTTTAGTTGACAAAGTATCTTCTGTTCACTGTACAGAAAAATGAATTATTAAAGAAGCTAATTTTAATCTAAACTTATAAGAATTATAGTAAAAGTAATTTAATTTAAATTTCTTGAAGCTACATTTAAAAAAAACATAAAAACATCACTAATCTTTTAACTAATATTAATGTAGCAAAATATGTATCCATATATATATAAATAGATTGAAATTGATTAGCTATGATAAAAAATTTTGAAACAATTAAATACAAAATTGTTAGATTAATAGAAAGTAATCCCATACTTAATTTATTCATTTATAATAATATTAGATTTTTTAAATTTCTTCTCCCACACGAAAAAGATTTTTATGGAATGTTGTTATTATGCAAAAATCAAAAAAAAAAAATTATTTTAGATATAGGTGCAAGTTTGGGAATATCTTCTTTAGGTTTTAGGCATTTAGGTTTTAAAAATATTATTTATGCTTTTGAACCCAACTATCATTTATATAACTATTATTTGAAAGAGATAAGTAAAAAAAATAACAATATTTTCGTAAAGAATATAGCCCTGGGCAATAGTAATAAATCAAAGATACTGTACATGCCTTTTTATAAATCTAGGTGTATTCATTATTTTTGCAGTTTTGACAAAAAATATCTAATAAATAGTATTAAAATCACTTTTCCAAATTTATTAAATCGCATTGTGATAAAAACAAAAAAAATTCAATGTAGAAAATTTGATGATTTAAATTTAAAAATTGAGCCACATTTTATCAAAATTGATACTGAAGGTTATGATGAATTTGTTTTAAAAGGCTTAAAAAAAACGATGAACAAATACAAACCAGTTTTTTTAATGGAATATAACAAAGAATATTATAAAAATATTAAAAAAATATTAAAAGATTATATTCCTCATGTTTATGATTTAAAAACAAATAAAATGTTAAAACTTGCTCATAAAATTGATCCAGAAAAAATTTCAAGAACTACTAAAAGTAATTATTTATCAGTAAGAAATATCTATTTTTTACCAAAACGCAAAAAAAGTTATTAATGTTAATATCGATAATTATACCAGTTTATAATGAGGAAGATTATATCAAAGAACTTTTGACAAGAGTTAATAATGTTAAAGAAATCAAAAAAGAGATAATTGTAATTAATGATAAATCGACTGATAATTCTAAAGAAATTTTAGAAAAAGAATGCAAGCCTTTGTATTCAAAATTAATTAATAATGAAAAAAATATGGGAAAAGGGTTTGCATGCAGAGAAGGTATTAAAGCTGCAACTGGTAAAATAATTATTATTCAAGATGCTGATCTAGAATATAATCCTGAAAATTATATTAAATTAATAGAGCCAATAAAAAATGGGATTTCAAAAGTAGTTTATGGATCTAGAGTTTTGCCAGGAGCACAAAGAACAAGACCAAAAACTTTAGATTTTAAAATTAGATACCTAGCCAATTTGTTTTTAACTTTTTTATCAAATATTCTCAACAAACAAAGTTTAAGTGATTGTCATACATGCTATAAGGTTTTTTCAGCAGATATTTTAAAAAATATTGATTTATATGAAAATGGATTTACTTTCTGTCCTGAAATTACAGCAAAGATTTCTCGGCTAGGTATAAAAATTATAGAAGTTCCTATAGACTATTATGGAAGAACTCATGAACAAGGAAAAAAAATTGTTTTTTTTGATGGTATTAAAGCTATTTATTCAATACTCAAATACAATTTATTCAAAAAAACTTAACAATTTTAATATTTTAAGAAAAAATTAAAATGTTACCTTTAGCTATAATAAATTTTTTTATTATTTTAAGTATTTTTGGATATGCATATATTTTCAAAAATTTATTTTTTGAAAAAAAAAATAGTGATATTTCTAATTTAGATTTTTTATATGGTTTAATTTTTCTTTATTTTCTATCATTAATCCTTCACATCTTTTTTCCCTTAAAACAAATTTCAATTATTATAATTTTACTTGGTTTAATAGCGTCTTTTTTATCAATATATAATAAAAAACTAAAAATCTCTTTATTAAAATATTTTTTTATTGTTTTTGCATTTTCAAGTATTGCATACTTTGGGGTAAACAATATTGACTCTCCACTTTATCATTTACAAGTAATAAAATGGTTAACCGATCATAAATTGTCTTTCGGTTTATCAAATTTAGCAGTTAGGTTAGGTGTAAACTACCCTTGGTATTCCATAATTGGAATTATAAATTTTGATTATAATTTTTTTTCAAATAAATATTATTTAAGCTTAATTATTTTTTCTTTCATATTTTATGAGATAACTAGTCAAAAAAAAAGTAATCAAGGTTTAATTTTTCTTTCAATCTCTTTTTGTTATCTATTATTGTTTAGTTTAATTCACCCTTTTAATTATGGTGTAATCTTAAATCATTTTGGCAATCCAGAAAAAGATATTTTTAACATGTTGATTTTCTTTTTAACAATTTATCTTTTTTTAAAAATTAATGAAAATAAAAAAGATAAGAGTTTTAGATATGTCAATCATAATTTAATAAATATTTTTCTTATAAGCATTGTTTTAATTATAATGCAAGTTCCAATTTACGCCTTTATTATATTATTATTTTTCTATACATTTTTTAAATTTATCAAATTAAAGAATTTTTATTTTACATTTATTTTTTTAATTTTATTAGGTATTTTATGGATATTAAAAAGTATTTCTTTAAGTGGTTGTTTAATTTTTCCTCTTTCATTTACATGTTTAGAAACAGATTGGACAATAGATAAGTCCATAATAAAATTTTTTGTCGATGAAACTAAAAGATATTGCAGAAGTTTACCCAGTCTCGAATTTATAAATAATTATCATATAACTTTAGAAACTTTTAAATGGGTAAAACCATGGTTTAAAAACTATTATTTAACAACTGCCATGCACCAAATAAATAGTGTAATCTTCGTCATTTCTATTGTTATTGTTATATATTTATTAATATTAAAAAAGTTTATAATTTCAAATTCTAATAAAATATTATTTTTTTCACTTTTTTTAATTAATCTAACATGTTTGATAACTATACCAGAAATTAGATACTATTGGGGTCCTCACATTTCTATTTCATGCTTATTGATTACTATTCTAATTAATTCATTAAATATAGAATTATTTAAAAACAAAAATTTTTTAATTTTTCCACCTATAATTTTGTTACTACTATTTATAGTTTTTAAAGTTTTGCCAAAAGCAGAATATATAGATTTATTAAACTTACCCGAAAGGCATCATAATTATTCTGAAAAAATTAAAATTGGATCATTTAACGGTTATAGTATTTATTCCAATGGTTGGAAGTGTGCTGATATGAAAGAAATATGTGTAAATATTCCTAAAAAAAAATATAATTTTGTAAAAATTAATTCATACTTATTTATAAATAGGTAGTTTAATTAAATTTTCTATTATAAGATTTTTTATATAAGGTTTTAATTAAAATATGAAACTAAGGTCATTAAGGATAAGATGAAATTGTCAGTAATTATTCCCTGTTATAATGAAGCAAGGACGCTTGAAAGATTGGTAAACCAAGTTATTGAACAAAAAGACTTAATAAAAGAAATTATAATTGTAGATGATAAATCTATAGATTCTTCAGCGGACATCATAAAAAAACTCTCTGAAAATAATTCTTTAATAAAATTTTTTTTTAAAGATGTTAATGAAGGAAAAGGTTCTGCTATAAAAAAAGGAATAGAATTGGCAACTGGTGAAATTATATTAATTCAAGATGCTGATTTAGAGTATGATCCTTCGGAATATTTAAAACTAATAAAACCATTCAAGATTAGTAATGCGGATGTTGTTTATGGATCAAGATTTTTAGGAGGGGATTATGTTAGACTACATTTTTTTTGGCACTATTTAGCAAATAAAATTTTAACATTTTTATGTAATATTGTAACAAACTTAAATATGTCTGATATGGAAACCGGATATAAATTAATTAAAAGAGATCATTTAAAATCAATTGTTTTAAAAGAAAAGTCATTTGGTATAGAACCAGAATTGACTATTAAACTTTCAAAAAAAAAATTTAATTTTTTATGAAGTTCCCATAAGTTATAGAGGAAGATCCTATGATGAAGGAAAAAAGATAGGTTTTAAAGATGCGCTAATTGCTGTCTATTGTATTATAAAATATAGATTTATAAATTAGTAATTGTAAAAAATTAATTAATATTAAATATTTGACATTGCTATATTCTATTTGTATATCACAGTTGCCTGGTGATTTTTGCGAAAGGGTAATACCCGATCCCATTCCGAACTCGGAAGTCAAGCCTTTCTGCGCCGATGGTACTTTGTCTTAAGACATGGAAG
>MDSW01094741.1_pt1 | contig 12712 bp, 8 predicted proteins | sample 811171 | NCBI WGS metagenome assembly MDSW01 (sample SAMN05326641, study PRJNA326480) | marine metagenome | isolation source: seawater | place: Atlantic Ocean: North West | collected 2012 | reverse complement strand
TATGGCGCGTAATTGAAGGCTGTTTTTCAAAAAAGGTTAACGCTTCCTCGCATGGCATATCTAAAACATCAGCAATATTCTTACCTCTATACATTATTTCTAGAGTGTCTCTGTTGTACCTCTTTCCTGCACACACCTCACAAGGAACATAGACATCCGGCAAAAAATGCATCTCTATCCGTAAAGTCCCATCGCCGGAACACGCCTCACAGCGTCCCCCCTTTACATTGAAACTAAATCTTCCAGGCTGATAACCTCTAAGACGGGCCTCTTCAGTCTTTGCAAATAATTTACGTATATGATCGAACACCCCTGTGTAAGTAGCTGCATTTGATCTCGGTGTTCGTCCTATAGGCGCTTGGTCTATGTTTATAACCTTGTCGACCTGATCGACTCCTTTAATGGCTTTGTGTAAACCCGGCGGTGTTTTAGATTTATAAATGTGCTGCATCAATCCTTTTAAAAGGATTTCGTTCACGAGAGTCGACTTGCCAGACCCTGAGACTCCAGTAACCGCAACGAAGCAGCCAAGTGGAAAGTCGATATCAATATTTTTTAAGTTGTTTTCACGTGCTCCTAAAATACTTACGAAAGAACCATTCGTTTGACGTCGTTCATTTGGAACCGGTAAAAGTTTACTTCGCGAAAGATACTGTCCAGTTAAGGATTTTTTACAATTGACTAGACCTTTTACGTCGCCGGAATATACAACGTCTCCCCCATGTTCACCAGCGCCAGGGCCGATATCCACAACATGATCTGCTGCTCGAATGGTTTCCTCATCGTGTTCAACGACAATCACAGTGTTGCCGATATTTCTTAAATGGGACAAAGTATCTATCAAGCGTTGATTGTCTCTCTGATGAAGACCAATTGATGGTTCGTCTAAAACATAAAGCACCCCAACTAATCCACTACCGATTTGAGAGGCAAGTCTAATTCTTTGTGCTTCACCTCCAGCTAGTGTCGCTGCTGAGCGAGATAATGTTAAATACTCAAGGCCGACATCAAGTAAGAACCGAAGTCGTGAATTTATTTCCTTTACGACCTGTTCAGCAATAATTTTTTCACGGTCATTTAATTTGAGATTAGAAAGAACAGTAAAAGCTTTATCAATCGAAAGTCGACAAATGTCATCTAGGGAGTGATCGTCTATTGTCACAGCAAGAGAAAGAGGGTTAAGTCGCGCCCCTCCGCACTCATTACAGTCAACTTGTCTCATGTAGCCTTCAATCTGCTCTCTCTGAGTGTCACTTTCGGCTTCTTGATGCCTGCGCCTTAAATAAGGAATCGCACCTTCAAAACGGGCATTATGAACTCGTGCTCTGCCAAAGCGATTGTGGTACCTGACTTTCACTCTTTCTTTGAGCCCTTTGTCCATCAGGATTTTTTGTTGATTTTTGGAGAGTTTCTCCCAAGAGGTTTCCATACTGATCCCCTCATGTTCAGCTACTGCCTCTATAAGTCTTTTGAAATATCGGCTTCTACCACCTGACCATGGTGCAATTGCGCCTTCTGTAAGAGTTAATTCTGGATTCGGAACGACCAGTTGTGGGTCTACTTCATAGACGGTTCCTAAACCGTCGCAGTGTGTACAAGCTCCATAGGGGCTATTGAAAGAAAAATTTCTTGGGGCGAGATCCTCAAAAGATTTTCCATCACTAGGACGTGATAAATGCTGGCTGAAAACAATCAGCTCATTTTCTTCATGCTCTTTTTTGGCCGCATCGACTATCTCTATCTCTGAGACGCCTTCACTTAAAGACAGAGCAGTCTCCATTGACTCTGTAAGACGCCTTTCGATTCCTTTTTTCATAACTAATCGATCAACTACTACTTTTATTGTGTGTTGTTCATATCTAGCCAAATCTGCTGATTCACCAAATTCATGGATCTCGCCATCTATGAGGACTCGGCTAAATCCTTGGCTAGCTAAATCTTCTAAAAGAGTTTCATAAGTTCCTTTTCTACCTCGTATTACTGGAGCTAGCACCTGAAATCTAGTTCCCTCCTTCAGCTCCATTATCCGGTCTACGATTTGCTGCGGTGTCTGTCTAGCTAATTTTTCACCAGTTTCTGGATCGTGTGGAATGCCTATACGTGCGAAAAGTAGTCGCAAGTAATCGTAAACTTCCGTAACGGTTCCGACAGTTGATCGCGGATTACGTGAAGAGCTTTTCTGATCAATAGAAATAGCAGGCGACAAACCTTCGATAAAATCAACGTCTGGCTTATCCATCTGGCCTAAGAATTGGCGCGCATAAGCGGATAAAGATTCCACGTACCGCCTTTGCCCTTCAGCGTAAATAGTGTCGAAGGCTAATGAAGATTTACCAGAACCGGAAATGCCAGTAAAAACGATTAACTTTTCGCGCGGGAGGTCTAAATCAACCGATTGTAAATTGTGTTCGCGCGCTCCTTGAACTACTAACCTTTCTGGCATGCAACGATCCTAGACAGCTGTGATGCAGTTCATGTTTGATTTTCTTTAAACTTTTTCGGGCATGTCGCGAATTTCACGTCTTAATTCTTTTATCTCATCTCTTAATCGCGCAGCGTATTCAAATTGAAGCTCTTCAGCTGCTTCGCTCATTTCTTCTTCCAGCGTATGGACAAGTCGTTTTAAGTCTTCGCGAGGCATATCAGAAAGTTCGTCAGCAAGTTTTATAGCTCTTTTGTTTTTATTTTTTGGTTTGCTTGAAATTGCACCTGGTCGGACCATTTCTAAAATGTCACTTACTGCTTTTCTTATCGTCTGAGGATCTATTCCGTTTTCTTTGTTGTATTTTGTCTGCAATTCTCTCCGCCGTTTAGTCTCATTAAGAGCCCGTTCCATCGAGCCGGTAATCTTGTCGGCATACATTATTACTTGCCCATCAACGTTACGAGCCGCTCTGCCAATCGTCTGTATAAGAGAGGTTTCACTTCTCAAAAAACCCTCTTTATCCGCGTCTAGAATTGCCACTAGCGAAACTTCGGGCAGGTCAAGGCCTTCTCTTAAGAGATTTATACCGACCAACACATCAAACTCGCCTAACCTCAAATCACGTAATATCTCAATTCTTTCAATTGTGTCTATGTCTGAATGCAAGTAACGAACTCTTACGCCCTGTTCTAACAAGTAATCTGTTAAGTCTTCTGCCATTTTTTTCGTAAGCGTTGTCACTAGAATTCTTTGTTCCGATTCAACACGTTTGGAGATCATTTCAAGAAGGTCGTCGATCTGCCCCTCTGTGGGTCGCACAATTACTTCTGGGTCTATTAGACCTGTCGGGCGCACGATTTGTTCAACAACTCTCGTGCTGTTTTCTCTTTCCCAATTCCCGGGAGTGGCTGATACTAAAACCACTTGCCCAACCCTGTTTATGAATTCATCAAACCTAAGTGGCCTATTATCTGCTGCGGAGGGCAGTCTAAACCCATGCTCTATTAGAGTTAGTTTTCTACTTCTATCTCCTTCATGCTGTCCATGGAGTTGCGGAATAGCCACATGTGACTCATCAAGAACAACAAGAAAATCCTCTGGGAAATAGTCAAGCAAAGTAAACGGTCTTTCGCCAGGAGATCTTCCATCTATATGTGCACTATAGTTTTCAATTCCACTACAAAACCCGAGTTCTGACATCATCTCCAAGTCGTAATCAGTTCTCATTCTCAAGCGTTGAGACTCAAGAAGCTTGTTATCTTTTTCAAAACCCTTCAAAGTCTGCTGGAGTTCTATCTCAATTGCTTTTATTGCACGGTTCATTACTTGCGTGTCTGCCATATAGTGAGTAGCTGGGAACACTACCAATTCATCTAGCTCTTTTATCAAATCTCCGGTGACTGGATCCACTTCACTTATCTTCTCGATTTCATCTCCGAATAAGGAAACCTTGAATATAGTTTCTTCGTAAGCGGGATGTATTTCAATAGTGTCACCTTTTACACGAAATTTTCCGCGACTTAGTTCCATGTCGTTTCGCTCATACTGCATGTCAATTAGACGACCTAATGCTTCACGTTGGTTAACTTCAGTTCCGGTTCGCAAAACAAGTAGCTGTCCTTCATACTGGGCTGGCGACCCCAATCCATAGATGCAAGACACAGAAGCGACCACAATAGTATCTCTGCGTGTCAAAAGAGAAGAGGTGGCGGAATGACGTAATCGATCTATTTCGTCATTTACAGAAGAGTCCTTTTCAATAAATGTGTCTGAGCTGGGGACGTATGCTTCTGGTTGGTAGTAGTCGTAGTAAGAAACAAAATACTCAACTTTGTTTTCTGGAAAAAACGAACGAAATTCATTTGCTAATTGGGCTGCTAGCGCCTTATTTGGAGCTATTACTAAAGTCGGTCTTTGGACTTCTTCTATCGTCCACGCAACCGTAGCACTTTTACCACTTCCAGTGATTCCCAAAAGCGTTTGGAATCTCTCACCACCGTTCAGGCCGTCTGCTAATTCTTCGATTGCCTTTGGTTGATCGCCTGCCGGTTGAAAAGGGGCATGTACTTTGAACTTACGTTCCACATAGAGATGATACTGATCTAAACGCGATAAACATATTGAATCTATTCTTTAGAAATTAAAGGTGGCAAGTCTCGACCTATTTCAGGACGCTCAATAGATTTAATCCATTCCCAGCATTTCAGAATTTCATTGTTGAACTCACCCATTGAGTTATTATTATCAATGACGTAATCCGCTATTTCGGTTCTTGATTCACGCGAAACTTGTCTTTCCAGTCGGTTACGCGCATCTTCTTCGTCGAAAGAACGATATTTCACTAAACGCTTTACTGCAGTATCAGTATCAACATCAACCACCACTATCGCGTCAAAATTTCGATAACCAGATTCGACAAGAAGTGGTATCTCTAAAATAACTGTGTTATCGGTCTCAACAAAAGCTTGCCGTCTGTTTGTCATTTCTTCTCTGACCGCAGGGTGAACAATCGTATTTAATGCTGCTAATTCTTCAGGGTTAGAAAAAACTATATTCGCCACCAACTGACGATCAAGTTCACCTTCTGAGGTCAGAATATCTGGACCCCATTTGGAAAGCATTTCCTCAAAAACTTTTTCACCTGGTTTTTGCAGGTCTCGAACAATCTGATCCGCATCTATCAAAACGGCGCCCTGCTCCACAAAACCTGCGGCTGCTGTGGATTTTCCAGAACCAATTCCGCCAGTTAATCCTATTTCAAGCAATTGTTGTCCTGCTTGAAATATTGACGTTATTAAGAATCTGTTGTTTTTTCTTCGGATTCATCTTGAGCAACGACTTCGTCACCAGTCGATTCATCTTGTGCAGTTTCTTCGCTTGTGGAGTCTTCCTCCTGCACTTCATCTAGAGCAGCAGTTTTTTCTTCTTCTTCAGAATCTTCTGTTTCGGATGTAGCTGGTTCCGTTGGATCATGTTCGTTGTAATATTCCGCCCAAGCTTCTTGCCCTTCCGATGATTCAATTCCTATGTAATTGCCTTCGTCATCGTAGTTGTGTGCTCCAAAGTGCTCTTGGTACTCAGCAGCTACTTCACCACCCTCGGCAGCTTGCTTGATGGAAAGACTTATTCTCCTTCTCTCCAGATCTAGATCAATAATTTTAACCCACAGTTCTTCACCTGGAGTGACTACTTGTTCTGGTAGTTCAACATGATGTGCAGACATTTCGGAAATATGAACTAGACCCTCGATTCCCTCACCTACCTGAACGAAAGAACCGAACTGAATAAGTTTAGTAACTCGACCGTAAACCAATTCACCAACTTGATGACTGTCCGCAAATTCTTGCCATGGGTCTTTTTGAGTTGCCTTCAAAGAGAGGCTGATTCGCTCACGACTCATGTCTATATCCAAAACTTGGACCTCGATTTCATCACCTACGGTAACCACAGAGCCTGGATGGTCGACATGTTTCCAAGACAACTCTGACACATGTATCAATCCGTCCATTCCGCCAAGGTCAACGAATGCGCCAAAATTAACAACACTTGAGACCACACCTGATCTGACCTCACCTGATTTCAGATTCGTCAAGAAGTCTTCTCTTTCGTCTTTTTGACTTTCTTCAAGCCAAGCCCTTCTGGAGAGAACGACGTTATTCCTGTTTCTATCAAGTTCAATTATTTTTGTGTCCACAGTAGTTCCGATTAATGGTTGAAGATCTCTGACACGTCGGAGATCAACCAAAGAGGCCGGAAGAAATCCTCTGAGTCCTATATCGACGATTAGACCACCTTTGACCACTTCGATAACTGTTCCTGAAACCATTCCGTCAGCTTCTTTCACAGCTTCGATATCACCCCATGCTTTTTCATACAAAGCACGCTTTCGCGATAGAAGTAATCGACCTTCTGCATCTTCTCTTTGCAGAACCAGCGCTTCTATTTTGTCACCCATTTCCACAACTTCATTTGGATGGAGATTATTTCTTATTGAGAGCTCTTTCTGAGGTATAACTCCCTCAGATTTATAACCAATATCAAGTAAAACCTCGTCTTTATCTATTCGCACAACAGTTCCTTCGACCATCTGGCCGTTCTCAATATCAACCATCGTGGCTGTGTAGGCATCTTCTAAAGAGAGCCCTCCTAGGTCATTTGAAGTTATTTCACGAGGTTTATATTCACCTTCGTTATCGAAAGATCCCATAGGCTGGGATTCAATTAGTGGAATTGTAGAAATCGGATCGGACACGTTGTTCTCATTTTTAGCGGTTACGTAAGGGAGTTTCCCTTTCTTTTTCAAGACGGATAAAGCCTATCGGAGAGCTATGGCATCGTCACCGATTAAATCAAGTTGCTTTCTCTGCAAGTAATAAAAATTCTGGATTATTGATATCACAGGGTAAGAGCTCATAGTCGATGGGAGTAACTGACCAAATATTTTTTACTGATAACCCCGCTTTTTGGGCCATTAGTCTTAATTCCCTTGGAGTAAAACAAGTTGTCCATGTGACTGCTTCTTTTTTTTCACCCTCAGGATTCATCACTTCCGTCTCTTCTCTGTTCACTCCGCTGGACGCATTAAATTGATCCTTCTTGCTCAAATACTGAACCTGAAAGTAAGAAGAAAAAGCTGACAGGGCTAATCTTCCTCCAGGTCTTAGTGCTCGGGCCATATTTTCAAGTGCTTTGTAATCGATGTCAGGATTATCAACCAGCGACGTTGGGTCGCTTAATAAACCAAAACCTCCTTGACACATTGATATAACCGCATCAAATTCGTTTTCGAAACTCATTAAACGAACATCCTGCCGTAGGAACTTGGCTTTACTTTTCTCTTCATTGGCAAGTCTTACGAAATTTCTGGAAATGTCGACTCCTAATACGTCAATGCCCTTTTCTGCAAAAAGAATTGAGTGCCTCCCCGGCCCGCACCCCACATCCAGCAAGCGATCTCCTGGTTCAAGCTCGAGAATTTCGTACAATCTGTTAACTTCATTTTCAGTTCCGTAGGTAAATGAATAGCGAAGGTATGCACTATCTAAATAATCGGCAAGCTGCTCAAACCAGTGTGGATCATTTTCTTGATTATTCAATTTCAGCCCTTAGCTTCTGCCCAACTTTTTCCAGTTTCGATATCAACTTTTAGGTCGACAGACAACTCATAAGCATTTTCCATCTTTTTTTGGACCATCGTTTTTACGTCGTTCATCTCTCCATTAGCAACTTCCAGAATTACTTCATCGTGAACTTGTAAAACTAGGGCAGATTTATAAGATTTTTTTCGAAGCTCTTGGTCGATAGACACTAGGGCAATCTTGAAAACGTCCGCTGCCAACCCTTGTATAGGTGCGTTCATAGCTTGTCTTTCCCCCGCTTGTCTTACGTTGAAATTGTTTGAAAGAAGTTCAGGGATTTTTCGCCTTCTACCTAAAAGAGTTTCTGTGTAACCTTTCTTTCTAGCCTTCTCTATTGATTCGTTCATATAGTCCTTAACACCTGGAAATGCATCAAAGAAGGCATTAAGTATTTCAGATGCTTCATCAACCGGAACGTCAAGTCTTTGCGCTAGGCCATACGCTTCCATTCCATATACAAGGCCATAGGAAACCATTTTCGCGCGATTTCTCAGAGTCGAATCGACCTCTTCGGGGTTGAGTCCCCACGTCCTGGAGGCAACTGCTGTATGTATATCTTCTCCGGCGTTAAATGCCAGTTTTAATTCCTTCTCATCAGCTAGATGAGCGATACAACGGAGCTCAATTTGATTGTAATCCGCTACAAGTAGGGAGTGCTTTGAGGCTGGTATGAAAGCTTTCCGGAAGGCTTTGCCGGCTTCAGTGCGTACGGGAATATTATGCAAATTCGGTGCGTCAGAACTCAAACGTCCAGTTCTCGTCACTGTCTGGTGAAACGTGGCGCGTATTCGATTGTCTTCGTCTACGCAAGAAAGCAAGCCTTCCCCATAAGTAGATCGAAGTTTTTCAACCTCCCGATAAGAAAGTAACTTTTCTATAATTGGATGCGAATCTTTTAATTTTTCTAAAGTTGCTGCATCAGTTGAGTAACCAGTTTTTGTTTTCTTTCCGGGTGTCAAATCTAATTTCTCAAAAAGTATTTCTCTAAGTTGTTTTGTCGAATTCACATTAAACTCTTCACCTGCAAGTTCATGAATCTCTCCCCGTAACCCCTCGCACTGACTTGTGAATTCATCTCTTAGTCTCTTTAACTCGACTACATCAACTCCAATACCGCGCGTCTCCATTTCAGCGAGGACACGCACCAGTGGAATCTCAACATTTCTGGCCAGTTCGAGCAACCCTTGTGCGCTAAGAGCTTTATTCAATGGTTCATGCAGTTCCACAATGGCTTTCGCGTTAACAATTGCCTCATGCAACTGATCGTCTTCTGAATCAAAATTGAGTTGTCCTTCTTTCTCAATCTCAGAGGGAAAGAATATTTTGGTGTGTTTAGTAAGAATTTCAGAAAGGGGTTCTGAAGAATCAGACCCTTCAAGAAGATGCTGGGCAAGGGTGATATCAAGATTAATATTTTCGAGAAGTATTCCGTTTCTCGACAAGAGCCTGTAGCTTTTCTTACCGTCATGGACAGCAACTCCCGTACCGTTGACAGAAAGAAGTTTGTTTAATTTGGAAACTACTTGCGCGTTTTCTAAAGAATTAATTGCGAACCAATAACAGTCAGTATTGTTTCCTAATGCTAAGCCAATCAAGTTTTCTTCTTGATCTGTCGATTCAGCTAGCGAAACAATATCGCTTTTAGAAAGTATTTCAATTTTTTCAAGCGCTACTTCCGCTTCTATGCAAGTTTCATATTCGAGATCCAGAACAGAGTCTTTTAAAGCTTCCTTTTCTTTTTTCTCATCAACTTCAAAGCCAACAGCATCAGACAGTCGTTTTTTTAAAGTGTTTAGTTCAAGAGTGTCCAGAAAGTTATTTACTTCTGATTCATTTATTTCACTGTTATCAAGTTCTTTAAATTTGACATTTAAGGGCACATCGCGAACAAGCGTCATCAGTTCTGCATTAAGGTGCGCTAATTCTTCGTTTTCTTCGAGATTTTGTTTTAATTTTGGAGTCTGTTCAGATGCTGCGGAAAAAATTCCCTCAAGGTCCCCATAAGCATTTATAAGTTTGGCTGCCGTTTTTTCTCCAACTCCCGGAACCCCCGGAAGATTGTCTGAAGTGTCGCCGCGCAGAGCAGCGTAATTAACGTAGTTTTCCGGGGTTACTCCAGTTCTTTCATGAATACCCTTTTCGTCGTAGAGAGCGTAATCAGAAACACCTCTTTTGTTATAAAGAACTTTGATATAAGGATCCTCAACTAGTTGAAAAACGTCTCGGTCCCCTGTTACTACTACAACGTCTTCTCCAGCGTCGCGGCCCATGGTAGCTAAAGTCGCTATTACATCATCAGCTTCAAAACCTTTTACGTCTATGACCGTGTATCCAAGTAATGAAACCATCTCCTTAACTAGTGGAATTTGTTCATACAAAATATCCGGCTGTTTATCACGGTTGGCTTTGTAACTGGCATGTTTTTTATGCCGGAAAGTCTTTTCAGGTCTATCAAATGCAACAACTATTTTTTTTGGTTCTTGATCTTTAATTAAATTTACGAGCATTGAGGCGAAGCCGTATACAGCATTTGTTGTCTGGCCTTTACTAGTTACCATGTCGGGAGGTAATGCAAAAAAAGCCCTGTAGGTCAGTGAGTTTCCATCAATAATCATTAAATCGGGCATGTTTTGACACTAGTCCCAACACACTAAAAATACTTAATATTAGGGTCTAAGACCCTCTGAAATTATTTTTTCTGCTAATTCGAGCATTGTTTTTCTTTCAGACATCGCTGTTGTCTGTATAAATCTGAATGCTTCATCTTCAGTTAATGAAGCAGTTTCTATCAGTAGACCTTTAGCTTTTTCAATAACTTTTCTAGCCTTGAGACGCTCTTCAAGTGTTTTAGCTTGATCGGTCAGTTCACGCATTTCTTGATGCCGTCGGCGCGCTATTTCGATAGCAGGCACCAAGTCGCTTTGCTGGTAAGGCTTTACTAAGTATGCCAATGCCCCAGCATCTACTGCCTCGTCGATCAGTTCGCGTTGACTGAAAGCGGTAAGAATGACAACGGCTGTATCTTCTGTTGCTGCGATTTCTCTTGCTGCTTGAATTCCGTCCATACCGGGCATTTTGACATCCAATATCACGACTTCCGGTTTGTATTGACTTACAAGTTTGACCGCCTCGTCGCCTCTTCCTGTATCGGCGACCACTTCGTATCCTGCATTTTCTAATGTCTCGCGAAGATCTAAACGAATTATTGCCTCATCTTCAGCTATGACAACTCCAATTTTTTCCATCACATATTCTCTAATTTCAATTTGTCAAGCAATTCATCTTGTATATCTTCTAATCTGCGAATTTCATTTCGTTTTTCTTGACAGTAACTTTCCATATTTTCAGCCTGCCTAGCAGAATCTCTACGATCATGGTCAGAAAGTGCTGTTTCAGAGACTAAGGACCTTATGCGTGCTTCATCTGCATCATTTAGAAGACTGGCCAGTTGTTCTTCTGCAACTAAAAGATCTCCTTTTTCCTTGCTCAAACGACGCGAAACTCCCAGTAATCGCTTTTCTATAGATTTTCCAAACATCGTTATCATTCTAGAGCAGCATCTCACTCTATTTATCTAGGAAATCTCTTCTATTTAAGGCACTATTGCAGGGTGATAAAATTTTGCTCAATTTTCGCAATATGCACTATTTCGCTTTTACAAATATCATGCTCCACTGAAAGAGGTTGTGATACACCTCGTCAAGAAAGATTAGATCCTTCTTCTAGCCTCCACTTATTAGGAAACACTGAATCCAAATGGGAAACGGATCCACCCACTTCGGGACCTCACTACCCTGTTCCTCCAAAAGGCGGGAATTTTGATTACACGCTTAGCAATCTAGAACAAGTTGCTTTTCTTGAATCGGGAGGGGTCATAATTCAATACATTCCCAATGCTAAAAACTTCAACCAGAAACAACTCTCATCACTCGCGAATGACTATGTAATAGTTTCACCGAATCAAACATTGGGATCTTTCATTGTGGCAACCGCATGGACATGGAAACTTTCATGCAAAGAGTACCGATTCGATGAGTTAGAGAAATTTATATCCGAATATAGAGAGAGAGTTTCCAATACTCACGAATAAGAAGTGCAGTACCCTGGGTGGGACTTGAACCCACACGACCTTACGGTCAAAGGATTTTGAATCCTTCGCGTCTGCCAATTCCGCCACCAGGGCTAGAACCTAAGCCAACAAAAGCTGATGCCTCATGTCTAAAAGTTCTTTTATGTAGCGAACTCATTGTAACGTCTTAGCTTTTAGTCGCTCATTATCACGAGATGTTATTGGGCGGGAATCGTAAAATGCGAGACTTTCCAAAAATTGAACCGAAAACAACTTGGCCATCATTGTCTAGTTGAACGCCACCTCCAAGAGTGTTAAAGCGACTGTCACCAGTCAGCCAATAACCGAGACTTTCCCCAGTAGACCAATCGATCGCCTCTATGCTCCATTTACCTTGGCGCGTTCCGCAGGTGTAAACAACATTACTTCCGATACTGACCTGAGGCACAGAATTAGGTGAGCTGACTTCTTTATTCACCCAAGCTTCAATAAATTCAGCTTTCTCAGGATTCCATTCGTATTTATGAAGCCCATAAGGTGTAAATAAATGGTAGTGGCCTAAGAAAAATGCCAACAATCTGCCTGCACGTTCCGGCAACCAAGAAGGAGAAAATTTCGGTTCATTATTGACAGTCATCGCCCCGTAACCTGCCACAGTAATTGATTGCTCAGTTTGAATACTACCTTTAGCTACGTCACCCATATTTGCTGGTCCTAAACCTGCAATTCTTCGCGAAGGGGCATTTGGCAATCGTTCCCAATCTTCAGGTATTAAACCCCGCCAAAAAAGTGTAATGTTCACCACGTTGTCCCCATCACCAATAACAACAAAACGATCTTTACTTGGATCATCTCCCATTAAAGATGGTGTTGTACCCGAGCCGTAGCCAGTCCCATTTCTGTATTGAGAACTCCACGCACCATCCTTTTCAGAAAAAGAGAATTTTTCTCCGTTCCATACAACACGGTGCAGGTGATTTAAGGAATTTAGGTAAATACCACCCTCTTCATCGCAACACATACTCGTCCGAATCCACCCATAGCCGGTGTTACCTCTCTCTGCTTCCATTAATTTGCAAT
>MDSW01223726.1_pt1 | contig 12713 bp, 6 predicted proteins | sample 811171 | NCBI WGS metagenome assembly MDSW01 (sample SAMN05326641, study PRJNA326480) | marine metagenome | isolation source: seawater | place: Atlantic Ocean: North West | collected 2012 | reverse complement strand
GTATCGGCTTTCATACCGAAAAGGGGTCTAAACTCTTTCTTAGCCATAATATCGCCTCAGTCGTAAATCCACGCCACTCCTTCCTCGTCGGTCTTGATCTTCCATGTGCCACCAGTTATAATAAGCATAGGTTTGCCATTATCAGGCATTGTAGCGTATAGATTCGGTAGGTCACCGTCTTTGGTCTCTTCGTTAAAGTGGTGAATGTATTTCTGCATGGAGTTGCCTGTTTCCTTGCCGCTACAATAACCGATTTGCCAACAACCACCTTCACCAACTTGATACCAAACATCGCCTATGTCTATTGTTTTCTTCATAGTCTTAGCGGGGTCTTTACCATTCATGTGCTTGTAAAGTTTCTTTGCTTTGTTTAGTTTAGCCGCTGGTGCGGGGTTTTTTCTTGGGTTATCGGCAACATACTCCAAAGAGTCTGCTATGGTATCGGCATCTTTAGCTGTAACTGATAACTTACTCTTCCACCATTCGGGGACTTCCATGCCGTCCATATAAGTTCCTTCTAAACTATCTGCGGCTTTTCCTAATTTGTGAATATCACGGGGAACCATGTAATCTTCCGAGTGGCTTGGATTCATCAAGATATAATCACCTGCGGGGTGCTGATAAACTCCTGGTATGTGCTTTAGCATTTCTTTTGCCTTTTTCTGGGTTGTTCCTTTTGGAAATGCCTTCATTAGAGGCTTAAGTCCAGCTGCGCCCCCTTCGTCAATAAGTATGTCTTTTACCTTCATGGCATGTCCTGGGTTGCCTCTATAGCCACCTGCATAGGCGGCGCGTGCTTGCGCTTGTGCTTTCTTACGTGCCTTTTCTCTCGACGCCTTGTTTCCAGCCTTGTAGTAGTATTTCTTACCAGTGGACTTACCCCATCTCATGTAAGTTCCTTTACCGTCTTTACCTCTTTTGATTGGGTTACTCTTTGCTCTTGGCTTATATGCACCGCAATACCAATCGGCTACGACATAAACGTCATCGCCTTTCATCTTACTCCACTTCTTACATCGCCCAGAACTCATGCACATGTATACACAACCACCGCACATCTCCCCCATTGGGCCAGGGCTAGTTTGAATCTTGGTTCCCTTAATTGACTCGTATGCCATTTCAAGGCTTTCTTGGGAATACATTGCTGGGTTTATTCTTAGCATCTTGCGCCCCATTCCACTTGGGTCATCTTCGTGACTCTCTGCGCTATCGTAGGGTTCTGCATCGGGATCATATCTAGGGTATCCTTTTTCATCCACAAATGTAGGATGAGGATTACTTCTAGGACTAATCTTATTCCAATAATCTCCTATACTAGGATATACTCCTGGGATTCCTAACTTTGCACCTTCTACTAAAACTTCTGGTGTATCGTCGAAAACGAATCTAACATCATATTGCGCCATTAGAGTTTTCATAACTCCAGCTTTGTATGGGCCTTTCGACTGTCCCTCGTTTCTTCTAAGGAACAAAAGCGCTTTTCCTGTAGCATCTTGGAATAGCGGGAATCCCTTTGATTCTAGCTGATTCTTTGTCTTCTCATACCACTTGAATGCTCTACCTGTGCAGTAAGCAATTGTGTAGCCTTCTTTCATCAAGTGTTCAATTAAGGCCATAGAGTTAGGAATCATTTTATCCTTAGCGAGCATATCTTCTCTATACATGAAGTCCTCTCGCTTCTTCTTATCCTTCTTGGACATCTTCGTGAATACCTTGTAGTTGAAGTCTTTGGGTTGAACGCCCGCTCTAACTGCTGAACGGTGTCTCTCGGCAGTATCAAGAATGGTTCGATCGATATCGAAAAGTGCTAACTTTTGGTTAGCAAACGAGGCCGAAGTAACGGGGTTTTTTCTTACTGCTGGCGCCATCTTAGCACCGCAAGTGTGGCAAGAACTTACTCCACCAGGGTTATGTGCCCCGCAAGCATTACAATAAGAAGCACCGCGCATTGGTATAGGGCAACCGTAGGTTGCTTATACGATTATCGTTAAATAGGTGCTTCTAATTCTGCTTTAATTCTTGCATCTCTACCAGATGCAAGCGCGGTAGAATCGTTCTTGAACGTGGCGTTCATTGTCTTAGTTGCAGCGTATTTATCCGCACCGATAATGGCGTTTGCTCTATTGCCATAGGCTGTAAAGGTCGCCCCTAGATTGGTATCGGAGGGGTTTATGTGATCGTGTATATTTCCAAAGACCTTTGACTCAAATGTTTTCAAGTCATTGAAAAGTTTTCGTGTATCTTTCAACAATATTCCTTCAGCGGTTCCTTCTCCTGGTGCTTTTTGCTCATTCAAGAAGTCTCTTTCTAATACCGCTAGTTGGAACATTCGGTAGCCTACTTGTGCGATCAAATTACTTATGCGCGGGGATAGGTCTTTTCCAAAATATATTTTGTGTTCTAATTGGTCTAAGTCAGTTCTAATATTGGGCACGTCTCTTGTTTCCGGCATTACACCTACTATGTCTGCAAGAAACTTCTCTTCTAACTTTGCTAGTGACTCTCTAGCACCGATTATTGCTTGCGCTCTAGGGTCTGCGCCACCCAAAGCGGTGTGAATTGCATCTCTAAGTGTTGTTCTTTGTCCTTCTGCCGCAGCTCTCTCTGCTTCTATATTTCCTAACTCAGCCTCAACTTCTAGTAAGTCCTCACATAACTCTAAGGTGGCCTCTTTGAATGCTTTCATTGCCGTAGTTAGTTTCTTTGGGTCGCCAGATACCGCTAATGTCTTCCCGAAAAGCCCTGCTTCTAACTTACTTGCGGCGACAAATATGTTTCTAGGATTCGGGTTGTCTTCGTCTTTAACCAAGTTGCTAGGAGCAGTTTGAGATACCTTACTTACCGACTTTGCTAACTTTTGGTTTAGATATACGACGCGAGCAAAGAGTCGTTTTACTTTTGCACTATGATTTGTGTATATGGTTTCTAACTTAGTATACTTTTCCTCTTGCTGGGTATCGTCAATTCCTTTCTGTAACTTAGTTAAGTCTTCTTTTGACTTCTCGCCCGCTTTTTCCCTACGAGCAATTACGCTTTCCATTAGAGCGGTAAAAGAGTCGTGCATGCCTGGTGTAGCAGTTAGTAGACGCTTTAGTTGTGGGTCGTTTAGTAACCCTAAGGCCGCATCGGAACTCATGCTACCAACCTTCCTTGTATCTTGTCTCTACCATCGGTCAAAATCTTCATGCCGATTGACTTTAGTGACTTTTCATAACGCTCTGCCTTATACGCGTTGATATATTGGTCTAACTTGGTTAAACTCACCTTTTTGTTATCTGCTGAATCGGCCTCGTTATACAGTTCATCGACAAACGAAGACAAAGCGCCTAAGTGAACTATGATTGCTACTTCTGCGTTGTTTTCAGCAGGAGCCGTATCTAAGATGTTTTTAGCCATGTCTTTGAACGCCTTTGCTCTACGGGCGCCAAACAAACCGCCTAGCGACACGGATCTTTCGTTGCCAGCGTCCGCAGCGGTTCCATCATCGAATAACTTAGTAATTGAGTAATCTAGCAAGATAAGTGCAAAGGTTAAGTCGTCATCTTCAATGTTATAGTTATATTTGCCCTTTGCTATTTCTACTGCTTCAAAGAGTAACTCAAAGATAGACTTGCCATACTTAGGGTCTATTATACCTGTTGTTGATCTTGCGCTCTTGTCGAATACGAAATTAATAAACTTGTCTGCATGGGCCTTTAGCTCTGCTTCTAAGGTAGGGAGGTCTCTAAAGTCTTTCGGGAAATCTACCTTCAACTTATCTACTAGTCCTTCTCTTGTTGGTTTATCTGTTAATGCTTTCTGGATGTCTGCTTTCGGGACTAACTTATTGTTAATGTAAACATTTGCCATCATGTCCTTAGACTGGTGCAATAACTTGTATACTCTTGACTCATAGTTATTTTCGGGGTTATCGATATCTACAATATCTGGTAAGCTAGTCAAAAGCGCATCCATAACTGAATAGACCACCTGTTGAGGCCAACGGTTAGGAGGAGAAGGATAGAAACCGCCTATGTTTTGGGCGAAAATCATTCTTTGCGTATTAGAGGCTACCTTATCTATAATTCCTGGGGCTTTGATAGCGTCGAGAATTAACTCGATGTATTGTTCATCGTCTTTCTTTGCGCCTCTAACCAAATCGACTTTTGCTTGGAATGATTCGTCTAAGCTAACTCTACCTGGTCTTAGAATCTTAGTGAACATCGTTCTCCAAGAAGGAACGCCAACTCTATGTGAGATTAACTTTCCTTGCTTTCTAGATAACTTTAGACCCATTCTACGCTCGCCTCTACTATCTGTAATAGGTTCTAGATTACTAGGATACTTACTAGATATAGAGAATAGACCCTTTATGTCCGATACTGGTAGAATCTTTTCACATAGAATTGGGTATACACAATGAGGGCTAGCGATTAGTCCGTAATCTCTGCCGTGATAAAAGTCCTCTGCCTTTGTTGGCATCATTTCCATTAACTTAGCATAAGCGGCACTATAGTTAGTTTTCTTATCAGCACTCTTTATTGAAGTCATTTTCTTGTTAATGTGTCTAAGAGCTCCACGATTTGCTGGTGCTACGGCCATAAATGGTGCTAGCACATCATCTACGAAAGTGTCGAGTTGTCTACGAGTTAGGCCGTATTTAGCGGAAACTTTTGCCGAGTTAATCATACCTTCTGCTCTTTCGATGTTTTCGTCTTGAACTATTCCCTTCTCATGCAAGTAGCGAGTGATTCTAATATCGGAGTCAATCATTTCTTTTGGCACATCGGCTAAGAACGGGGTCTTAACAGAGGGGTTCGATCGAGGAACTGCGGAGTGGGCGTAAAGCAAACCTGCGGTTGTTGGACTCATTGATTCCATAGGTGACCGTTCTGAAAGCAAAATTGTTAGCGTTTGAACTGCGCCGAAGAGTCCTTCTTGCGCTACCATTCTTTCAACTAACTGTGGATCTAAGTTTTCTGGTAAAAGTGTTGAAACAAAGTTACCGCCTCTTGCGAAACTTGGACTTGAAGTAAAGTCTGTTGGAATCGGCACGCCACGCGGGTTACTTCTAACTCCACCATATCCAGCCATTACGATTTCTACTTCAATAGGGTTAGGATTTCCTCTAACTAAGTCGCTCAAGGTAAGGCTGCTACCGTCTATAGAACGTAGGGTGTAGTCTGCACTACCGCCAGGGTTGGTTCTAGCCATTTGGGTCTTAACCCACTTATGGGCGTTCAATAAAGAACCGCCAGCGAGACTTGTTGGAACTGTTACGCGCATCGGATATCACCGCTTGGCTTTCGCCTTACCGACCTTCCGACGCACCTCCGCTTGATAAGACCCTTGCTGATCGGTAGGGATAATATATCGGTGGTGAGTTCCTTTATCTGGCGTGTGCTTTGGCATTCCGTAAGTATTCAAAATGTCTTGCCATACCTTCTTTAACTTTGCATCGCCCTTTTTGATACCGATCGTTGGCTTTCCTGTTGTTGGGTGCGTAACTCGCTTAAAGTGCGTAGTCGGGAGTCTAATTCGATAAGGTGCTTCTTCGCCTGTGCTCTTTAGCGTTCCAACTTGAACCAATTGTTCGCCTGGGAAGATTTTGTTAAGTCCCTTAGTCCACTTTGCGGTATTTTTAGAAGATCCGTGGGCACCAGAGGCTTTACGCTTCATAGTCATACGGTTTTTATGGTGGATTTCCATCAAAAGGTATTTTCCTCGCTTCTTAGGGTCACCTTTCTTAGAAACTGAATACTTTGGGTTCTTCTTTGGCTTTACTGCATCTTGCAGTTTCTTAGTTCTGTCTCTTTGCTTCTTGTCCTCGAAAGTCTTTATGCCTTTCTTCATATGAGCGTCATAGTTACTAAAGTTCCACTTAGCACCCTTTCCTGTTCCTTCTGCTCTTAGAATACCCACGGGCTTTCTTGTATGGAATCCATCTAGAAGAATGAGTTCTACATTGCTGGCTTGACCAGCGCCTTTCAGTTGCCCGTCCTTAATGAAGTCACTTGGTTTTCCTTTGCCGTCTACGGTTGTTACGAAAATCGAGTTTCCGTCTGCAAACTTTCGGAACTTTTCTGGAACCGAGTCTAGTTTTTTAACCGCAACTCTAAACACTTCTCCGGCTTGGAACTTTGCCTCGCCAGTTTCTCCAGAGCTCTTTACGTGGCTAGCACTAATTCTTTCATTAATTGGTGTATAACCAAACGGTGCTGCCATTAGAACATCTAGAATACTCTTAGTGGTTCTTGTATCTCCAACTTGATAACTTGATACGGCTTTTCTCATTAGTTGATCAGCCTCTAATGCTTGATTTGGTGTTGAAGTTGTTTGGAAAGCATAACTTCTGCTATCAGAAATGTTACTTTGCATTTCAGTTACCATTGAAACTTCCATAGCGCTTAGAGGGACGTAACGAGAGCGGAAGTCCATGAAAACTCTATCCCCTTCTTGAGTATGAAGTCTATTGATAGTATAGTAGTTATATGTATTAAGTCTAATAGAGGATAGTATATCCATTGCTAGTCTGAACATCTTATCATAGCGGTGCTTAGAGAAGTCTGCGGACTTCATTGGGTCTGGCCCTCTAGAGGTCATAATGTCGTATACAATTCGACCCTTAGTTATCTCTGAATCGATATCTGCCCCGACATTAACACGGTTTCTAAATGCGCGGTGAGAAGGATCCATCTCCCACTCTTTAAGGAAATGATAAACTGCTAATTGTTCCTGTGGTGAAACCTCTGCTGATAACTCAGCTCCCACATCTATAGCATTCATATTACGAATGTAATCAAACCAATGCTCTGCGGTTGCTAAAGGAAGTAACTCTGGATAGTTACGCACCGACTCTTTGGGGCTAATTCTACCACCGACAAACTTTGCACCTAAGTTAGCGGCTCTTCTAATAGCCATTTTACCCGCGCCAGTTAGCGTCATTTTGGTTTCGCCTTGAATCGCTGCGCTTAATCTAAGGTTTCTCCAAGTTATAACTCCTGATCCTGCATCTCTTGGGTTGTAAGCAGGGTTCATCCCGTGAAAAGACTCTTGTGCAGCACCGTATCTTCCTGGGTGAACTGGACAGGTCATGGTTGGGTGAGATTGGCAAGTGCAAACTGGTGGCGGGTTCTCGCCTATTCGCTCTACCTCGTCTGATTCTGGAATACTTTCCAGCTCTTGCTCAAGCTCCATAGGGTCAAAGGACTCCATTCCACCTATATTTCTTCTAGCACCGTTTCTATAAACGACTTTTGTTAGAACTTGGCCGCTTGGGTTATGACGTGCTTGAATAACATCATAGTTTGGATTTGAATCAATTGTCGTTATATCTTCTTCAGGAACGCTTACTTCCTGGCCCGTGTCTGTAGTAAAAACTTGCACCTTTCTCACCATACCTTTTTGACTCCCAAACCCATTGCCCCTAATACTCCAAGTGTTAGTAACATATAACCGAACTTTGTGAACCCTCCGCTTTCTTTGTAAATATAATCTGCATACTCATCTGTCTTTTTTAGGGGCGGCTCTTCATTGCTAACGCTAGCGCTACTCGCCTCCCCCAATCCTAGAAAAAATCTGGCCCACCACCTCTTCTGCCAGCGTATCCAGCAAAGCCTGGAGGCTTTTGCTTAAACGCACTCTTTGGTGTCGCAGTCATTTGTTTGTAACCAGTTCCGAGTGAAGACCCGCTTGAGTATACTTTGTTATGGCGACGATGTCCGCCTCCACCAAAGTAACCGTCTAGGGTATTCATCTTTAGAGTTGAATTAACTCTAAGGTTTTCTAGGAGTGCTAATTTCTTGTCGATCACGGCTAACTTCTGTGTTCTAATTACCTTATCGTAAACTAGGTAATTTGACTTTGTTAGTGCTTGAATAAGTCCTTTGGTTTCGGCAGCAATGCCTCTCCACATTCCTCTTTGTGCCTTTTCCATGCCTCTTTCACTAGTAACTAAAGCCATTTCTAACTCTTGTAGTCTAGTCATCTTTTGTGATGCGATGTTTTGAATAGAGGCAGACAATGAAGCGTCTACTGCCATCTTGAGGTCTTTTTCCACTTTCATTAGTGTGTTAGTAACTTGTGCTCTAATACTTGCAGCGTTGTTTGGAGAAGGGTCTTTATTGAATGCAACATTGATCGAATCCAAAACTTGTGCCATATCTGCATCGAGTCTGTCTCTTAGTGCTTTGGGCATGTTAGCAACTTGTTGCCCGTAAACTCTAGCAATTCTATCTACCTCGCTACCTGCGTTAGAGATAATATCGTTCCAAACAGGGGAGTCTGCTGGAGTGATACTACCTAGCCCACTAACCATTCCGCTTAACTGAGAATGTCTTTTATTAGCAATTTGGGCAATAATCAATGCTGCTTGATTAACTACGTCGTCTGCCTCAGCCATCAACATTCCTTCTGTTGTCTCTGGTCGGGAGAAAACATCTGTAGCCATAGTGGTAAACTCATTGACTAATTTTTGGACTGGGTCGAGCACAGTTGTTCCCATAGCGTCAGATAAACCAGCACTTTCAATTGTGCCTCTGATACGCTCGTTTACATCGGCTAAGATGTTATTTACTTTCCCCGTATCTACCGCCATTGTTATACCCCAAGTGTGCCTTCCTTATGAGATTATTTATTACTACTTGAATCCTTTATACAAAGCTCCTGGCACTTTAGCTATGCCAGCAGGCCCGAAATATATGGCCCCTAAGCCTAAAGCTATTGCCGCAGTTGTGGCAACGCCTATGACTGTAACGGTCTGCCCGACGCTTAAGTCTGCATCCGATATTGACTCTGTAATACCTACCACTGCATTACCTGTTGCTTTTCCTGCGGCCATTCCTGCATCAGCTACAAACTTTATCCAACCTGCTTCCCCTGAAGCGTCTGTTGCGACAGATTTCACGCTATCTCCAGCCGCCAGTATGTCGTCACCGAGATTGCCTAAAGGCATTATCGCACCAAGCGGAACCATTGCTTCGTCATTATAACCTCCAAGTGCGCCAATGGGGGCGGCTAAGTCGGATGCGCCCCACTTTTCAGTAACGTCTTCAACATAGAAGTTTGAACTGTTAGTGAATCCATCTATAGACTTAACTTGGTCGGGCTTCATCACTCGATCTCCATCCCAATTAAACAATCGTGCTTTAACGAGATTATTCGTATAACGATACTTCTTAGGTGGTTTATCGTGTGGGTGGGTTTGCCCAGTTCGCTTCAAAAACTCTCTTTCTTTTTCATCTACTGCAACCAATTCTGTCATTTCACTTGGGTCAAAGTTATTTGCGTTCATCGCTGGGCCAAGAGGATATCCTGCTTCTAGCATTTCTTTTTGTTCTGTAGTTTCGGTTACAATATCTAACTTAGTTTGTAGAACATGCCCTGTTGGGGTAGCTTGGATAATATACATCATTTGGTCTGGCTTAGAGATAGCATAAGGTCTACCTTCAATTTCTTGGAGGCGTCCTTGCTCGTTATAATCTAAGTATGGGCCAACCCAGTATTGAGGAACCTTGAACCAAGCAATAGAGAATGGGAATGAGTATTCTTCACCCTTGTCTCCTTTTACGATGTAGTGCAATGGGTTATTTGGGTCAGTTCCTTCTAACTTGTCTCCACTTGCTGCCTTTTGTCTGAACCAATCTGCATTTAGGTCTAAGTTAAAGCAACGCTTCCATGTGTCTATTAGAACTTGCTCACCCGCAACTAACTTATCATCGGTTAAGTCATCTGCCGTAATATGGCCCATAAACTCTAAGAAATCTACATCTACAGTTCCCGCAGCGCTACCATCTACAACCTTTCTAGGTAAGTGATTGTTGGGTTTTATCACATTTTCATAGACCCAAATCGGGGTGTGACCCATCGGTGTTTTAGTTCCCAACTTAGCTAACTCTTCTGGTGACGGTGGGCCGCTAGGCCAACCTTTCATTGTAAGTATACAGTTACTACCTGTTACTGTTCCTAGAGCCTTACCCATTACTAATACTACACTACCTGGTTTTAGTTCTCCACCAATATATGTTGCATAGTCTACTTCAGGGTTTGCTAAGTAAGCAAACTTTGCGGGGTCGGCAACTCTAACTGTAAAAGAGTCGGATCTAATGTAGTCGGGCGTTTTCTCACTGTAAGTTCTACCGTGCTTAGGCGGTTTAATCATTAGTTCGTAATCCAAAAACATTTTTCCTGTAAAGGTTTGATTTCCGATTTTCTGGTTGAAAGATTTACGCATCTCTGTCTCAGAGTCTTTCATTTCCATTCGACCAAGCAAATTATACGCCTTCTCATACTTACCAGTATCATTATTGCGCTTAGGATAAGGATAACAATACTTAGTATTCGTCCAACTTTGATTCCCCATGCCGTTATCTATCCCATCTTGGATTGCCTTTCTGTCTGACTCTGGATCAAGTTGTCTGGGGAATCTAAAGTAAAGAACCCACTTACCTTCTTTGTCTGTTTTTGGGGAATAAGGTGGGTGCTTAGAAGGTGAAGACCACTTTTTAGTCGAAGGATTATACCACTCAACTTTGACTGCGTAATCCTTCTTCTTGATTACTGTTGAGACTGTTTTACCCTTATGAATAGTTCTTTGCGTATACTCCTCTTGAATGTTCATATTTGGTCTTAGGCGGAATGGGATCGCACTTGTCTCTGCATAAGTTACCGCTAAACCGTCCTTATCACCACTAGGCGTTGTTGCACCATTGATTACCATGCCTTGCGGAACGAAGAAGATATTGCTTCGTGCAATAGTTACTTTGTCTGCGTAGTGCCAGCAAGTATTCATACCAAACGGTGCAGTTACTATAGAGACTAGGTTTGTGAGGCTTGGGTCTTCTACAAAGTTAGCCCCTGCTTCATACGTGTCTATAGCTGCATCTCCAACGGTTTCTAGGGTTTTTACAGTGGCTTTGACTGCCGCTTTTCCTACTTTTTCTAGGGTGTGAGAGTGAATCCTACTCCAACCACTTCGCTTGTCTCCTAAACCTGCATATTGAGGGCCACCAGCCATTTGTGCTAGCCCAGGAGGATCGTGAACGAAAAACTGCCCGACCATAGCAATTGGGACACCCGCTGGGAGAGCTGTAATCGGCTTTCTTAAGTTACCACTTGCATTATAGCGGTTCTCCATAGCGTCGTAACCCAATTGGTTACCTTTAGGGTCATACCTCATTAGGTAAGTTGAACATCTATGTGCATAGTATCCTGTTTCGTCACAAGTATACAATGGGCCGTCTTCTGTTTTGATGGTCTTTCCGCCACGGGTCTTTGCGCCTCCTTCCTTTTTACCTGTATACCCATGTTTGTGCCATCTATGGTCGTCTAACTTACCGTTCCAAAGATAAAACTTGTTTGACCCTGTCTTTAACTTATCACCGCTAGCTGCCTTTGCATAGGTTGGGTCAGAACTTTTGACCCCTGTATAGTTATCGGTAAAGCGTGATACGGCACCAAACCCTGCAAATCCTAAAGGTTCTACGGTGGTGTATGCATCTTGAGTTTCGTTAATCAAAAGCATATTGTTGGTTAGTCCAACTAATTCTTTATCGGTTAGATGGTCTGTTCCCACTCTAGCATCCACTTTCTTTGCCACACCAAATCTAAAGTCTGGGAGTGCAGCAAAAGGGATTTTGACTTTGACTTTGAACTCTCCAGCCTTGACTCTTCTTGCGAATAAGTATTGCATTTTACCTGCATTGTCTCTAAACGTAGCAAAAACAATGGCTTTACCTAAACCCTCAGTAGCAATGAAAAAAGTGCAGTCTTCGGCTTTTCTAGCATTAAACCCCTTTTGTAACCACTTCTTGCCATCCCATAGTTGAATGGGTTTCTTTCCATCGTAAGAGTAAGCAGCAGCAATTATAGAAATGGTTGGTATATTCACCCCGTCTGTAGTAGACGCAACAGGCTCTATAGAACCGAACGAACCGAAGTTGGCATTACTTCGGGTGCTTTTAATTCGTCTTGCTATGCTCATCTTCTCAACAACCGCTGCATGGAGTTTCTAGTCTTACTAAACCCGCCTGCAATACCGGCTATTTCTGTGTTTTGAAGGCGAGGCTGTTTCATTGCTTTGCCGTGAGCATAACCGCCAGGAACAGGTTTTGAAGTGTTAATTTGTGCACCCACGCGTTTCTTAGCCATAGCCTTGTTTCTCAAGTTATGTGCGCGAGCGCGTGTTGAAGGATCAACTACTTGCTCTGCTCTACGTCGTCTGTTTGCTCTTCGACGGTGTTGTTTCTTTTCACGGTGGATTAGTGCCGCATCTCTACCGCCTAGACCTGCGATTCCGTTTGCTTTGTTCCACGATTCCCAACTCTTTGCGTATGCTGCACTTTTTGGGCCATAGTATGTGCTACCATATTGCTTATACTTGTAAGCGGCATTCATTTTTTCAAACATAGACATACTTGTTCCGTAAGACTTACCATACGGGTTTTGATTTAGTGTCTTTCGTGGGGATTCTGTAACCATAACAGCTGGTTCTGTATCGGCTTTTACAGTAGTTGTGCTTCGTGAAGTTGTTGAACTTGTTTTGCCGTAAACATACTTATCGTTCCAGGCTTCCCAACTCTTTGCGTATGCTGCACTTTTTGGGCCATAGTATGTGTTACCATATTGCTTATACTTGTAAGCAGTAGCCATTTTTTCAAACGTAGACATACTTGTTCCGTAAGACTTACCATACGGGTTATCTTTGACGGTTTTTCGTCCAGTAGTTGTGCTTCGTG
>MDSW01164111.1_pt1 | contig 12717 bp, 6 predicted proteins | sample 811171 | NCBI WGS metagenome assembly MDSW01 (sample SAMN05326641, study PRJNA326480) | marine metagenome | isolation source: seawater | place: Atlantic Ocean: North West | collected 2012 | reverse complement strand
GGCCGGCGCCGAGAACGGTCAGCTGTCGGTCATGTGCGGCGGCGACGCGGGGGCCTATGACAAGGCCGAGCCGGTGATCGACGCCTATGCCAAGATCTGCCGCCGACTGGGCGAAAGCGGCGCGGGGCAGGTGACCAAGATGTGCAACCAGATCGCGATTGCGGGTCTGGTGCAGGGCCTCGCCGAGAGCCTGAACTTCGCCGAGAAGGCCGACCTGGATATCGCCGCCGTGGTCGAGGTGATCTCGCAAGGTGCCGCCGGCTCGTGGCAGATGGCCAACCGCTACGAGACCATGGCGAAGGACGAGTTCGACTTCGGCTTCGCGGTGGACTGGATGCGCAAGGATCTGGGGATTTGCCTGAAAACCGGCGACGAGATCGGGGCCTCGCTGCCCGTCACGGCGCTGGTCGATCAGTTCTACAAGGACGTGCAGGCGATGGGCGGCAATCGCTGGGACACATCCTCGCTGATCGCGCGTCTGCGCAAACTCGGCTGAGCGGGCAGGGCGGCGGACCACTGAGGTCCGCTGCCCGCCCTTGCCGCTTCGGCGCTTGGCCCCTAAACCAGCGCCATGCGCATCCTCGAGAACATCATCAGCGACCGCGGCTCGAAATACGCGGTCTCGGGCGGCCCTTGCGCCTCCGAGGAGGAGGCCAAGGCCTTCGTCAAGGAGCTGTGCCGGAAGAAGAAATACGCAAAGGCCACGCATAACACCTGGGCGCTTCTGACGGCGGAGGCTCCGGTGAAGAACGACGATGGCGAGGCGGGAGCGGGCATGGTGATCCTGCGGATGCTCGAGCGCGAAGAGCTCTACGACCACATCATCGTCGTCACCCGCTGGTTCGGCGGCAAGCATCTGGGCGGCGACCGCTTCCGCCATGTGCAGGAAGCGGTTCGCATTTATCTCGAAGACCTTCGGGCGGGCTGAAGCGCGCCGCTATCGCAGCGCCAGAACCGGGATATCCGACGCGGTCGTACCGGAGATCTGGCCCACCGGCTTGGCCCCGCCGCTCTGGCTCAACGCCTTCGCAAGCTCGGATGCCAGCGGCCCCGCCGTCGATCCGTCGCTCGGCACCAGCCCGTCATCGCGGGTGATCGCGCCCATCCAGAGCCGCGCGCCCGACGCATCGGTATAGCGCGTCTGCCACAGCCGAAGCCGCGGCAGCTTGTCGGTCGCGTTACCGTCCGGCAGGCGGGTGAAGCCAAGCCCGCTCGGCTCGTTCTTCCAGAACAGCGGCGCAAGCGCGGCGCCGGGGCGCATCGTATCGCGCACAGCCCCGAAGGCCGCGCCCGCGAGCGTCTTGAGGGTCACCGCATCGGCGCGTTGCCAGCCGATCGCGCTCAGCGCCGTCGTGATCTGATCGGGGTTCGTCGCCCAGAGCCCGATCGAGAGCGGGAACTGTTGATCTGCGTCGAGAGTCTGCGCCATCAGCGGCGCGTCTCGCAGCGCCTGCGGCTCGGCCCCTTCGGAGATCACGATCAACGGCTGCGCCACGGGGGGCGGGTTCAGCGCCTTGGAATAATCGCGCACGCGAACCATCGTGAAGCCCAGCAGCGCCAGTGTCACGACGCCGATCACGCCCATCTGCCAGCGCGGCCGAGCGCGCGGCGCCCCAGCCCATCGCGGATAGAGCCACTCGGCCACCGCGATGCCGACCAGCAGGCACATCGCGCCGAGAAGCCAGCCACCGAGAACGTCACTCAGGTAATGCTCGACGAGATAGAGGCGGCTCAACCCGATCAGACCGGCGACCAAGGCCGCCAGAAAGCTCGCGCTCAGCGCCCCGAGCCGCGTCAGCCGCCAGAGGAGGAAGACGAGCATCCCGTAAAAGGCGACCGAGAGCGTCGCGTGACCGGAGGGGAAACTGCCCGAGGTCTCGTGGAAATAGCCAAGGATCGAGCGCGGCCGCCCAAAGCTTGCCTTCAGGATGATCACCGAGATCAGGTCCAGCCCGAGCGAGACCACGAGCCCCGCAGCCAGATCGAACCGACGCAGCCACGCGAGCCAGACGAGCGCCAGCACGAGCAGCGCGGCCACGAGCTGGGTATCGCCGAGCGCGGTGATCCAGGTGAATATCTGGATGAGGCCCGGCGTCCAGAACAGCCGCATCAGCGCCGCCAGACGCGCGTCGATCTGCACGATTGGGTCGCTTTGCAGGAAGTCGAGCGACAGCCCGACCAGCACCGAGGCGAGGTAGAGGAAGGCGAGTGCCAGAAGGCTCAGCGGGAGGCCGGAGAACTTGCTGCGGTCAAGCCTGCGCGCGATCCATGCCGCCGTTTTCGGATGGCGCCCGCCCCAGCTGTCGACGCGGGGGTGGCGGGCCACCTCGTCCATCAACCCGCCCGCCATCGCGAGGAGATAGGGCACCGCCCGGTCGAGACGCCTCAGGATCCAGAAAATCAGCGCGGCGATCACCACGAGACCCAACAGGAACAATGTATTGCGCGTCATCATCGGGCCGAGCTTGGTGAACCCCGCGCCAAGCGCATAGCCGAAGCCGACATGAAAAATCGCGTAAGGAAAGCCGCTCAGCAGGTTCCAGATCCGGAAGCGTCGCGTCTCCATCCCGGCGAGGGCGGCAGCGAAGGGCACGAAGCCCGCCACGGGGCCGAGAAACCGCCCCATGACGATCGCAAAGCCGCCATGGCGCGCAAATAGCTTCTCCGCGCGGCGATAGGCGGCCATGCCTTCGACATTCCAGCGGCCGAGCATGCCGCGCCGCGCGTGGCGACCAAGCCAGAACGTGGCCTCGCCGCCGAGGACCGAGCCGATGGCCACGAACCACAGAAGGTCGAGCGGGTCGAGCATCCCCTGCTGCACCATCACCCCGCCGGCATCGACAAGCAGGGTGCCGGGCAGGAAAATCCCGGTCGGCAGGAAGGCTTCCAGCCCCGCTGCCGCCCCGATCACCCAGTAGCCGAAGATCCCCAGGGCGGCGAGATTCGGGAGCACTTGGTGGATGGCGTCGAGCATTTCAGTCCTTCGTCAGCAGATTGCGCGCGCCGCCCGAGATCAGCAGCGTGATTTCGGTGAGCGCGAGATAGGGGGAGGTGCCGGGCGGAAGCGCGACATAATGGGGCCGCCATTCGGGCCGGAATTTCTGTTTGAAACGCCTTAACCCCTCGAAGTTATAGAAACTTCCGCCATGACGATAGATCAGATTGCCAAGGCGGCTGGTCAGCCGCGCAGAGGCACGGTCGGGCAGGCCTGCCAGCGGCGCGAGGCCTAGGCTGAGCTCCGTCGCGCCGCGATCGCGCAACGCCTCAATCAGGCCGATAAACAGGAATTGCATGACGCCGTCGGCAGTCTCCGGGCGATACCGCATCAGGTCGATCGCGAAATGCCGCGCGCCGGACCCGCCCAGAAGGTTCGCGAAGCCGAGAATTTCGCCGTCGCGCCGGATCAGCGCAATCTCGCAATGGTTGAGGTAGCGCGGATCGAAACGGCCGATGGAGAAGCCTTTCTCGCGGCCTTTCTGGCCTGCCAGCCACGCATCGGACACGTCACGCAGCGTCGCGATCAGCTCAGGCGCATGTGGCGGGGAAGCGATCTCAAGCGTGAAACCGTCGCGCAGGGCACGGTTCTGCTCGGCCCGCATCGTCTTGAATTTCGATCCCGTGAGCGAGAATTTCTGAAGGTCGACCACGGCCTCCTCGCCGATCTTGTGCAGCGCGTAGCCCATCTCGATCCAGAGCGGCAGGTTCTTCGTCGAGACCTCGTAGAAGACGGGGGTGAGGCCTTCGCTCACCGCGCGTTCGTGAAACTCCCACGCCAATTGCCGCGCGGTCTCGGACGGGCCGACGGGATCGCCGAGCACGACCCGCATCCCGCCGCGCTGCGCATACATCAGGAAGGCCGAGCGGTCGGGCGAGAACATCACGCATTTGTCGCCCGTCAGCGCGAACCAGCCCTGCGGCACGTCTTGGGCGGTGAGGATTTCAGCGACCGCGACGTCCTGTTCCGGATCGACGGAAAAGGTGAAGCGGCGCATCGGGCGCAGCGTCAGCCACAGAAGGAAGCCAAGGAGCAGCGCGCTGATCAGAAGTCCGGCCCTGAGCGCCCGTGGTGTGGGTGAACTCGCGGTAAAATCGAGCCAGAGCGCGTTGGAATAGGGATGCGCCGCATAGGCGAGGAAGAAAAACACCGCCGCAGAGGCCACCATCCCCAGAATCACAGCGAACCACAGCGGCCCGTAGCCGCCCTCGGTCAGCGCGACCCGACGGTGAAAGGCCCCGCGAAACGGCAGCAACACCACCGCGGCGAGCGTCAGGACGACCGCGTTGTCGATGTCGAGATTGGCCGCCAATACCGAGACCACACCCAGCATCAGACCACCGAGCGCCAGCCAATAGGCCAGCCGCACCCGGCGCACCAAACCATGCGACAGCACGATCAGCAGGACACCGGCCAGCGCACAGAGCTGCGTGCCGCCCTCTGCCAGCATCGCGGTGATCAGCCCCGGCTCTCCTCCCTGACGACCCAGTACCGGCATCAGCGCGACGATCACCATCCAGAAGCCGAGGCCCAGCACCGCGACCCCGGCGATCCGGGGGGCGAGCCCCTCGATGCCGCTGATCACTGGGCGCATCGGTTCGGAGATTTCGCCGAAGACGCGCGTGGCCCAACCGCCGGCGAGCCGCGCCTCGTTCAGCGAGACCACGACGAAGGCGATCACGAAGGGCAGCAGGAAATAGATCATCCGGAAGGCCAGAAGGCCCGCAGCCGCCTCGCCCAGGGGCACGCCCGCGGGCAGGGCAGCGATCACCACCGTCTCGAACACGCCGACGCCGCCGGGCACGTGGCTGAGGATGCCGACCATGCTGGCGGCGGCGTAGATCGCGACGAAACTCGCAAATGGCGGGGTGCCTGCGGGCATCAGCACCCAAAGCGCGCCCGCGGCCATGGTCGAGTCGAACAGCGCCACGCCGAGCTGGCCGATCAGGATGCGCGGCACGGGCATTGCGATTTCGCGGTCGCGGATACGCAGGGCGCGCCCGGTATAAGAAAGGTAGAACGCCCCGCCAAGAATAAGAGCCGTCGCGGCCAAGGCCCCGATACGGATCACGGGCTCGGGCGCCGAAATGACGCCTGCAAGGGCTGCCGGATGCACGCAGAGCGCCAGAGCGCCCACCATCGTCAGCCCGAGCCCCATCGCCAGCGCGATATAGGACGACAGCGCCGCGACCTCGAAGGCGTTCAGACCAGCGGCGGAATAGATGCGGTAGCGCACGGCCCCGCCCGAGATCACGCTGATCCCGACCGTGTTGCCGAAGGCGTAGCCTAGAAACCCGCCAAGCGCGACGGTGCGCGGCGGCAGCTGTTTGCCAAGGTAGTGGAGCGCCCAGAAATCGTAGCCCACCAGCGCCAGATAGCCCAGCGACGTCGCCCCCAAAGCCGCACCGAGCGTGGGCCACGGCGTCGCCTTGATCTGCGCGATCACCTGATGCACGTCGATGCTGGCGAGCAGATGATGCAGCGCCCAAAGCCCCATCAGGAACAGCACGAGCCCGAGCGCAATCGGCCAGAGAATCTTCACACGCGACTGGGGTGGGGCAGGTTGCGCCGGATCAGCGAGAGCCATCTTATATTTCCACGTTTTTTCCTATCTCTGGCGGGACAATCGCAGAAGGAATTTATGGCCTTCTTAAAATTCCGTAAGAAATCGTCCCGAACGCACCTTATTGGCCGAGACCGCGCGACTTACTAGAGAAAGAAAACAGAAACACACGCGGCGCCGAGAGCAAACGCTCCCGACGCCGTCATGGGTCCGTGAGGCGGCGGCAGGTTTAAATCCGGACCCGGCCGCCGCGTCTTTGGGTCGTCTTTAGCGCCTCAGAGCTTCACCCAGGCCGCGCCATTCGGGCCGAGCGACAGCGTGCCGCCCTCCAGCGTTGCGGCAAGGCAGGGGCCGATAAGCTCGCCATCCGCCTCGAGCGTCACCGGATCGGGGCCGAGGTTAAAGTAGCAGGAGAATTTCATCGCGCCATCGTCGCGGATGAAGCCGAGCACCGGATCGGGCAGGTCGAGGAATTTCGACGTGCCCTCGCGCAGCACCGGGTTTTCCTTCCGGAAAGCCAGAACGTTGCGGTAATAGGCGAGCACCGAGCCCTCATCGGCCTCTTCCAGTGCCACGGCGCGGGCCGCTTGCGGCGGCTTTACCGGCAGCCACGGCTTGGCCTTGGAGAAGCCCGCATTCGTGCTCTCGTCCCAGACCATCGGCGTGCGGCAACCGTCGCGGCCCTTGTTCTCGGGCCAGAAGCGCAGGCCGGGCGGGTCGGTCAGCTCGTGATATTCCATCTCGGTCTCGGTCTGGCCGAGCTCCTCGCCCTGATAGATGCCGATCGTGCCCTGGAAGGACGCGAGCATCGCAATCGCCAGCCGCGCGATGCTGTCCTCGGTGCCGTATTTCGCCCAGCGGGTCACATGGCGCTGCACATCGTGGTTCGAGAAGGACCAGCTCGGCCAGCCGTCGGGCGCGCCCTTGAAGAAGCCCTCGATCTTGCCGCGGAAATGCGCGGGCGTGAATTTCGGGCCCAGCATGTCGAAGCTGTAGGCCATGTGCAGACGGTCATCGCCGCGGGTGTATTCTTCCATGATGCCGAGCGCGCGATGGGGCGCTTCGCCGACTTCACCGATCAGCGTGCGCGCCTCGTAGTCGTCCATCACCGCGCGCATCTTCTTGAGGAAGGGGACGTTTTCGGGACGGTTCTTGTCGAACTCGTGATCCTGCATGTCGTAGGTCGAGACCGGCGGCCAGCGTTCGGGATCGGGGTCCATCGCCGGATTGTCGCGCAGTTTCGGGTCGTGGAAGTAGTAGTTCACCGTATCGAGGCGGAAGCCATCGACACCGCGATCCAGCCAGAAGCGGAACACGTCGAGCAATTCGTCCTGAACCTCGGGATTGTGCAGGTTCAGGTCGGGCTGCTCGATCAGGAAGTTGTGCAGGTAATACTGGCCGCGCTCGGGGGCGTATTCCCAGGACGAGCCGCCGAACACCGCCTGCCAGTTGTTGGGCGGGCTGCCATCGGGCTTGGGATCGGCCCAGACATACCAATCCTTCTTGGCTCCGCCTTTCTTGGCGTCCTTGAACCACGGATGCTGATCGGAGCTGTGCGAGATCACCTGATCGATCACGACTTTCAGACCCAGCTCATGGGCGCGCGCCACCAGCGCGTCGAAATCCTCCAGCGTGCCGAATTGCGGATCGATGCCGCGATAGTCGGAAACGTCATAGCCCATATCCGCCATCGGCGAGGTGAAGATCGGCGACAGCCAGATCGCATCGACGCCCAGCGAGGCGACATGATCGAGCCTGCGCGTGATCCCCTTCAGATCGCCGATCCCGTCGCCCGAGTCGTCTTGAAAGCTGCGCGGATAAATCTGGTAGATAACCGCCCCGCGCCACCAATCCTTCGCCATGAATCGCTCCTCTTTCAGTTTCCTGTTGCCCGTTATCGCGGCAAGGGTAGACTTGTTAGCGCAAACGGCAACCGCCGCTCAGGGCGTTTCTGCGCCTTCGCTTGACCTTGAGCAGGGGGCGGCACATCAATCAATTGCTATCTGACGCGTTCCGGAGACCTCCCCCTTGAAAGACACCCAATTGCCCAGTGCCGAGACAGTTCGCGAAGAAATTCTGCACCACATCACTTTTTCGATGGGCAAGGATCCCGACCATGCCTCGGTTTATGATTGGCGCATGGCGCTGTCTCTGGCGATCCGCGACCGGGGCGTGGCGCCGTGGTTCGCAGCGACCCGGCGGACATGGGAAGAGGGACGCAAGCGGGTCTACTACCTCTCGATGGAATTCCTGATCGGGCGGATGCTCGAGGATGCCGCGATCAACCTCGGGTTGCGCGCCACCTGCCGCGAGGCGATGGAAGCGCTTGGTCAGGACTGGGAAGCCGTGGTCGAGAACGAGCCCGACGCGGCGCTCGGCAATGGTGGGCTAGGGCGGTTGGCCGCCTGCTACATGGAGAGCATGGCGACGCTGGGCTGCCCCGGATATGGCTACGGCATCCGCTATGAACACGGCCTCTTCAAGCAGCGCTTCGAGGGCGGGCGTCAGGTCGAGACGCCGGAGGATTGGCTCAAGCAGCGCCACCCGTGGGAATTCGAACGGCCCGAAGCCGCCTATGAGATCGGCTTCAAGGGCCATGTCGAAACGCTGGACGGCAAGCCGCATTGGGTGCCAGGCGAGACGGTGCTGGCCGAAGCCTATGACATGCCGATCATCGGCTGGGAGGGCAAATGGGCGAACACGCTGCGGCTCTGGTCGGCCAAGCCCACCGAGCAGTTTGACCTCGCGCGGTTCAATCATGGCGATTACGCCGCCGCAGCCGAACCCGAGGCGCTCGCGCGCACGCTATCCCGCGTGCTTTATCCCGATGACACGACCTATGCGGGCAAGGAATTGCGCCTCAAGCAGGAGTATTTCCTGACCTCCGCCGCGCTGCAGGACATCATGCGCCGCCATCTGGCCGCCGGGCACACGATCGAGGAACTGCCGGACTTCGTCGCGATCCAGATGAACGACACGCATCCGGCGATCGCGGGGCCGGAGCTGATCCGTATCCTAACCGATCTGCATGACATGGAGTTCGACGCCGCGCTCGAGATCACGATGCAATGTCTGGGCTACACGAACCACACGCTGTTGCCTGAGGCGCTGGAGCGTTGGGCGACCTATTTGATGGGCACCGTGCTGCCGCGCCATATGCAGATCATCGAGAAGATCGACAGCTGGCACCGCCGCAAATTCCCCAAACGCGCGCATTATGTGGGCATCGTGAAGCATCAGGAAGTGCGGATGGGCGAGCTGGCTTTCATCACCTCGCATAAGGTGAACGGGGTCTCTGCGCTCCATACCGAGCTGATCAAGCGCAACCTGTTCCCGGAACTGGATCGTCTCCATCCGGGGCGCATCATCAACCAGACCAACGGGATCACGCCGCGCCGCTGGCTGCGCATGGCCAATGGAGAGCTGTCGCATCTGATCATCGATACGATCGGCGATGGATGGGAGGCCGATCTCGACAAGCTGCGCGCACTGGAGCCCTATGCCGAGGATGCGAGTTTCCGCGAGGCTTTCATGGCCGCGAAACGGCGCAACAAGGTGCATCTGGCGGATTGGGTGCGCGACACCCAAGGGATCACCCTCGACCCCGATGCAATCTTCGACATTCAGGTCAAGCGTATCCACGAATACAAGCGTCAGCTGCTCAACATCCTGCAGACCATCGCCGAATGGCACGCGATCCGCGAGAACCCGCAGGCCGAGTTCCAGCCGCGCGTGAAGATCTTCGGCGGCAAGGCGGCGCCCGGCTATCACACCGCGAAGCAGATCATCCGGCTGATCAATGACGTGGCAGAGGTGGTCAACAACGATCCTTACGTCGATGGGCGCCTGAAGATCGTCTATCCGCCCAATTACAACGTCTCCATGGCCGAGCGGCTGATCCCGGCAGCGGACCTGTCAGAGCAGATTTCCACCGCGGGCAAGGAAGCCTCCGGCACTGGCAACATGAAATTCGCATTGAACGGCGCGCTGACAATCGGCACGCTCGATGGCGCGAATGTGGAAATTCGTGAACAGGTGGGCGCGGAGAACTTCTTCCTCTTCGGCATGACCGCCGACGAGGTGATGGAGCGCCGCCGCGATCCCGAACATGCGCGCCACGCTATCCTTGCAAGCCAGCCTTTGCAGGACGTGCTGCAGATGATCGCCGAGGGACGGTTTTCTCCTGAGGAACCAGAACGCTATCACGATCTTGTTCATAATATGTGGCATAGCGATTATTTCCTCGTCGCTTCCGATTTCGAGGCCTACGCGGCGGCCCAGAAAGAGGTGGACACGGCCTTCGCCGATCGCGCAGGCTGGGCGAAGATGGCTGTTTTGAACACCGCGCGGATGGGGTTCTTCTCCTCCGACCGGGCGATCAAGGGCTACATGGACGAGATCTGGACCACGCAATCGGCCCTGTGAACCAAGGAGCGCTATGACACTTTCCCGCGACGAGGCCGAAGCGCTCATCCACGCGCAACATCCTGATCCGTTTTCCCTGCTGGGGCTGCATGACGGGGAAATCGTGGCGCTTGTGCCCGGCGCAGAAGAGGTCTGGGCGCTTGGCAAGACAGAGGTCGCGCTGGAGCCCGTCGTGCCGGGGATCTTCAAAGGCAAATGGACCGAGAAAACCTACCGTCTGCGCGCCAAGCACGAGCAGACGACGTGGGATTTCGACGACCCTTACGGCTTCGGGCCGGTGTTGGGCGCGATCGACGAATATCTGATCGGGGAGGGGACGCATACGCGGCTCTGGGAGAAGCTCGGCGCCCATGTGATCACCCATCAGGACGTCGAAGGCGTGCATTTCGCAGTCTGGGCGCCCAATGCGCGCCGCGTCTCGGTCGTGGGCGATTTCAACTTCTGGGACGGTCGTCGCCACCAGATGCGCCGGATCGGCGCGTCCGGCGTGTGGGAGATTTTCGTCCCCGGCATCCATGCAGGTGCGCTCTACAAATACGAGTTGCTCGACACCGAAGGCACGGTGCTGCCGCTGAAGGCCGACCCGGTCGGCTTCGGTGCAGAGCATCCGCCCGCGCAGGCCTCGGTCGTGCGCAAGCTCGGGCGGCATAGCTTTGGCGACAGTGCGTGGTGTCAGACGCGCGCCGAGGCGCAGGAACGCCACGCGCCGATCTCGGTCTACGAGGTGCATCTGGGCTCCTGGATGCGGATCTGGGACGAGGGGGGCAGGCCGCTCTCCTATCACGAACTGGCCGAGAAACTGGTCGATTACGTCTGCGACATGGGCTTCACCCATATCGAGCTGCTTCCCATTACCGAGCATCCGTTCGATGGCTCCTGGGGCTATCAGCCGATCGGGCTTTACGCGCCGACGATCCGCTACGGCCGCCCCGAGGAATTCGCGGAATTCGTGGACGCGGCGCATCGGCGGGGTCTTGGTGTAATCCTCGACTGGGTGCCCGGGCATTTCCCGACCGACGATCACGGGTTGCGACATTTCGACGGGACGGCGCTTTATGAGCATGCCGACCCGAAAGAGGGCTTCCATCAGGACTGGAACACGCTGATCTACAATTACGGGCGACGGGAAGTGTCCAACTACCTGCTGGCCAACGCGCTGTTCTGGCTTGAGGAATATCACCTCGACGGGCTGCGCGTGGATGCCGTGGCCTCGATGCTCTACCGCGACTACTCGCGCGCGGCCGGCGAATGGGTGCCCAACAAATATGGCGGGCGCGAGAACCTCGAGGCGATCGAGTTCCTGCAGAACATGAACGCGGCCTCTTATGGCGGCGCGGAAGGCATCATGACGGTGGCGGAGGAAAGCACCGCCTATCCCGGTGTCACGCGCCCCGTGCATGAGGACGGGTTGGGCTTCGGCTACAAGTGGAACATGGGCTGGATGAACGACAGCTTGCGCTATTTCGCGCGCGATCCGCTCTATCGCAAGTTCCACCATAACGAGCTGACCTTCGCGAGCTCGTACATTTACAGCGAGAATTTCATCCTGCCGATCAGCCATGACGAGGTGGTGCACGGCAAGGGCTCGATGCTGGGCAAGATGCCCGGCAACGACCCCGAGAAATATGCCAATCTGCGCGCCTTCTACGCGTTCCAATGGGCGCATCCGGGCAAGAAGCTTTTGTTCATGGGGCAGGAATTCGGCCAATGGTCGGAATGGAGCCATGAGCGCGAACTGGACTGGTATCTGCTCGACGATCCGCGCCATGACGGGCTGCGTGCGCTGGTGCGCGATCTCAACCGGCTCTACCGCGAGACGCCCGCGCTGCATTGGGGCGATTGCGAGCCGGAGGGGTTCGAGTGGATCGCCGCCGACGATTCCGAGGCTTCGGTCTTCATCTTCGAGCGCCGCGCGCCCGGGTCCGATCCGGTCGTGGTGGTCGCGAACCTGACCCCGGTCGAGCACAGCTACCGCATCGGCCTGCCGCTGGACGGCGAATGGTGCGAGATACTCAACACGGATTCCGGTTTCTACGGCGGCGAGAACCGCGGCAATCTCGGTGCGATCCGCGCCGAAGATCACGCGCAGGGCCGCTGCGCCCATAGCGCAGAGGTGTATCTGCCGCCGCTCTCGGTCGTGATGTTCACGCCCGCATAAGCGATGCCCAGAGGAGGGGGAGGAATATGAAACCACAGCCCAACACGCGCCTGAGCGCGCAGGCCATGGCCTTCGTGCTGGCGGGCGGCCGGGGGAGCCGCCTGAAGGAACTGACCGACCGGCGCGCGAAACCCGCCGTCTATTTCGGCGGCAAGACCCGGATCATCGATTTCGCCCTGTCGAACGCGCTCAATTCCGGCATCCGCAAGATGGCGATCGCCACGCAATACAAGGCGCATTCGCTGATCCGCCACATCCAGCGCGGCTGGGACTTCTTCCGCGCTGAGCGGAACGAATATCTCGACATCCTGCCCGCGAGCCAACGCGTGGCCGATAGCCGCTGGTATGCAGGCACCGCCGACGCGGTGGCGCAGAACATTGATATCATTGAAGATTACGGCGTGAAATACGTCATTATCCTCGCCGGTGACCACATCTACAAGATGGATTACGAGGTGATGCTGCGCCAGCATGTCGACACCAAGGCCGATGTCACGATCGGCTGTCTGACCGTGCCGCGGATGGAGGCGACCGCCTTTGGCGTGATGGCCATCGACAAGACCGGACAGATCACCG
>MDSW01153170.1_pt1 | contig 12717 bp, 11 predicted proteins | sample 811171 | NCBI WGS metagenome assembly MDSW01 (sample SAMN05326641, study PRJNA326480) | marine metagenome | isolation source: seawater | place: Atlantic Ocean: North West | collected 2012 | reverse complement strand
TAATTCTTTTAATTGAGATTTGTAAAAGTTTCCTGAACCTTGAAGTGATTCAAGTTCACTTTCAGAGAGTTCTAATTCAAGAATTCGTTCGATACCTGATGCTCCAAGAATCACTGGGACGCCGATATAGACATCGTCAAGACCGTATTGGCCAGTCAAATGGGCAGAAGCTGGAATCAATCGCTTTCGGTCATTCAAAATGGCTTCTGCCATAACTGCTGCTGCTGAACCTGGTGCATAGAATGCTGAACCTCGTTCAAGAAGTTTGACAATTTCTCCACCGCCAGATGCTGTACGCTTACAAATGGCATCAATGGTTTCTTCATCAAGCAAATGCGTAATCGAAATTCCACCAACGGTGGTAAATCGTGGAAGAGGGACCATAGTATCGCCATGGCCGCCCAAGACCATGGCCTGAACATCTTCCTCAGAACATCCGACTGCTTTGGCAACAAAATGAGTCATACGTGCACTGTCAAGAACGCCTGCTTGACCACAAACACGGTTTGAAGGGAACCCAGTAACTTTTTGCATGTGATAGGTCATTAAATCGAGAGGATTGGTTACCATGACGATTGTTGACTCTGGTGCATGGTCTCGGATACCTTCACCAACTTGCTTAACGATACTGGCATTTTTTGCGATAAGGTCTTCGCGGGTCATACCTGGTTGACGGGGGAATCCTGATGTGACCACTACAACACTGGCTCCAGCAATGTCATTGTAATCCGAAGTTCCAGTAATGGAACCATCGTAATTGAGAACTTGTCCATTCTGAGACATGTCGAGTGCCTTGCCTTTTGCAAATCCTTCATAGATGTCCAATAATACAATATCTGCGATTTTCATTTGTGCGAGTACAAATGCACAAGTTGCGCCAACATTCCCAGCTCCAATTACCGCAATTTTTCTTCGATGACTGCTCATAATAATCTCCTCAGTAATCTCCCCAATACTCGACCGTCAATAAGCAACATGGTTGTTTTCCTTCAATCGATTTTGCAAAGGTGGGGCGACATTTTGGGAATTGATATGACAATATCGAAGCGTTTCATCTAAGAACCTCCTCTCGGTGCCAAGAACATTCCCCAGTCGTTTTATGGCACAGGGATACGAGGAAGTTGTATGAAACTTGGAGTACCTATGGAACCTGCTGGCGAAACACGAGTCGCTATTGCCCCTTCGAGCCTAAAGAAATTACTGAAAGCTGGCTTTGAAGTTCTGGTCGAAAAAGGTGCTGGAATTGCTTCGAATAACTTGGATGCAGATTATGAATCTGCAGGTGCAAAGATCGCTTCTCGAAAAGAAGTTCTGTCATGTGAGACAATAATATCCATTCGGTTCCCTGGAATCGAAGGAATCTCAAAGGGCTCACGTATCGCTTGTGTTGCAGATCCCTTCCGCAATCCAGAACATGTCAACTCATGCATTGACGCAGGAATTACACTTCTTTCCATGGATATGATTCCACGACGACTTTCCCGGGCTCAATCAATGGATGTTAACTCAAGTCAAGATAATCTTGCTGGATACAAAGCAGTGCTTCTTGGTGCTGCCCATGTTCCAAAGGGAATCCCAATGATGACAACATCTGCAGGTACTGTTCGTCCAGCAAAAGTGGTCATTATGGGAAGCGGTGTAGCGGGTCTCCAAGCAATTGCAACTGCTAAACGTCTCGGAGCAGTCGTATATGCTTCTGATGTCCGTAAATCCGCTGCAGAACAAATTGAATCGGTCGGTGGACGATTTATTGAAGTCGATGGTATGGATGATTTTGAAGATGAAGCAGGTTATGCAAAACCATTGACGCCTGAATTTATTCAAAAAGTCAATGATACAGTGTGTGGAGTTGCCGCAGATGCAGACATTATTGTCACCACTGCCCGAATTTTTGGACGTCCTGCTCCAATTACAGTTCCTTCAAGTGCAATTCAAAATTTCAAACCTGGTGCTGTTGTCGTAGACATGAATGCTGATGTTGGAGGAAATTGCGAAGATACGATTGCTGGCGAAGTCATTACAACCGATAATGGCGTCATTATCGTGGGAACCTCAAATCTTCCTGGCACACTTGCCACAACATCGAGTATGCTGTATTCAAACAATTTGACGACCTTCATTACTTCACTCGTCAAAGAGGGCGAACTGGTCATTAGTGATGATGATGATATCTTAGTCGGAGCGCCTGAAGGTTCTGATTTCTATGTGAATGGAATGGGTGGAGTCTTGCTCTGCCATGATGGTGTTTTACACCCAAAACAAACTCGCCTTGGAGGTGTACTTGAATGACGCCAGAATACTTAATTGGAAACGTAACCCTGTTTATTTTAGCTATATTCCTCGGATTTGAATTGATTACAAAAGTCCCAGCAACCTTGCACACGCCACTTATGAGTGGTGCAAATGCAATTTCAGGCATCAGTATTATTGGTGCATTGATTGGTGCAAACGTGGCTTATGACGCACAACAAACGGTCGTATCTGGAATCCTTGCATTCATCGCAGTCGTTCTTGCAATGATCAACGTTGTCGGAGGATTTGCCGTCACCAACAGAATGTTGAACATGATTGCTGGAAAGAAACGCAGAGGTGCCTGAAATGGAAGATTGGGTTTCTATTGGATATTTATTATCAGCAGCCTTGTTCATTTTCGGACTCAAAAAATTGGGCCATCCTCGCACGGCGCCATTTGGTAACCAACTCGGCGCAACTGGAATGCTTGTGGCTGTTATCACTACAATTCTCAGCATGCAACTCGCAGGTGGAGCTGAATGGATACTCATCGGAGCAGGTTTAGTCATTGGTTCGCTAATCGGATATTGGCTTGCTGTTAAAGTCGAAATGACCGGGATGCCAGAATTGGTCGCCATGTTCAATGGATTTGGTGGTGCTGCATCTGCACTCGTTGCACTTTCAGAAATTTGGAAATATTTGGAAAATGCTGAGATTATCCCTTCAGGTCTAGAATTAACAGTAACTATGGTTGCTGCAGGACTTTCAGCCCTTGTTGGATGGATGACACTCACTGGTTCAATGCTTGCAATGTATAAACTCAAAGGCGGAATTAGTGTCTTTGGAAAATGGATTAAAACCCCTACTTGGGGTCCAAGTTGGCTCAACGGCGTCAAAGTCTTGCTGATGCTCGCAGTCGTCGTTCTCATTTACCTCAGTATTTGTGAACCAACCAATACCGATTACATGTGGGGTATCATTGGAATTTCATGTATCCTTGGCATCGTCTTGGTGCTACCTATTGGTGGTGCAGATATGCCTGTTGTTGTCTCTCTGCTGAATTCATTATCTGGAATCGCTGCTGCCTTTACTGGATTTATTATTGGCAATTCAGTGCTCATCATCGCCGGTTCATTAGTTGGTGCTTCTGGATTGATTCTTACCTTCATCATGTGTAAAGCAATGAACAGAACGCTCATGGATGTCTTGTTCAAGTCATTCGGTGGCAGTGGAGAAAAAGCATCTTTGACACGAACGAAAGTCGGTTCTGATGCAGATGAAGTTGCTATGATGATCGATGGAGCACAAAAAGTAATCATCGTCCCAGGCTATGGAATGGCAGTCTCACAATGTCAACATCAAGTGAAGGAATTTGCGGATTTGGTATCTGAAAAATTCGATACCGAAGTCAAGTATGCAATTCATCCCGTTGCTGGAAGAATGCCAGGCCACATGAATGTCTTATTGGCTGAAGCAAATGTCCCCTATGAGCAGTTGATTGAAATGGATGAGATTAATGCTGAATTCCCAGATTGCGATGTCGCAGTAGTTATTGGAGCAAACGATACGACGAATCCCGCTGCTCGAAGTGGCGAAGGTCCTCTCGCAGGAATGCCAATTATCGATGCCGACATGGCTCGCACAGTCGTCATCATCAAGCGTTCTCTATCAGTCGGCTATGCAGGTGTCGACAATGATTTGTTTTACATGGACAAAACCATGATGCTGTTCGGCGATGGCAAGGCTATGATGTCTCAATTAAACACTGCAATTAAAGAAATTTGATTCGCATTCATGCGGCAATATTTATGCCCCATAGGGGCATGATGAAAAGGAACGTTCAAAGGGCAGCCACTGGTGGAAAGGAATAGGTGCGACTATGCTTTCACGCAACTCCCGAATGTTGATCTTTGGATTGATTGCACTGCTTTTGATTGCTCCTGCTTTGGCAATGCCGGGAGGACCACCTTGGAAGAGTGGCGAAAATTTGATTGTCGAGACTGGATGTGGTTGTCATGGCGATGGAGCACCTTCAAACTCCGTGGTTGTTTCTATTTCAGGCGTTCCTCGTTCGTACACCGTTGACCAATCATACAATTTCACAATCTCTCTTCAACACGCTTCCAATTCCGAAGGCGGATTTATGATTTGGGATTACAACATGGGCTCATTGATACCTGGTGATGGTTCACAGGCTGTTGCAGAGGAACCCGGCGCATTATCACAGTCTGCTGTTGGAAATGATTGGGAAATCACATGGACTGCACCGAGTTCGGATATTGGAACCATTCCGTTCCAATTGGTTGGAAATGCCGTCAATGGCAATGAACAATTTGATGCTGGAGATACTTGGAATATCCTTTCATTCTCAATAAGTCCCCCGGATACCACAACAAATGATAATGCTGAAAATTTAACGCTTCGAACAATCAGTGTTGGTGATTATGATGCTCTCTTTGTTGCGGTTGAAGACCCAGCAGTAGCCGAAGCAGAACGTCAAGAAGAACTCGCTGATGTTTTCTTTGATGAAGGAAACTTGTTCTACTTTACGACACTGTCTGTCCTCATTGTAGCAGCTGTGATTCAAGGAGAGTTTTATGAGCGCAAATTTGGCGGCGGACCAGAACACCTCGATAGGAGTCTTGCCATCCCTCAGGGTGTGCGTAGAAGTGCTGTAGCAGCAATACTTTTGTTGATGTTCGCATGGACTGTCGATAATGAAAATTCATGGGAAGTCTTACTGAGTTTAGGTATGCTTTCGCTATGGGCAATCTATGGCGTCTACCGAACAATTGCACAGGCTCGTGCCCCACCTCAAACAAAGGACCTTGTCTGAGTTATCCTCTTCCTTCAATAGGAATTAGAGGGTAGGCTATGTCTCTTCAACTTGAACGTGATCGACAAAGTCCTGTTCAAGAGCATTTGAATGAATTAACTGCACGTGTAACTCTTCTTTTGTTTTTTACTACACTCACAACGTTGGGGTGGCTTACTCAAATCGATGCAGTTCTTGACACACTCCTGCGCCACCTCAACCCTTGTAATGAGGGTTGTCTAAATCTCTATGACCCCGCACGTTGGAGTGCTATACGTTGGATGGCAGCAGCGATTCTTGGATTTATTACGACACTCCCACTGCTCCTTCAACAATCATGGTCTTTTGCTCGTCCAGGTTTACTTCCGTCAGAAAGAAGATGGATGAAATATTTGTTTCTAGCAGGGATTCTCAGTATGCTTTTAGCGATTGCAAGTACAATTGGCGTCTTGTTTCCAATGATCTTTGAAACTGGGCATCGAACGCATGAATCAATGCTTCTTGACGCACGATATGATGCTGTACACATGTTATCAATTGTCATTGCAGTTATTTGGACTGAAATAATAGTCGCATGTGGAATATTTGCAATGATGCTTGCTGGTATTGTTGGAATGCTCAATGAGGAAAGCGCTGATTGGTGGAGACTACGAGTCTATGGAATAGTACTTTTGTTACTGCTTGCATCTTTGCCTGAATTTGGAGGATTAGCTGTTCTTCTTTCGGTACTTGCCATTGGTTCAATTGAATTGAGTTCGAGAAAATGGCTTCGTGCTTCACCTTCAATATTTCAAGGGAAAAAATCAATCATGGATGCAGAGGGCGGCATTCGTAATGTTTTGATGGTTGATTGTGCATGTGATGGAGCTGCACTCCCTTTGCCTCAACAACTCAAAGCACCTTTCCCTGTCTTTTCTGCTCATTCGCTTTGTGGGAGGGCATCGGAAAGAGAACGCGTTTTAGAAATCGCCTTACAACATCGATTAACTGACCTCATCATAAGCGGATGCTCCTCTGAACCACTTCCAAATTCTTTCAAATCAAATTGCCACTCAATAGGTTGTTCATTACGTGGGATTGATGTATTGAAGACACAGTCACATCGAACATTACCATCACCATTTGCTCAAATTGAACTTGAATTGAAAATAGCTTGTCTTCAAGACCCTTGGCCTTCGTCGACGATACATGAACGGATTTTACCACTCCTTGAAGGTTCAAATATCGAGGAACTGATTATCGACACAAGAAAGCCTTCAGATTCTTGGGGAATGCAAATTCGGCCGGAGCAAGTCTTACTTGAACTCGACAATACTTTGCTCGACCAGGTACAACAACATATCAAGCATTTAGGGATCAATACAATTGTGCTTGAATCAATTCAGTAAGGCCAAGCATTCAAACACTTCACCTCTCTCCGTTTAAGCATGAGTCCAAGGTATGGTGTACCAATCATCGTCATACTGCTGCTCGCGAGTACATGGAGTTTCTCAAACAATGAGACGATTGAACAATGGATGAGTGAAAATACAATTATCATCGAAAGTGAAGAAGTGAGTATTTTACCATTGCAAGAGAATGAAAGATGGTTGGTTCTACTCGCTGACTTTGAAGAACAACCTTCTTCAGATACATGGGGGCCAAGTCAAGCCCAAACACTCTTGGACGATATTGCTCGTAATTACATTACACAGTTATCCGGTTCGACAACTGAGATTCTTATTGACGTGAATACGAGAGTTACTCGAGCAAGCGGCTCTGTTTCGGATTATGGAAGCGATTCAAATGGCAATCGAGATATGAGTTCCGATGGAACATTTCTGCCGTTACTTTTAGCCGAACAAACGGTAAGCGACCATGAGAATTACGTCGATTGGGACGAATATGATTTAGATGACGATGGTTTTGTAGACCGCTTACTCATACTTCACACGACAAAGGGCCAAGAAGAAAACCCCAGTCAAAGTTCAAAGATTTGGAGCCACTTCACACTCTTTGATGAACCTCTCGAAGTCGATGAAAATGTGAAAGTTGGACATTATACAATGGCAAGCCTACGTACAGGTTCGAGTGGCATGGGTACAATTCTTCATGAAATGCTGCATCAAATGGGGGCATTGGACCTTTACCCTGTACACGAATCGAGTCCATTGAATGATTGGCAAGGTGTGGGGGATTGGGACATCATGGCGAGCGGAAATTGGAACGGTGGTGGAGTTTGGCCAGCATTGCCTACTTCTGCAACACTCGAATTACTCAAAGCAAACCGAAGTCAGACAATGGACCTCACCTGGCCTCAAACCGCTCAATCTCCCTGCATTGGACCAAGTATTCAACTTCAAGGAATGAGTGAAAATGGAACCTCTCTAAAAGTTCCATTGAATGAGAATGAAGTTGTATGGATTGAATATCGGTCAGATTCTGGTTTTGACCAACATTTGCCTGGTTCTGGTATTCTTGTAACCCACCAAGACCGAAGTGTTGGAGACGAAGAACGAAATGAGTTGAACAGAGATTCTGACCAACCTTGGCTAACAGTTATCGAAGCAGATGGTCGTACTGATTTGCTCAACGGGGCAAATTCCGGTGAAGCAGCAGACCTCTTTGGCAATGGTTCGACCTTTGGAGCAACAGGAATTCAAATCTTCACGCATGATGGAATTCTGGTTCCATGGGTGGCGACCGTTGAAATCAACAGTACTGTAGAAATACATTTTACTGCACCCAATTGTACACCTCATTTTTCCGTAAATGCTCCCGATTTTGGTGGAGTATACCTACCAATGGATGGATTTCCACTGTCCGTTACGAGTACACTCCCATGTGAGTTTACTCACAATCTCACGGTTTCAGATGGAAGGGGATTCGTCGAGGAAAATTTCTTCATCGATGGTCAAGACATCGAGATTGAACTGAAATATCTCACGCCAGCTACTGAAAATGCTGTAGCAACTCTGGAAGGGTATATTCAATGTGGTGATGATTCATTGTATTTGAAAACACAAATTTTGACCCTTGGCAGGATTCCAATTGAATCGAAAACAACCGGGGAGATACCTGCTTTTGAGACTTCAACACTCTCCATTCCTATTCAATCAAATGGAAATTCAAGCCAATCCTTTACTGTTGAACTCGATGGACCTATGGCAAGAATTGGTTCAGTTTCAAATCAAATAGTATTGGATGGTAGCGACGAAATAGTATTCGAAATTGAGCCGAATGGATTGCTTGAAGATCGAATGTCGGTGAAAGGTGAACTCATTCTCATCTCCCAAAGCGGACATCGCTGGACACTGCAACTGGAACTCACAGCGACTGATGGCGAAAATACCTTTGTCGAAGAAGTACGAACTCCCGGAAAATTATTGGCTATTTCAGGAGTAATATGCATTATTTGGTTGCTCATTGGTATGTTTGAAAGAAAATCAAAACCAAGTCCCTCACAATCGATTGAAGATTTACCAATGGAAAAAGAAATCCAACCGTTAACAGATGCATGGGGCCGTTCAATCGATGAATTCGAATAAATTTATATTCGTCCAGGCAACCATCTTTGCATTTGTAAGTAATGCCATTTGTTGTCTTGAGGGAGAGCACATAGCCATGATTTGTGAACGCCTTCAGAGAGACGGACTGCCAGACAAGCGGCTTCCCATGTTTCCGGAGCAAACTCCATGGGTTGAACCAACCAAGGTGCATGTGCCTCACCTACAGGAGTATCATACACTCTCCACCGACTTCCAAATTTGAATCCAGGTCGTAAGAGCACTCCACGTATCATCAAATCATTGAACAATTCCAATTTAACTGGGAGGGATGAATTATTGAGTAGATGTTCAATCCATCGACCCTCTTCATGTCGTAAGTGTCGTCCTGAGAGGTGTTCAACACCAAGAGAGTTCCATGGCCAAGTTGACTTATCAGGAATATACCACCCAGTGCCACGCTGGATTCTTTGACTCCATAATTCAGATAAAAGTTCTCTTTCGGCGTCCGAAAAAGAGTCCCAGAGTCGTTGTTCACCTCTTGGTTGAGCCATACTTAGCAAATACATCGTAACATCCATTTCCTCATCTATGACAAAAAACTCTGCAAGCATACCATGTGAATGAACTGTATTGGTCCATTCCAACATTTCATTCCAATCGATTTCATCCGTGTTCCATGCCCAACGAACATGAGCAACCGGGGGTTCCTTGGAGAATATTTGTTCACGATTCCATCGCATTGCCCATGTCGAAGAATGGGTTTGTATACCCCATTTTTCTGGAAGGTTTTCGACCGGAATAAGAATCTCTCCTCCACTGCGAGCAACATCAAAAACTACACTTCTGGCTACAACATCTGGATTTTCAATAACTGAATCACGAAACCAATTCTCGCTTGGTAAAGGAACATGTCGGTGCCAATGACAAAATAAGATCTCTTCGTTCGTCAAACGAATACTTTCATCACTCTGCATCATTCCAAGGCCACTTTTTTGATAAAGTCGAGAGGAAAGAGGAGGTTCAATAAACCAACCATCTTGACGTTTTATCGGTGGATTGAGTGGCTGGGCTGGGGGTTGGTTGGAAGTCAATGGGATTCCAAGAGGGCGTGTTGTACGTTGACGCGGCGTGAACTTGCGGTTCTGCCTCACCATGCTACCCCGTCATCATCGTTTCTTTTGAGATGTAGGGTGACCGATGTCCCTATGTGCCTTCACTTCTACGGTAGTTTGGGGAGCAAAGTGGTTGACGGCTATCTTGGTTCATTGACCACTGAAGAGCGTATGTTGTTGCATTTGTGCGACAATAATCTTCCCGAGGGTGAATGGGAGGCTCCAGTTACACTTACACAAGCTGGTATTTCTGCTGCAGTCCATGTTCAACGTAAACATGTACCGAGAACGCTCAAACGTCTTGAGCAGCGCGGCGACCTTACAAATTCAAAACGCCATGTTCCTGGTGGTAAGCAGCGCAGACAAGTGTATGGTCTCACAGCTTCAGGACGTGAAAAAGCAAGTGCATTACGTGAAAAAATACTTGCCCAATTTGTCGGATACAAAGGTAAACAAGTCGTCTTATCGGAACTAAGAAAAGGGGGTCAAGCAACACTCGATTTGCTTTCATTCATAGATGAAGCAATGAATTTTAACGATAATCCGGTTGTATCTCCAGTCTCGAACCCTGAGGGTATCGCCTCTCTTGATGCCCAAGCAGGTGAACATTTGGTACGGCGATTATTTGCTCGGGCTTGGGAAGATGGTAAAATCACCCGTGATGAGCAATATCTGTTGACTGAAGTTGTCGATTTCCTTGGAATGCATCCTGAACGGGTTCGTCGCCTTTCGGATGAAGCAAGGAGAGAGCAAAAAGCACCTCCACCTGAAGAGATTTATCGAGATATGTTGAGGCAGGCGATGGTCGATGGCGAATTGATTGATGATGAAATTGCATTGCTGGAAACTGTTCGGATTGCATATGGTTTTGACCGATTGGCACATGACAAATTGCTCAATGAAGCAAAGGAATCTCCACTTGTTTCTGAGAAGTTTACCACTTACAAGTCCACTCTGATTACTGCTTTAGATGACGGTGTTATCACGGCTGATGAAGGAGCAATGTTGATTACCTTACGAGAAACTCTTGGTATTTCAGATGCACAACATGCAACTTTACTTGCAGAATTGCGCGATAATATCAAATGAATGGCACCTTAGGGGAACATGAGAGGGTTACAAATGGGTATGTCCGATGAAGAAGAGGGAATATACGAGGACCTCAACAATCTCAAAAATCAATTGAAAGCGACAGAAGACAGCAAAGTCGTACTCATTGGCGATATCATGATGGATTGTTACATTCATGGATATGCAAACAATCTCAATTCACGAGCACCGGTTCCTGTTCTTCGAGAAACGATGAGAGAAGAAGATGTTGGTGCTGCTGCACACGTCGGTCGTGGATTGAATTCAATGGGTCTAAAGAGCCATTTATTTGGCGTGGTAGGCGATGATCGTGCTGGGTTAAATATTCTTCAATCACTTGATGAAGAAGGCGTAGCAACCGGTGGTATTGCAATTATTGATGGTCGAACAACAACAGTGAAAACACGACTTTTAGCAACACGTGAAAGTTTGGTAAGTGATGAACAACTTCTTCTTCGGTGGGATGTTGAAGATGACAATCCAGTGCCTCAAGAAGCATCAAAATCGCTCTATGACCAAGCGATTGAAGAAGTCAAAACAGCCGATGTTTTGATTCTTTCAGATTATGGCCAAGGTGTCGTTGATGATGCTGGTGCCGACCGTATTATCAAAGTGGCACGAGAACAAAATGTGCCCATTATCGCTGATCCAAAACTCACGGGATTACATCGAACCCACGGTGTGAATTGGATTCTGTTCCAATCACAAGGTTTGGAATTAATGCGACGTCGACTTGGAGTCCCTACTGGTAGCGATGCTGCACACCATTTGATTGAAACACATGGTTGGGACCATTTAGTGGTCTTATCAGGTGAAGCAGGAGTAACAATTTATTCGAAAGATGAAGAAGTCGTTCATGCACCATGCACTCTCGATGATTTGCGACAAATGATTGGACTTATTGATGCAGCAGCCGTCGCTATTGCTGTTGCGATTTCGAAAAAATTATCCGTACGAAACACTGCACTTCTTGCGAATGCGGCGTGTGAATGTATATTGGGTGCCCACCAAACTGAGTCTTTTGTTTTGAGCCGAGAAGATTTAATTGACCGAATCGGAGAAATGTCTTGGAACCTTCAAGTTTCAAAGCGCTGAGGTGTTCACATGAGTGCTTGGCCAAGGCCAACAACTGCAGATATTGGATTGCGTGCATTTTCTTCAAGTCCAAATCGATTGTTTTCTGAAGCAACACTTGGAATGCAAAACATCCTGCTCTCGAGTTTGGCACAAAAAACAATCAATACGCATGTTCGACATTCTGCTCAATGGCAAATTACGGCACCGATTGTGAACGGTGAAAAACAATGGGATTTACTCCTGGTCCAATGGTTGGAGGAAGTGCTATATCGCGCAGAAATTCATCAACAATGGCTCATTGATTGTCAAATTTCTACGTCTTGGAAAGAGAATGAAGTCATCCTTTCAGCACAAGTTTCATGGGTCCCTTCTGAAGAAATTGAAAGAGAGGTTGAGATTAAAGCAGTTACGAGTCATGAACTACAATTTTTAGAATTACAAGTGAATGAAATGGCTATTTCTCAATGGGAAGATGTACCGGATTTTCAAGGACCTGGCTGGTTCTGTGATGTGGTTTTTGATATTTGACCAACATTTGCATGATATGTCAATCGACTACCAAGAAAGAAACCGATTGTATTCACAACAATATCCATGCCTTTATTGCCCCAATCCTCAACAGCGAACTCGAAAGGTAAAATGAGTTCCAACAATTCCCATCCAATGCTCAATAGAAAAAATATTTTCCAGCTTGAAAAAACGAAGCGAGCTGCAGATGACCACAGAATGAAATGGTAAAGAGAATAGATATTGAGCAGCATACTGATACCTTAAAAGTGGGAATTCCAATGGTGGACGTGCGCTCTCCTCAGCTAAACCCACACACTTCCTCCATCCCGTTACCCCACAGCACCCATGGCTCCGAGTAGGGCTGCTCCGTTCCCGGCCTGACCTATTCCCCCGG
>MDSW01164484.1_pt1 | contig 12718 bp, 9 predicted proteins | sample 811171 | NCBI WGS metagenome assembly MDSW01 (sample SAMN05326641, study PRJNA326480) | marine metagenome | isolation source: seawater | place: Atlantic Ocean: North West | collected 2012 | reverse complement strand
GTAGAAACTTACAAGGTTTATAGAAAAAAGATTAATTTTAACAAACAGAAAAAATAATTAAACAGTATTAAAAATGATAACAAAGAAAAAATCAGATAATTTCATATTAAGAATTATCCAGAATGAGGATAATATGAATGTAGTTTATGGTCTGGGAGCTGCTGTAGTTATACTTGGAGCCCTCTTTAAATTACAGGGTTGGCCTGGTGCAAATTTCATGTTAATTGCAGGTCTCGGGACAGAGGCATTAATATTTACTTTAAGTGCTTTTGACCCTCCAACTAAACACGAGTGGGACTGGAGTAAGGTATACCCATCATTGAAAGCAGGTCAAGAAGGTACTTCTGCATCTCAGGTCGGAAATATTATGAAAGAAGCTAAACTAGATCCATCTGTACTTAAAAGTGTTGGTGATGGCATGAAAAAGATGGCCGCACAAGCTACTAATATTAATGATTTAGCCGGAGCGTCTGTTGCCGCCAAAGCATATGAGAACAGTATAAAGGGAGCAACCGAGTCTCTTAATTCTGTAAATGAGTCTTACAGTACTATATCTGCTACAGCAAAAGATTTAGCTGCTTCTACTTCTAGTGTGAAAGAGGCAGTAGGATTAACTGAAGAATATAAAGATAATCTAAAAAGTGCTTCAAGTTCACTTGGAGCTATTGTTACGGCTTCAGGACAAATTACTGAGACAGCAACAAGTATGACAAAGGCTCAAAATGATGCTGTTAGACTTCAGAAGGAGTTACAAGATCTTACTGAGAATTTAAATAAGCTTAATAAGATTTATGTTGGTATGTATGATGCCATGCATAAGTAGAAATTAAAAAAACTTTTAAATAAAAAAATTATGGCTGGAGGAGAAAGCCCTAGACAGAAAATGATTAACATGATGTACATCGTGTTAATTGCTATGTTAGCTCTTAACGTTGACACAAAGGTGTTAAAAAAGTTTATTTTAATAAACCAAAGTTTTGAGGCTACAAACAGTGAAAAAACTGTAGATAACACTAATAAAGTAGAGTCCATTAGATCTGCCGTTGATGAATCAGGTAACAGGAGGGAAGATTTAAAAGTGTTACAACTTTCTGAGAATGTAAGAGAGATGTCTAACTCTTTAGTTAATCATATGAGTTCTATTAAAACTATAATTGTAGAAGAGACAGGAGGAAAAGATTCTAAGACTGGTATAAAAGGTTATAAAAATGTTGATTTTGTATATGGATATATGAGTAAAGATGAAGATGGTGATCAGCTCACTAACGGTGATGATTTGCAAATATTGATAAATAAATTTTCTACTTATGTTTTAGACTCAGTTTATAATGGTGATAAAGAATCTGGTATCCATGATCTTGCAAGAAATGCGGATCAGATTCCTATGTACGCTGATGATCCGCCTACGGATCCTTCTTTTTCTGCTTTAAACTTTGGATATGGTACTTCTGCTGGTGCTGGTCTTGCCACAATTAGTCAGCTACAGGCTGATGTAATAAATCTTGAAATTAAAGCTCTTGACAAACTTGCTACTTCAGTTGGAGCTGCAGATTTAAAGTTTGATGTTGTCTCACTAACTACATTACCAGAACAAAAAGTTGTTGCAGCAGGTGCAAAATATAAGACTCAATTATTTTTATCTGCAGCATCTTCAGCTATAGTCCCTATTATGACTGCTGGTGGAGATACTTTGGAGGTGGCGAATGGAAGAGGTTCTTATGAGTTTACTGCTAAAGGAGGTAATTATGATAGAGAAGGACTCTCTAGACAGAGTTATATTGGATCAATTAGTGTGACCCTTCCAGGAGGAAGAGATACAACGTTTATTGATACAGTAGAATATTTTGTTGCTAGACCCGTTATCCAGATTCAGTCTGCTTCAGTTCAAGCATTATACTTTAATTGTGGCAATGAATTAACTGTAAATGTTCCAGCACTTGGATCAGAATATAACCCTACTTTCTCTGCTAGAGGAGGAGATGTAGTTAAAGGTTCTAAAGCTGGTGTTGTAACAATCATACCAAAATCTAAAAAAGTTGACTTAAATGTAAGCAATGCTGGAAACTTTATTGGCTCTCAATCTTTTGGAGTTAGACAAATTCCTGCACCTGAAATTAAGGCAAGGATTAAAGGTAAAGAGATAGATGCAAAAACAGGTATCCCGGTTAGTACACCTAGTTTTAGCTTGGACGCAATTGCTGATGCGAGTTTTGCTGAGTTTTTACCAAAAGACGCAAGATTTCAAGTTAGAGAAGCTGAAATTAATTTAGTTAGAGCTGGAAGAGGTGTGTCTAGACAAAGGGTTAACAATAAAAACGTGAACCTCACTAAGCTTGCTGGTAAAAGAAAGGGTGACAATATAGTTATCGAAATAAAAAAAGTAGCAAGAGCAAATTTTAGAGGGGATGTTGAGGAATTTAAAAACTTTGCTCCGAGGTATATAACAATACCTTTAAAATAAAATTATGAATAAAATAAATAAGATTCTTGTACTTTATTTTTTACTCTCAGTTTTATCTGTAGATGATACCTATTCACAGGTAACATTTCAGGAAACTACTGGGTCTGAATCTAATGGTTATAATCCATTATCTTTAAGACAAGTACATGAATCTTATTTAATGTGGAAGAAAACTCTTTGGAGAAGAGTAGATCTCAAAGAAAAACAAAACAAACCTTTTTTTGCAAGAAATAGAGAGATATCTAAAATAATAATAGATGCTGTCGAAAGAGGTGTCTTGATACCTTATAGTAGTGATTCAGTTAATGATAGTAATGTGATGTCACGGGAAGAATTTATTGCTAATATACAGCAAGTTGATGAAGAGATTGAGGAAGAAGAGGGTTTTGATTTAGACGATCCATTTGCTTCATTTGAAGAGGATGACCCATTTGCTGATGCTGTTGAAGAAGTAGAGATTGGTCCGGTATATATTCCTAAAAGGGAGTTTTCTATTTTTGAAATTAAAGAGGATCTTTATTTTGATAGAATTCATTCTAGAATTTATTTTGATATTCAGTCTATAACATTGTTTCTGCCTGGTGATAGTTTTTATAACCCAGCTGGTTTTGAGAAACCTATAGCCTCATTTAGATTTCTGGATCTCTATAATCTTTTTAAGTCTATGCCCAAGGGAGCTATCTGGTTTAATGAAAATAATATAGCTCAACACAAAAACCTTGGAGATGCTTTTCTTTTAAGATTATTTAAAGGAATCATAGTAAAAATTGCTAATGCTGACGACATAAGAGTCTCTGAATTATATGCTAAATCTAGGAAAGAGGGTATAATGGCTAGTTTTAAAGTAGAGCAGGATCTTATGGAGTGGGAAGCCAATCTTTGGGAGTATTAATTAGGTTTCTTTCTAAAAAAATTTATTATATCACCTGCTCGTTTTTTACCAATTACTTCAGATAACTTCTTAACATCTTGTTTTATTATATTTTCAACTGATCCGAATTCATTAATTAATTTTGACCTTGTGTTTTCGCCTACACCTTTTACCTCTTCAAGTTTAGAGTTTAAAAAGTTTTTACTTCTTAAGTCTTTGTGATAATTTATCGCAAATCTATGCGCTTCATTTCTTATGTTTTGAATAAGTTTTAAATGTGATGACTTTTTACTTAATAAAACAGGTATTGAATCATTAGGAAAATATATTTCTTCTAGTTTTTTTGCTATTCCTATTACATTCATTTTATTATAAATATTTAATTCTTTAAGAACCTCACACGTTGAGCTTAGTTGTCCCTTACCCCCATCTATTATTATAAGATCAGGAAGATCATTTTTTTCTTTTATTGCCCTAGAGTACCTTCTAAAAACAACTTCTCTCATTGACTCAAAATCATCAGGTTTATCTACAGTTCTTATTTTAAACTTTCTGTAGTTTTTTTTGCTTGCGTATCCATCCTTAAACATTACTAAAGACGCCACTGTATTTTCACCTTGAATATTTGATATATCAAAACACTCAATATGAAAAGGAATTTTTTTAAGATTAAGCTTATTTTTAAGGTCAACTAAAATTGATAATTTTTTAGTTTTTCTTTCTTTCTTCTCATTGTAAAGATTTTTTTTGAAAAAAAGCACATTTTTTAGACTCATGTCTATAAGTTTTTTCTTATCCCCAGACTTAGGAACATATGATTTTATTTCACCTGATATCATTTTTGAAAGATCAAGGTTTGATAACACATCATTTTTTATACTTCTATATTTGAATTTTAAATCAATAATTATTTGTTCAAGTTCTCTAAAATCAAAGTTTAGTTTCTTTTTTATTTTATTTGTTTCAGAGGTGATAATCATTCCATTATTAATTTTCATATAATTTACATAATAGTAGTTTTCATCGTCTATTATTCCAATAACATCAATATTATTTACTTTAAAACTTACTACAATAGATCTCGAGGTAAATGTTTCAAGTTCATTTACTTTATCTTTAATTTTTTGAGCTTCTTCAAACTCTAAGTTTTTTGATAAAACATTCATTTCATTTTTAAGGGAGTTTATAAGTTGAATATTTTTTCCATTTAAAATATTTTTTATTTCATCTATATCTTTTTTATAATATTCCTCTTCTTGGTGTTCTTCGCATGGCCCTTTGCAATTGCCAAGATGGTACTCTAGACAGACTTTAAATTTTTTATTCCTGACATTTTCTTCACTAAGTACATAGTTACAATTTCTGATTTTATATAAATTTTTAATAAGCCTAAGTATTCCCCTCATTGATTTGACATTAGTATAGGGTCCAAAAACATCTTCTTTCTTTATATTAATTTTTCTCGTTGTGTAAACCTTTGGAAACCTTTCTTTAGATATTGCTATATATGGGTATGTCTTATCATCTCTAAGTAATATGTTGTATTTAGGCTTATTTTCTTTTATCATATTATTTTCTAAAAGAAGAGCATCGTGTTCTGAATCCGAGATAACAAAATCAATCTTTGTTATCTCTTTCACCATTTTGGATATTTTATTGTTTTGTTGTTTCTGGAAATAACTCTTAACCCTTTTTTTTAGATTTTTAGATTTTCCAACATAGATTATTTCTAAGTTTTTATTTAAGAATTTATAAACTCCTGGAGAGTTAGGTAGATCAGTTTTTTTTAAATTAATCATTTGATTAGAAGATGTCGGAAGCATCTATTTTATCCAAAATAGCACCTAATGAATCAGATTTTATTTCGTTATTATATACCGAGCAGTCAATCTCTACATTAATTTTTTTTGTAGGTTTATCAAACCTTCCTTTATCTATACTAAGAGTATTATCTCCATAGACATCTAACATGTATTGTTGCCAAATTGGCATTGCTGTCCTTGCTCCTTGTCCGTATACCCAGTCCCTAAAATGAATACTCCTATCATCACCACCGACCCAAGCACCTGAAACAAGATTGTGTGTTACTCCAATAAACCAACCATCAGATGCGTTCTGTGTTGTTCCCGTTTTAGCACCAACATCATTATTAAAAGTTAATTCTGGGTTTAAACCTCTAGCGGTTCCACCTTCTTCTTCTTTTGATCCTTTGAGCATATGAAGCATAAGATATGCAGTTTCCTCACTAAGAGCTTCTTGTTTTGTAGGAATGAAGTTTTGTATTAAGTTACCATACTTATCTTCTATTCTTGATATAAAGAAAGGTTCTGTCCATATCCCTTTATTAATAAATGTACTATATGCCCCAACTAAATCAAATAATGACACATCACCACCTGCACCTAAACAAACGGCAGGAACAGGATCTAATTTACTTTGTACTCCTAGTTTTTTTGCGTAGTCGACAACTGTCTTTGGAGAAAGTTTTTTTGTCATAAACGCTGTTATTGAATTTACTGATTTGGCCATGGCCTTTCTTAAGGTCATTGTCTCACCTGTCCATTTACCGTTATGATTATCTGGTCTCCAGTATGGGGGGTCTTGCCCTGGTAACTCAAAAACTACTGGAGCATCAACTACGGGATAACAAGGAGAATACCCATTGTCAATTGCAGCAGCATAAACTATAGGCTTAATTGTTGATCCTGGTTGTCTTTTCCCTTGTTTTACATGATCATATTTAAAATATTTGTGGTTAATTCCGCCTACCCAAGCCTTGATATATCCTGTTTTTGGTTCTATAGAGACGAAGCCTGCCTGAAGAAAATTTTTATAATATTTTAGAGAATCCATAATACTGAATACTGTGTCAATCTCTCCATCCCAACTAAATACTCTCATATTTTTCTTCTTATTTAATATTTCAAAAGTTTTGATGGTATCGTTATCATTATTTTTTAGGATATTTTTAAAGTACCTGGTTCTCTTTATAGTATTTTTTAAAAAATCTTTAATCTCAAATCCCTTTTCATCAATCCAAGGATTTTTTCCTTTCCAGTGTTCATTAAAAATATTTTGAAGTCTCTTCATCTGATCATTTACAGCTCTCTCTGCATGCTCTTGCATTTTACTATCTATTGTAGTATAAATTTTTAATCCGTCAGAAAACAAATCGTATCCATTTTCTTTTGCCCAGCTAATTAAATAATTTCTTACTACTGTCCTGAAGTAAGTTGCCTGACCCACATTTTGATTTTGTACTTTATAATTTAAGTTTAAATCGGAAAGTATTAAAGAGTCGTATTCTGTCTTATTTACAATATTGTATTTATATAAATTATAAAATATTTCTGCTCTTTTCTCAGTAGCATTATCTGGATTAAAAAAAGGATTATATTTTGTCGGTTTATTTAATAAACCAACAATTATAGATGATTCATTATAATTAAGTTCAGATGGTTCTTTATCAAAGTATGTTTTTGCGGCAACTTTTATTCCATATGAGTTACTACCATACTCTGCAGTGTTAAGGTACATTGCAAGAATTTCTTTTTTTGTATAGAATTCCTCAAGTTTAACTGCGACAATCCACTCTTTTACCTTTGATATAATCAACCCTAAAAATGGAATATTACTTAATTTACCCTTCTTCTCCCTTCTAATTTTAAATAAGTTTTTAGCAAGCTGCTGAGAAATTGTGCTTCCGCCACCTTCAAGTCCACTTGATCCAAAAGTGGCAACGTTTTTAACAACTCCATAAGTTGCCCTGACAAGACCCTTAAGGTCAATGCCAGAATGCTCATAAAACCTAATGTCCTCAGTTACTAAAAGAGTAGTAATTAACTCATCTGATAGTTCATCAAATTTTACTGGAGATCTGTTATATCTAAAATATTTTCCGAGGAGGATATTGTCACTTGAGTATAACTCTGATGACAGTTCTGATTCAGGTTTTTCTAAATCTTGAAGACTAGGCATTCCGCCAAAAAGATTAGAGACATTATAGTTAATAGAAATAATAAATACTGTTATAAAAGCTATCCCTGCAAATAATATAATCCATAATCTTTTTATAATTGCCTTTAATTTATTCATCTTTTATAAAACTTAAGAAACTCACTAAAATTCTTAGATCTAAAAATTAAGTTCATGTTTTTTTCTCCAACAACAAAATTAGCATTTACTTTTATTTCTTTCATATCTAAATTTGAATTGAATTTTTCTTCGATTTTTTTTAATGAACTTAAATCATTATCCGAGATAGCATCAAAGTAAGTTTCATCATCAAGTTTAAATGAAAAGATATCATTTTTTTTATTCAGTCCCTTAATACTATTATCAAGTTTTATAGTTATGTTTTCCTCTTCTTCATCATTTTTTATAACTATGAAATAATATCTTTCATCTTCATTTTTTTTAAAGCTAGGTAATCCACTGAATATAAAATCTTTATGAACCGTCTCAGCAGAATTTAGAAGAGATGATGCGTAGTCGATAGTTGATCTTTCTTGTGCTGCAATTAAAAATTTTTTTAATTCAAACTGTAGTGAAAAATTCCCCCCTTTTTTACCTAATGCAATAGATCTAAGTAAATTAATGTTTTCAAAGAAAGGATTTTTATAGTAAATCTTTTGTAATGAATCAACTTCTTTTATTACGGATTTATTTTTTTCATTTACTAACTTATTATAGAGATTTCCATATAAAGTTCTTAGCAAGTTATATTCTCTAAACTCATCAACTTTGTAATCGGGGTTAATAATCAATTTATAGAATATAGTTTCTTTATATTCTGAAAGGATAATATTCTTATACTTTTCTTTTTCTTCATCAATTAAATATAGTTGATATATGACTTCAGCATAATATTCTGAATTTTTAAATCGATTTATAAATATTTTAAAAGTATTTATGCCTTTTAATTTTTCATCTAATTTTTGTACATATATTTTACCTATTGCAACATATGCCTTCTCTGTTTCTTTGTTAAGTATATCTTTTGCTTCATTACTAAATGGAAGGCTTGACATTAACTCTTTAGTGCTCATCTTAACTTCTTCCTCTGACTTAACAATATTGTTAGTTTCTTTATTTACTTCTTGATTACTTTCATCTAATGTTGAAAAACTCATTTTAGAGGTTAATCTCCAATTATCAGTTAATTCTCTGTTTCCCCATTTCCTTATAAATTCGTTTCTTCCTGAGCTTACCAGTGTTGGGTTATTAAAATACCAACTTCCTTTATTCTCTGAGTTTATGATAACTTTTGGCTCATCAATTAAGAAGTTTTGATTATTATTTTTAATTTTATTTTCCCGCTGTTTCTTTTCCTTGTTTTTGATATTTGTTTCAATTACTTTCAATACTTCACTTTCTGGTATTGTCGTTAAATAAATTAAGCTGTCATTTTTTTCAATTATTTCAAGGTTGAAAACTAGTTCGGTTAGCACATCACTCTTTTCTTTTAATGAATTGTAATCTTTATTCTCTCTGTTTATGTTAGCTAAAGCACTATCATAATACAACTTAGAAGACTTGTAATTTGTCAAATTATCATAATATATATCAGCTATATTTTTAAAAGAATTATACATCAACTCTCTTCTAGACTTATTTTCTGAAATAGATAATTTGAAGTTATCTATTGCTACATTGTAATTTTCTTTTTTCAAATTAAATAAACCTAACTCATAATACACTCTGTCTAGTTTATCTTCATTTTTTTTGTCTTTGATTAGCTTCTCAAAATATTTTTTAATGTCAGCTTCTGAGGAATTTATAAGAGACTTAAAATAAAATATTTTTGCATTAAATTCCATTTCAAAAGTAGGGTTATTTTTTAGGCATTTTTGGAAATAAGAACCAGCTATATCGTATTGGTCTTGTGTTAAATATATCTGACCAATAGCAAAGTAAACCTTATTAATTAGTCTTCTTTTCTTAACAATTTTTTCTAACTCAAACAATATGTTAAGAGTTTCATCGAGATTATTTACCTTTTTGTGTAGGTAATGCGCGTTTAAATAATATTCTGTTGCCAAGCTCTTTTCTAATGAAAGTTTTTTTAAAAAATTATTTACTTCTAATGCTGCCGAATAATCTTCTTTCTCAGTATATGCCCTCATAAGATAAATTAATGACATTTGTTTAGCTATAGAGTTATTAGTTTTAGAGTTTACATATTTCAATGTTGTTATTGCCTGTCCAATATCTAAAGCTAGAAGTCTACTTTTACCAATTAGAGCATAACTAGGGTATACATATTTAGACTCTGGGTGTCTTTGAATTAATATCGAAAGCTTTTGAATACTTTTATCTTTTTTGTCTTTTAACCCTGATACTTTATTTGTGTCAATTTCATATGTGAGACTAATTAAACTATCATAATTATATTCAGCTGATTCAAAAAGTTCATCCTCTATCTCGCTTATAACTTCATTGGCAATAAAATATGCGTTATATCTTGCTGTAGTATCATCATATGCTGTGTTTATAGCTGAATTACATGAGTAGAATAATATTATAATGAAGATATAGTAAGCTTTTATTTTCATTGATTTTATTTATACATAAGGTAAAACGTACCTATTAAATATTTATTTTTACATTACACTTTAAAGAATAACCAAATATACATTGAGAAACAAAGTTATTAAATGGTTCAGGAATAGAATTCAAATAATCTTTAGAAATAAAAGAGATTTTAAAGACTTGTCACTTTATGAATTCTCTAATATTAGTTTAGTTATTTATTCTATAATCTTTCTTTTAATGATTTTTTCTCTTTCTTTCTTCATGTCAACAACAATTCTGAGTAAGTGGTTTGATCCTAGATATGTCGAAAAGAAGGCGAATGAAGAATTAATTAAACTATCTAGTTCTATCGACTCATTAATATCTGAATCAGAAATTAAAGATCAATATATTGAGAACATAATGATTATACTTTCCGGTGGAGAAAATGAGTTTATTGAAAAAAAACCTGAAAACAGTAGTTTAGAATTACAATCTCCTTCAAATGACTATTCTGCTATTGATTCTTTTTTTAGAGAGGAATATGAAAGTAAGTTCTCTTATTCCGAAATAATAAGATCCATTGATTCAGACCAAAATATTCTCCTTATGCCTCCTGTTTCCTCTGGAGTTATCTCCTCAAATTATGATCCCTCAAATGGTCATTTTGGAGTTGATTACGTCTGTAAGAAAGAGGAGCCTATTAAATCAGTTTTTGATGGTACAGTACTGATGTCTTCATGGACAAAAGACAGCGGATATGTAATTAGTGTAATTCATCCAAATAATCTTATCTCAGTTTATAAACATAACTCTAAGGTATTTGTTGAGTCAGGACAAATTGTTAAAACTGGAGAAGTTATCTCTATAATTGGTGATACGGGTGAACTATCAACTGGCCCGCATCTCCATTTTGAACTTTGGTTAAACGGTAAATCTATAAATCCTTCGGAATTTATTTCATTATAATTAAATTTGTAAAAATTAAAATTTATAGTTGTGGAAAATAATAATGGTTCAAATAATATTATAGGTGAGGGCAGTGTCTTGAAGGGAAATCTAAATACATCAGGAAATGTAAGGCTAGAAGGTAAAGTGATTGGTGATTTGTCTTCAACATCAAAAGTTGCTTGTGGAGAAACATCAGTTGTAGACGGAAATGTTATTGCTGATAATGCTGAAATAGCTGGGAAAGTAACTGGGAAAGTAACAGTAACTGAGTTACTTATTCTTAAACCTACTGCCTCTATCCATGGTGATATTTCTACAAATAATCTTATTATTGAATCAGGGGCTAATTTTAATGGAGCATGTTCTATGGGAAAAGAAGAAGTTGAGGTAGAAGGAGATGATGATTCAGATAATGAATAAAAAAAAATATTACAAATACCTAAATTTAAGTTTTCAGTTTTTTTTTACGATTTTGTTTTTTGTAGTATCAGGTTACTTGGCTGACAAGTATATATTAAAAAAGATTGGTATTTTAACTCTTACTTTTCCAATAATTGGTTTTTTGATATCACTTTATTTGATCTATAAAAAAGAGAGTAGGTGACATTTTTTTATAGATTACATCTTTTATTTTATTTGATAATATTTGCTATTACTTCTATATTATTTGTACTAGATTTTGATTTTATCCACAGGTATATATTATATATTCTTTCATTTAATATACTTACTGATATAATATTTAAATTTTTAAATAAGTCTCTTAATAAAAAAAATGCTATAATCAATATCATTATTTCTACATTTTTTAGAATCTTTTTCTCGTTAATTTTTATATTATTCTTTCAATATTTTGGGGGAGATAGTTTGTTGATTTTCATATTAAATTTTTTATCTGTGTATTTATTATTTATAATATTTGAAATAACAATTCTATTATTAAATTTGCATCATATTAAATAACAGATGACGCCTAAACGTTTAATTTCAGCACTTATTTTTATTTCGTTATTAAGCATGAATTTTTTTGCTTTTTCTGCGGAAAAAAAAGATGACACGGAGTTCAATATGGGAGAGATGATAATGCATCATGTCCTTGATGATTATCAGTATGAGGTTTTTCATGGGCTAACAATTCCACTACCTATTATTATATATACTGAAGAGAGTGGTCTTATGTCTTTTTCTTCTTCGAATTTATTTGATGAAAATCATGACCCTTTACCAGAGGGATATAATGGTTTTATTTATGACCATGGCAAATTAAAATCTGTTGATAAAAGTTTATTTTTTATTGATCTCTCTATTACAAAAAATGTTGCCTTTTTAATAATGACATCATTACTTATGATATTGATTTTTATTTCAGTAGCAAGGGGATATTCAGTTAAAAATTCAGTTCCTAAAGGGATTCAGTCTGTTTTTGAGCCTTTAATTATATTTGTTCGAGACGATATAGTAAAACCTAATATTGGTCATAATTACGAAAAGTATTTACCATATATGTTAACCCTTTTCTTTTTCATTTTTTTTGGTAATGTGCTCGGATTACTTCCAGCTGCTGCCAATTTAACTGGAAATATAGCTGTGACAATGACACTTGCAATATTTACTTTTTTAATAACAAATTTTTCGGGAAATAGGCATTACTGGAAACATATTTTTTGGACACCAGGAATACCATTGATAATGAGAGTTATCATACTTCCAATAGAACTTATAGGTGTATTCTCAAAACCTATATCATTGATGATAAGGCTTTTTGCAGCCATCACTGCTGGTCATATTGTTCTCCTAAGTTTTATTGGTCTTATATTTATTTTTCAAAGTTATGGTGTTGGGATATTCAGCTCCTTATTTGTTGTTGGGCTTAATCTTGTTGAGCTAATGGTTGCTGGTATTCAAGCTTATGTCTTCACTAT
>MDSW01046801.1_pt1 | contig 12718 bp, 12 predicted proteins | sample 811171 | NCBI WGS metagenome assembly MDSW01 (sample SAMN05326641, study PRJNA326480) | marine metagenome | isolation source: seawater | place: Atlantic Ocean: North West | collected 2012 | reverse complement strand
ATATATATTAAATCTCTTATTTCTGAATTAATTGGTAAAAAGTAAACTAAATCAATGATAGAATCTGTTAACTGAATAAATTGACTCCATCTTTCTCCATTTATAATATCACGGATTCCATATATCTTATCCGAATGTATTAAAAATTGTTTCATCATATATTCAATAGAACGCACCGTTTTATGATTATAAACTTCCTTATACATGATAAATCTTGTTCTGAAAAAGTCTTCAATATGTGTTTTAACTTTTGAAGAATATACAATTTCATTATGAATAATCATAGAATGTTTCATAATTCTTTCATATTCAATACCATAATTTAAACCAATCATTTTAATATCTCTCATTAAATAATCAAACCTATCTACATCAATACCATTCGGATTTGATATAATCTGATATAAATATTTTTTATTTTTAGGAAATGATTTCGGTTTTATTATATTTGATATCGTTTCAATATCATTTTCTGTGAATTTTAAATCTAATCTTTTATTAATCTGTTTAAATAATTGAACAGAACGATATTCATGATTTTTTTCTTTATTTACTGTTTCATCGAATAAATGACTAAATGGTCCGTGTCCAAGATCATGTATTAAAGCGGCTGTTGTTAATAATTTTATTTCATATTCCGTTATATGCTCTATTCTTTTATTTAAAATATGAATATATTTTCTTGTTAAATGATATACACCAATCGAATGTTCAAAACGATTGTGTGATGCCCCTGGAAAAACATGATAACAGAATCCAAGTTGTTTTATATTTCTCAATCTCTGAAATTCTTCCGTATCAATTATTTTTTTCGCTAATAAATCAATTTCAATTACACCATGCAATGAATCGTATATTTCCATATTTTATAAGGATTTTATATTTTGGTTTACAATAAAAAAAAAAAATTTTATCAAATTTATATTTAAAACTTTAATAACTAATTATTATTAATCATGGTTACAATCACATTATATAATAATGAACCTTATTTAAATAATATATTACATTACATTTTTATTCACTATAAAGATAAAATTTCTGATTTCCATTATATTAATTCCACATTTGTAAAAAGTTTTGATTGGAGAGAAAGAAGTAAAGAAAAATATATTAAAATATGTCACCCATGTGATACAAATTTTGTAATTAATTATAAAGGTAAAGATATAAATATCTTATTAGAAACAATACAAAATAATGGAAATCCTGATAAAATGATAATTCCACATGGTTGTAATACAAATAAACAAATAATTTTCAAAATGTTAAAACTAAACATTTCAGAAAATGATAAAGATTTTTTAATTAAATTTATAGATAATGCAAATGAATTTTGTGAAAAAGAAATGAAAAATTTATATAACAAAGAACAAGAATCTAAAACAATTGATATAAATTACTGGAGAAAAGATTACTGGAATTTATTATTTAAATGCCCAAAAAGACCCCTTGAAACATTATATCTTAAAGAAGGTCAAAAAGAAAAATTAATTCAAACAGTTGAAGAATTCTATTCAGAAGATAGTCAAAATGAATATATTAAATTTGGTATCCCATATAAACAAGTTATTCTAATCTATGGTATTCCTGGTTCTGGAAAAACAAGTGCTATAAGGGGAATCGCATCTCATTTTGATTGCGATGTTTATGTAATTCCTGTATCTAAGGAATTAACTGATTATGGATTAATTGATGCTATTTCATATATGGAAGAAAAAGAAGATAAAAAAAGAATTATTATAATTGAAGATATTGATTGTATTTTTACAGATCGTAAAAAAGGTGATGATGAAAATGGTATCTCATTACAAGGTTTGTTAAACTGTTTTGATGGATTTTCATGTGTAGAAGGAACTCTTTTATTCCTAACAGCAAATAATCCTGAAGTATTAGATGATGCTGTATTACGTTCTTGTCGTGTAGATCAACGGTTTGAGTTAGGTCCGGCAGACGAATACCAGACAAGATCTATTTTTGAAATGATGCTCCCTAATCAAAAAGATAATTTTAATAAGTTTTATAAGAAAATTAATTCATTTAAATTTACAACAGCTATGTTACAAGAATTTTTATTTTATAACCGAAAATGTGAGAATATTTTAGAAAAATTAAATGAATTTTTTGAAATCATTGATAAAAATAAATCTGAAAATTATGAAAAGAAAAATAAAAATGATCTATATATGTAATTAATTATTTAAAATAATTTCTGTAATGCTTCTTCTAAATTATTATTTGTTACTTCTAATAACTTAAATGAATCAAGTATCGGGAACCCCATCTGAACTAATGTTTCTAAATTTTTAATAAATTCATCACTCATTGACATTAAAAATTCTAAAGATTCTTGTAAATTATATACCTCTAATATTTTTTGAACCAATGTTTCACTAAATCCCATCATTAATAATTTTTCCTGATCTGTTGGTATTTGCTCAACTGATTCAACAATTTCTTCAATCATTGTTTCTTCAACTGAAGATGATGATCTTTCTGGTAAAGGGGTTTCAGGTAATCTTTCTTCTGAATAATTCCCATAAACATCTCCAATATTTAATTGTAATATAGGATCATCCCTTAAAATTTTTTTAATATCATTTAATGTATAGTCTCCAATATGAAATTCTCCAGCATCAACTGAAAAATGATTTCTTTGTAGTCCAATATTAAATTTTGAATATTCTATTTTTATATATGGTAAAAATACATCAGAATTTAAATATAATTCTAATTTCCTTATCACTCCCATAAATAATTCATAAAACATAGGGAATACTTTTATATACATACGATTTTTTACCTTATTTACATCAATAATAATAATCATATTAATTAATAATGTAAGATAATTCGCAATTATATTGAATATTAAGACTAAATTAGGTATCTCAACAGTCATATGATCTTCTACAAAATGTCTCATTTTTTGAAATATTATACATAATCTTGGTAATTCCGGATATTTAGAGAATATCTGATCATAAAATTGTTCTTCATGACTTTCAAATTCACATGGAAGAATTCTTACATCTACTTGCTGTTTAAAAATGGTATGAAAGAATAATGATTTAAATAATAAAAATAATGTATGATCAGATAATACACATCCATAATTATGCCAAAATCTAAATAATAAAAAAGGAGCTACTTTTTCTAATGACCCTTCCGTGGATGGTATTTTTATATTTTGTTTTCTATATATTTCATCATATTCATGTAATTTTAAATCATCTGGTGTTAATATTTGATCAGCTTTGTATCTCAATATTATTTTTAAAGCTGGTAAATTTATAATCTCCATTAAATCTTTAACAATATCTTCACTATTAATTCTATGTTCCATTATAATATATAATATAATATAATAATCAATCATCCAAAATATTTTCATAATTAATATTACGAATAATATTCGGAATTTCATCTAATGTTTCAATTAAATGATGGGCATTTTGTAATTGTTGTTTAGAATATTTAAATTTTTCCATAATAATATTAAAATCTTCTTCACCCTCATCTTCATTATACATATTCATATTAATCGACCATCTTGGAACACCTATCGTATGGCATCCACTATTTAATCCTTCCTGGATCCCAATAAATGTATCATCTACCTTTATAACTTGTTTTGGATCCGTAATATTTAAAATTTTCATGTTTTTTTGAATCATATCACTATGAGGCCTTGGATTATCTACACAATCAGATGAAACAATTGAATCTAGAAATATATTATTTTCTTCAAACATATTATTAACAATCATTGTATGTTCATAATTAAATCCAGTTGTCGCTCCCACCTTTATACCTCTTTTTTGTAAATAATTCACAATAAATCCCGCTCCAGGGATTAAATCACACGTTTCTAATGATTTTGTTTGTATTTTATTAAATTCCCCTAAAATATAATCTGTAAGAATATATTTCGGAATATCACTTGTTTCACTATACCACATAGGTTTCACATTTGGCTTTTCTAATATAGTTTCAATATGTTCCTGTTTTTTTAAACCCATATCTTCAGCAATGATTGATTTAGTTATATTAATATTATATTTATGAAATGCTTTATGTAATGAAATAAGCGGTGAAAGTGAATATTTATCAAATAAAGTTCCACCAAGATCAAATATACAAGCTCTAATCATTATTTTTATTATTATATACTATTTATTAGTTAAATATTTTCAAATTTTATTTTTTTTTCTTGTTCTAATTTCTTATGAATATCTTTCTTAAATTTAATATTATCATTATATTTAATATGTCTTTCTAATTCAGCATTACTTTCATTATAAAATAAATATACTTCATCTAAATATATTTGTTTCATATTTTCAAAATTTTCAGGAGTACTAAACCATAATTTTTCTTGAACATGTTTTATCTTTGAAATAGATAATAATACTTTTTCACGTGTAAATTGCATATTTTCCATCTTTTCTTGATATTTTTTAAATTTTATAATAGCCGCAGAACATGTTATATAACTACTAATACATATCGGTATTAAATTAAAAAATATATATGTCGATGTATCTTCTTCAATATGGTCTTTTAATTCATTCCGAGATGCTTCAAATATAGATAATAAAGATGATATAATAATAATGGATATATTAAATCCATCATACCATGATTTATAACTAGCATATTTCATTTGAAGGATTTTTAACCGTATGTCCAGTTTATTTAACTTTTGTTGTAAATGTTCCTTGAACTGTTTTTCAGATTCAATATTCATATTCTTTTGTTTTTGTATTTCTTCAGTAAGTATTGATTGAATTGAATTGTCTCTTTTTTCTTTTCGTTTTCCCATTTCACTTAGTTCTTTTTCAAGATCGCCTAATGATTGACTCATTTATTATATAGTATTATACATATTATTTAATTTATCTAAATCAATTAATGATTCATCTAAATTTTCTTTAAGATTATCCTCAATAATTAAATTATGTTTGTTTATTTCTTTAATTGTATTCTCTAATTCCTTTACTAGTTCATTTATTTTTCCAATAATTAGATTTAATTTATCTTTTTTTTCTTTTGATAATTTTGATATATCATTCTCACAGAGTTTTTTACTTTCTATAAGTTTTACTTTAATATTTGATACATATTTTTTAGTATTATCATCTGGAGAATATTCAAATGTTTCTGTTCCATAATCCCCTATGATACCTTTAACTGATGAAGGCATCGTTGAAGATGCTATAGCCATTGCTGCTGAATTAATCATTTTATCCATAAATCGTATATTATATAATTCGTTAGAAAAAAATTTGAAATATTTCTTAAATGAATAGTAATCCTGATATTATTCATATCAAACAATGACAAGTATAGCTATCATTGTTCCTTTCCGCATTCAAGAAGGCCAAAATAGAGAATGGGAGCTCTCACAATTCATCCCTCATATGACGAAATACATGAATCATCTTATTAGTCTAAAAAAAATTAAAAAATTCCATATTTATGTCATCCAACAAAATCGTTCTATGAAAAAATTTAATCGTGGACTCCTCCTAAATATTGGATGTAAGATTGTTCACCCATCATACGATACAATTATCTTTCATGATGTCGATCTTCTCCCAATGGATGATCTAAAAGAATGGTATAGTTATCATCCGGGTGAGATTCCTATTCATATTGCTGCTTGCTGGATGACTCGTTATGGTGGATCCAAGAACTATTTTGGTGGGATTGTTTCATTTAATCGCAGACAATTCCAAAGAATTAATGGATTCCCAAATAACTTCTGGGGATGGGGGGGTGAAGACGATGTCCTCCATGATCGTTGTTTGAACCACAATATTTCGATTAAAAAAATCCATATGGGAACAATCATGGATATCGAAAAAAATGATCAAGGGAAAAATATGGATCTTGATGGAAAACTTCAGTTTCTTAGAAAAAATAAACACTGGAAATGTAACCATCGTTGGGAATTAAGAAATATGGACAAACAAAACTTCTACTGGAAATTTAATGGATATGATCAAGTAGATAATCATTATGGTATTCGTGATTGGATCACTGTGAATGATTCAACAATTATTAAAGTAAATATTTAAAAGAAAATATATTTATTTAGTATAAATGATAGATTCAGAATATTATAAAAACTATAATGGATTTCCCTTAGTCAAAGTTGAAATATGGTGTGATAAAAATAATAAAACAAACATTACAGAATATATGAATTTTTTTTATGGTCAGGATAATAATTGGAATGGTGTCATATACAAATATAAAGAAATCTTTTCCGACTATTTTAAATATCATCAATTTTATATGGAATTTCAAGATGATAATAAACAAAAAAAATGGTTTTATGGAATTGTTGGTGAACCAGAACAATATTTTCATCCTCCAACTATGAGATAAATTTATTTATATTATGAATCGTTTTAAAGCATCGAATATCTTTGGATTTTTTTGATAAAATAATGCAGATTGTTTATAATTATTTATAATATCAATACGATTATTGACTGCATACAATAAATATACTACGAATATTAATAAATTCACTTTTGTAGTTTCGTAATCTCTTTTATCAGGTAATACCAATAATGGTAATGAATGAATTATCCCTGAAAATATAATATAATGAAGTGGAACTTTATAATGGATTAATAAGAATGAACTAAATAAAAGAGCAAATATAATTGCTATCCTTAATGGGGGAATATTAACTAATTTACAATAATAAAATAAAGTCCATACAAATAACCATCCTGAATATTGATACATATATATATATTACCATAATATTTAAAAGTAATTCTGAATATTACTTATAAAATTATGGGTTGCTTACAAAGAATTGTTTGTTGTGGGAGATATGTTAGAAGAAAAAAAGTTTATGTCTTAAAACTAGAAAATCAAAAATATTATGTAGGTGAATCATCAAATATTAGACAAAGGATATGGGCTCATGAAAATGGTGGTGGATCAGCATGGTCTAAAAAATATAAGTATATAAGGCCTATTAAATTAATCACAAAACCACAAGATTCATTCTGGGAATTATCTGAAACATTAGAACAAATGTATGTCCATGGTATAAATAATGTGAGAGGTTCTATGTTTACCAAACCATTTGAATTATCCAAAGAAGAAAAAATAATGGCTGCTCAATTATATTGTGAAAAACATAATTTATGTCGTAATTGTGGTGAACCAGGGCATTTCATAAATCAATGTAAGAATGAAAAAGTAGCACCATGGGTTAAACAATTTGGAGGATTATTAAATATTGATAAAAATAGTAATCGTATATGTAATGAATGTAGTTGTGATATCAATCATTTACCTAAATATTTTAAATATTGTAATCAATGCTATAAAAACATTAATATCTAAAGTTTAATACAGGAACATTCCTATATTTAGGATAAATATGACAAAATATAACATATATAACTAACCAATGGATCATATAAACTTCTAATGAATGTTTCCCTATACCTTGTAATGTATAGGATAATTCATTATTTTTTACACCATCTGGTAATTCAGGTTCATATTTAATAATTAAATGGCCCAAAATAATACCAATGAGTATTAATAATATCCACGGAATTAATGGAAAATGATCAATCGCTGGATAATTAAAGTAAAATCCTGAAATAAATGCTGTTTTCGGTGGAACTCCTGAAAACATGGATCTATCTTGTTTTACTAAAAAATATAAGACCCCAATAACTACTAAAAATGAATAAATAGCAGACATATTATTTACAAATGGAACTAAAATTAATGATGAAAAAGCTACAAAATGTAAAATTCCGAATTTAACAAAATTATACCCAAATACAAAATATGTAAATAATGTCATAAATAATGCACAAAATGCTAATTTTCCAATTCTATATAATTGTTTTTTTATATATTGTTTTTTATCTTCTTTTTTCTCATTTGAAATATAATAAGAAAAAACTAAATTTATTCCAACACATGTTATGAATATAATTTGCGCAACTTTCGCTGTTATTCTTAATGGAACCGTATTATATTCTATTTCTTTAAATCCATATTGATTTGGAAAGTAAAATATATGAAATATAACCATACATATAACTGCTATACCTTTTAATATATCTATTTCTTCATAACGTTTCATAATGTATATTCTATATATTATATAAAAAAAATAAATTTGAAAATTATTGTATATGATTATTTAAAAAAAAGAATCTATAAAAATATAATTATGAGTGAAAAATATCAAAAAAAAGAATTAAGACAACATATTTATGATACACCTGATACATATGCTGGTGGATCGGATTTAATTTCAGAATTTCTGCCAATTTATAATGGTGATAAGATTATTTATAAAGAAATTGAATATGTTCCAGTCCTTTATAATATGTTTAATGAAATACTTGTGAATGCTAGAGATCATAAAATTCGTTTAGAAGGGAAAGATGTCCCTCAGGTTATGAATATTAAAGTAAATTTTGATAAAGATACAAATACATGGTCTATTTTTAATGATGGTGAAGGTATTCCAATTGAAATTCATAGTAAAGAAAATGTATATAATCCAGAATTAATTTTCGGACATTTACTTACCTCATCTAATTACAATAAAAATGAAAAGAAAATTGTTGGTGGTAAAAATGGTTATGGAGCAAAAATTACCAATATCTTTTCAGATTATTTTAAAGTTGAAACAGTTGATAGTAAAAAAAAATTATATTATTCACAAGAATTCCATAAGAATATGACGGTTATTGATAAACCTGAAATCAAAAAATGTTCAAAGAAACCTTATACAAAAATTACATGGAAAACGGATCTAAAAAGGTTTAATCTAGAAAACTTTTCAGATAATATGATATCATTAATGATAAGGCGTGTGTATGATATCGCAGGCATTACAGAAAATAAATTAAATGTTTCATATAATGATGAGAAGCTAAAAATTAAATCATTTCAAGATTATCTAAAACTATATGAAACTGTATCTAATAAAATATATGAACATATTTCAGAAAGATGGGAAATATCAGCGTGTTCTTCAAGTTCAGATAAGTTTGAACAATTATCCTTCGTAAATGGTATTGCTACACCAAAAGGAGGTATTCACGTTGATATAATTGTAAAACAAATTACTTCAGGTGTAGTTGATTATATTAAAAAAACAAAGAAAAAAAATATTCCTGAGAAATATGTGAAAAATTATTTATCCGTTTATATTAATTCTGTTATTGAAAATCCATCTTTTGATAGTCAAACCAAAGAAAGATTAATTACTCCTAAATCAAAATTTGGTTCAAAACCTGAAATATCACAGAAATTTATCAAAAAATTATGTGATAGTGGTTTAACTGTTAAAGTATTACAATTCACAGAATTTAAAGATAATACATTACTAAAGAAAACAAATGGCGCCAAAATTTGTAAGTTAAGAGATATTCCTAAATTAGATGATGCCAATTTAGCTGGAACAAGAAAAGCCCATCTCTGTACTTTAATCCTTACAGAGGGTGATTCAGCTAAGTCTATGGCAATTGCTGGTTTATCAGTTGTTGGAAGAGATCATTATGGTGTATTTCCTCTGAAGGGTAAGGTTTTAAATGTGAGGGATGCGTCATTAAAACAAATCGCAAATAATCAAGAAATTACAAATATAAAAAAAATCCTTGGATTAGAAAGTGGAAAAAAATATAAAGATACAAAATCATTACGTTATGAAAAAGTTATGATTATGACAGATCAAGATCACGATGGATCCCATATTAAAGGTTTGGTTATTAACTTGTTCCATAGTGAATGGCCTGAACTTCTAAGGATGGATTATTTAAATTGTATGATTACACCTATCATGAAAGTTTCCAAAGGGAATCAAATTAAATCATTTTATACATTAACTGATTATAATAATTGGAAAAAAAGTGTGAATCAAAAATCATGGACAACTAAATATTATAAGGGATTAGGAACATCCACTTCAAAAGAAGCTAAAGAATATTTTACAAATCTTAAAATAAATCAATACAAATTCACAGAAGATACATCTGATCAATCATTAGTATTAGCTTTCAAAAAATCAGAAGCAGATGAAAGGAAGAATTGGTTGAAAAATTATAATGAAGAAACTATTCTTGATTATGGTTTAACTGAAACAAAAATAGAAGATTTTATTAATAAAGAATTTATTCATTTCTCCAATTCAGATTGCTTACGATCGATTGGTAATTGTATTGATGGTTTTAAAGTATCACAAAGGAAAGTATTCTTTGCTTGCTTAAAAAGAAAATTATATAATGAAATAAGAGTTGCTCAACTATCGGGTTATGTTAGTGAACAAGCTTCTTACCATCATGGAGAAGCATCATTACAAGGAGCAATTATTGGAATGGCTCAAAATTTTGTAGGGACAAATAATATTAACCTATTACAACCTAATGGTCAGTTTGGAACAAGAATTATGGGTGGTAGTGATTCAGCAAGTGCTCGTTATATTCATACACAATTAGATCCACTCGCTGATTTTATATTCCCCAAAAGTGATTATCCTCTACTCGATTATATTAATGATGATGGATTTATAGTTGAACCAAAATGGTATTGTCCTATTATTCCTATGGTATTAGTTAATGGTATGATTGGTATTGGTACTGGTTTCAGTACCAAAATCCCACAATATAATCCATTAGATTGTGTGACTAATATTAAACGAAAATTAAATGGTGATCCCTATTATGCAATGAAACCTCATTATCATGGTTTTAAAGGTGAAATTATTAAAGTTGATCAACATCATTTTATAACAAAAGGAATTTATAAAATTAATACTGATGATATGATTACTGTAACGGAACTTCCCATTGGAACATGGACGGATGATTTTAAATTATTCTTAGAAACAGAAATACAAAAAGAAAACCCCTGGATTCTAGATTATGAAAACCATTCGACTGATGAAACAGTTCACTTCACAATTAAAGTAAATGATGAAACATTATTTGATAATACATACAAGAAGAATGATGTTATCGAAGAAAAATTAAAATTAATCTCAAAAAAATCATTAACTAATCTACACCTATATACAAAAGATGGAAATATTAAGAAATATGGAACAATTTACCAAATTATGGACCATCATTATTATACAAGGTATGAAATGTATACTAAACGTAAAGGATACCTCATTTCGTGTTTAGAAAAGAAAATCCTTCTTTTAGAATCTAAAATGAAATTTATTCAATATGTTATTGATGACAAAATAAAAGTCTATAAACAATCCAAACAAAGTATTATAAATTCATTAAAAAGTTTTGAATTCCCCTTTTATGAAAATAATGAAATTAAAGAATTTAATGAAAAGGAAAATGTATCTGTTGAATATAATTATCTACTCAATTTATCCGTTTATAATTTTACATTGGAAAAGGTTGAGGAATTAGAAAATGAAATTTTATCTAATAAAGAAGATCTAGAAAAAACAAAAAATACATCTGAAAAAGATATGTGGTTACATGAATTAGATGAATTTGTAACCATGTATAAAAGACGTTAATTAAACTTTACATTGTATTTTATAGTAATATGATTGTCTACTTTCCGAGTAGGACCACCCATTATATATGAATACATCCTTGCTTTTCCCCATGATTCTGCTGTTTGATTTGGACGACTTCCAGATGAATAATATGCCCCCTTTCCTTTTTTAACTACTTCTTGTAAAGCTTTTATAGGGATACCTGTTATTTTAGAAATTTGTTTATAAGTTTTGTTATTTTCACCATATTTTTTTTCAAACTTTCTCACCCATTGAGATTTATGGTGTTTATAACTTTTTAATTTAGGTCTATCAATATATTTTCCTTTTTTATAAGATTTTATAGATTTACGTAATGATTTTATTTGTTTTTTTTTGTCTTTTTTAGATATTCCCGTTGTATATTTTTTTGGTATTTTTCTTTTTGATTTCTTCATTCTTCTCATATTTATATATAATAAATATATTTCATTTAAATTAAATTAGTTTAAAATTATTTAAGAAAATATAATTTATATAAAATATAAAATGGCAGAAGAAAAAGTAGATTATCTTGAAGTTGATGATCCAATTGGTGGACAAAATTATGTATGCTTATCATTTATATCCCCCGAATCTATGATTGAAAGTAAAGAGTCTTTTAAAGTAGCAAAGTTTCTTCAAAGTGTTTGTAAAGATAAAGATATGGATTTTAATTTAGTTATGAATCAATACAAAGACTTTACATACCGTTTCAGTGATGAACTTCAAAGGGATTATGATAAAGAATGTAATATGAAAACAAATATCAGAGGTGTTAAAGTAAGGGGTGTATATTCTACAAAAGAAGAAGCTGAACGCCGTGCTAAGAAGCTTCAAGGATTAGATAGCTCTTTTCATGTTTTTGTAGGACAGGTTGGCTACTGGCTCCCCTGGGATCCATGCGCCGATGGTATTGAAGATGAAAAATTCATTAATGATGGATTAAATGATATGATGCAAAAATATAAAGAAAATAATATTAGTAAAGATATTCTTTATGAACAGGAAAAACGTGAAAAAATGAAAAAAGCACAAGAAGATGCAATGGCTGCTAAGAAAAAACAAAAGGAAGAAGAAGAAAAAAAGAAACTTGAAGATGTAAAAGAAGTTGTTGAAGATGTAAAAGAAGTTGTTGAAGATGTAAAAGAAGTTGTTGAAGATGTTGTT
>MDSW01056175.1_pt1 | contig 12720 bp, 10 predicted proteins | sample 811171 | NCBI WGS metagenome assembly MDSW01 (sample SAMN05326641, study PRJNA326480) | marine metagenome | isolation source: seawater | place: Atlantic Ocean: North West | collected 2012 | reverse complement strand
TAGTAAATTAAAACTCAATGAAGACTTTTTTATTGGTTATTCACCTGAAAGAATAAACCCTGGAGATAAAGATCGTACTGTTTCTAAGATTGTAAAGCTAACATCAGGTTCTAACAGCTATAGTGCTAATATAATTAATGATGTTTACTCTGATATTATAGTAGCCGGCACTTATTTAGCTCCATCAATTAAGGTAGCTGAAGCAGCAAAAGTTATTGAAAATTCACAAAGAGATATCAATATTGCTTTTGTAAATGAGTTGTCAAAAATTTTTTCATTAATGAATATCGATACTCAAGAAGTTCTAAAAGCTGCCTCAACCAAGTGGAATTTTTTAAATTTCAAACCAGGTCTAGTTGGTGGACATTGTATTGGTGTAGATCCCTATTATTTAGCACAAAAATCACAAGAATTGGGCTATAATCCTGAAATTATTTTAGCAGGCCGAAAAATAAATGATTCAATGGGTGAATTCATTGCTAGTGATTTTGTCAAACTCTTGATTAAAAGTGGTCATACTGTCAAAAAATCAAAAGTTCTAATTCTTGGACTTACTTTTAAAGAAAATTGTCCAGATCACAGAAACACCAAGGTTGTTGATTTGGTAAAATCATTAAATAATTATGATATTGATATTTCATTACATGATCCTTGGGTTGATAAAAAACATTTTGAAGAAGAGTATAATCTTAAAATAACTGATGACATTGAAAATGAAAAATTTGATGGAATTATTTTGGCTGTTTCACATGACTTATTTAAAAAAATGAATTTAGATGAGATTAAATCATCAAGTAAATCTATAGTTTATGACGTAAAAGGTTTTTTTGATTTTAACCTTGTCACAAAAAGATTATGAATCAATTAAATTCAAAAAACATTTTAGTGACAGGTGGAGCTGGATTTATTGGAAGTAATTTATGTGAGTATTTACTTGATCAAGGGGCTAATGTAACTTGTTTAGATAATTTTTCAACTGGATATAAAAATAACATTAAACAATTTTTTGATAATCCTAATTTTAAACTTATTGAAGGTGATATAAGGGAATACAGTGATTGTTTAAAATCCACAAAAAATATTCAATTTGTTTTACATCAAGCTGCATTAGGTTCAGTGCCTAGATCTATTAAAGATCCCCAGACAACTAATGATGTAAATATTTCTGGATTTGTTAATATGGTTATGGCTTCAAAAGAAAATAAGATAGAGAGATTTATATATGCAGCAAGTTCATCAACCTATGGCGATTCAAAAGTTTTACCAAAAGTTGAAGATAAGATTGGCAACCCTCTATCCCCATATGCTATAACTAAGTATGTAAATGAGCTCTATTCAAATGTTTTTTCTAAAATTTATGGAATTGAAGTAATTGGTTTGAGATATTTTAATGTATTTGGAAAAAAACAAAATATAAATGGTCCATATGCTGCAGTTATTCCAAAATTTATTGACAAACTATTGAAACATCAATCCCCAGTTATTAATGGTGATGGAAGCTATTCAAGAGATTTTACTCATATAAGCAATGTATTGCATATGAATCTGCTGGCAATGAATACAAAAAATAAAAACGCATTAAATTGTGTTTATAATACTGCTCTAGGAGATAGAACTACTATTTTAGAATTATTTAGTATGATTAAAAATAATCTTATTAAATATGACCCTGATATTAAGAAAATCAATCCAATTTATGGACCTGTAAGAAGTGGTGATGTTCCTCACTCTCAAGCATCTGTTGATAAAGCTAAAAAATTATTAAAATATACTCCTGTAACTCGAATTGATGAAGGAATTAAAAGAACTGTTGATTGGTTTTTTAAGAAATACAAATTACAAGAATGATAAAACAAATTAAAGATTTATTTAAATATTTAATTTTATTTCAAAATTTTTTAGGTAAATCAATTTACTTGATTTTCATTTTTAGTTTAGTAGCATCAGTGCTAGAGGGTTTTGGTATTCTGATGGTTTTACCACTTTTTGAATCAATTGATCAGTCTCAAAATCAAGAATCTGCAAGTCAATTTGTCTTAATTGTTTATGATTTGATAGAGTTTGTTGGTATGTCTGCTTCAGTAACTTCTGTGATTATTTTTATCGTTTTAGTTTTTATTTTAAAAGGAATTGTAAATTTTTTTGCTTTAGGAATGATTGCAAGATTCATGGGTAAACTTCTTCTAAAACTTAAAGCTAATATTTATGAAAATTATAGTAATATGACTTATAAATACTATACTATTAAAGATACTGGACAGTTTATTAACTTAATTAATGAGCAACCCAACAGAGCAATTAATGCTTTCCAACAAATTACAATAATGTTCGGACACCTAATTAGTTTTATTATTTTAATGTTTTTAGCATTTTCTTCTGCGTGGGACTTTGCTTTAATGGCATTAATTTTTGGTTTAATTATCGTTATATTATTTGTTAAACTTAATTCTTATGTTCGTTCTCTTTCAAGAATTACAGCAGCTGAAAATGGAATATTAAATAAGTGGATGATTCAAGCTTTACAATCGTTCAAATATTTAAATGCAACAAATCAAATGAATTTATTAAAATCTCGAATTTTAAAATCTATAAATATTTTAACTGATAATCAAATAAAAACAGGTGTTGCTTCTGCCTTTACACAATCTGTAAGAGAACCAGTTGCAGTGGTATTTATAATGTCACTAATTTTTGTTCAAATTGTAATTTTAAATCAGGAATTTGAGCCTATAATAGTATCAATAATTCTTTTTTACAGAGCTTTAGGATCTATGTTGGGTGTTCAAAGTTTTTTTCAGGGAACATTTCAATATATAGGAAGTTTAGAATTAATATCAAGTGAATTTAATGATCAAATAAAAAACAAGAATAATGATGGAAATATTGAATTGGGTAAACTTCACAATTCAATTGAGTTGAATAAAATTAATTTTAGTTATAATGAATCGGACTTAGTTTTTAAAGATTTATCTATAAAATTTAATGCAAATTCATCAATTGCAATCGTTGGTGATTCTGGATCTGGAAAATCTACTATTGTGAATATTATTTCTCTTTTATTAGAACCAAATTCCGGACAATTACTTATTGATGGAATTGACAGTAAAAGTATAATTCATTCTAGTTGGAAGAATCAAATAGGATATGTTTCTCAGGAAACAGTAATATTTGATGATACAATAAAAAATAATATTTCCATGTGGAATAGTACCAATTTAGATGATAAGCAATTACAAAAAAAAATTAAAAGTACTGCTAAAGATGCAAACATACTGGATTTTATAGAATCACTACCAAATGGTTTTGATACATATGTTGGTGATAGAGGTGTCCAACTTTCTGGAGGTCAAAGACAAAGAATTTTTATAGCCAGAGAATTATTTAGAAACCCAAGTTTACTAATTTTAGATGAGGCAACTAGCTCTTTGGATTCTGTATCTGAAAAAGAAATTCAAAGAAGTATTGATTCTTTGAAGGGTAAAATTACAATTATCATTATTGCACATCGATTATCAACAATAAAAAATGTTGATAAAATTTTTACTGTAGGTAATGGTTCTTTGATAGAAGAGGGGACTTACTTAGAGTTAATAAATAGCGATTCATATTTTAGAAGAATTACAGATCTTCAAAAACTATAATTTATTTATGAAAAAAATTATCCCATATGGCAAGCACTATATTGATCAAGATGATATTAATTCAGTTGTTGATATTTTAAAAAATAAAAACTTAACTCAAGGCCCAACTGTTTTAGCATTTGAAAAAGCTGTTGCAAATTTTGTTGGATCAAAATATGCCGTAGCAATGTCATCCTGGACAGCAGGACTACATATGGCATATTTAGCTGCCGGATTAAAAGAAAATGATAAAATAATAACTTCTCCTGTAACTTTTGTTGCTACCTCAAATGCTGCTTTATATTGTAATGCAAAACCAATATTCTCAGATATTGACCCAGAAACAATTAATTTATGTTCAAAGCAATTAGAAGAAAAAATAAAAAATATTGATAATATTAAAATAATATCTCCAGTACATTTTTCTGGTTTGCCTTGTGACATGAAAGAGATAAAACGAATAGCCGACAAGCATAAAATAACTATTATAGAAGATGCAGCTCATGCATTGGGCGCCAAGTATGAAGATGGTACTATGGTTGGTAATTGTAAATATTCTGATATGACTGGTTTTTCTTTTCATCCTGTAAAGTCAATTGCAGCTGGTGAGGGGGGGATGATTACCACAAACAATAAAAGATTATATAAAAAATTATTAAAGTTAAGAAGTCATGGGATAAATAAGCTTGATGATAAATTAATTAATAAAGAATTAGCATTTACTGATGATATAAAAAATCCATGGTATTATGAAATGCAAGAACTAGGTTACAATTATAGAATTACAGATATTCAATGTGCATTGGGGCAATCACAACTAAAAAAGCTAAATAAATTTATTGACCGAAGATTAGAGTTAGTATTAAGATATGATGAAGCTTTTGCAACTTTTAATAATGTAAAACCAATCCAAAAAAAATACAGAAAATTAAGTTCACATCATTTATATGTTGTAGAAATAAATTTTTCAAACCTTGAGATTAATAGGGCAAAGTTAATGACTGAACTAAGAAATGAAGGAATTTTAACTCAAGTTCATTATATGCCAGTTACTTCACATCCTTATTATAAGAGTTTAGGATATGAGACCTGTAATTATAAGAATTCAGTTGATTATTATAATAAATGTTTGTCTCTTCCTCTTTACTATTCATTAACTAATGATGATCAGAGTAAAGTTATAAAACTACTTAAATCTTTATTAAATTAAGAATATTGGAAGCTCCTAATCTAAAATCTGATAGACTTATTTACGAACCATTAGGCATTAAACATCTTTCTAAAAAATATTTGGGATGGATGAATGATGAGATAGTAATTAAACATTTAGAATCTGGTGGCAATTATACTTACAGGATGTTGAAAGAGTTTTTATTAAAGCAAGAAAAAAATAAAATATTATTTTGGGCTATTATTTTAAAAAATTCAAAAGTTCATATTGGAAATATTAAAATAGATCCAATAAATAAGGTTAGTAACTCTGGGGAGTATGGTATTTTAATTGGAGACAGAAATACTTGGGGAGAAGGTTATGGTTATGAAGCCTCAAAAAAAATTATAAATTACTGTTTTAATTCATTAAAATTATCACAAATAACATTAGGCGTTAAGAAAAAAAATTATGCAGCAATTAATTTATATAAAAAGCTAGGTTTTAATATTCTCAAAAGAAAAGGTAATCAAGATATTTATCAAAATGTGAGTAATGAATCAATTAGAATGTCTTTAAGAAATGAATAGAAAGCTAATTCTTGGAACAGTTCAATTTGGATTAGATTACGGTATTAATAATAGTATTGGAAAACCTACAAATAAAAATATTTATAAAATTTTGGATTATGCATATGAAAATGGAATTAGGACTTTAGATACAGCAGAGTCATATGGAAATGCTCATCTAATTATTGGTAATTACCTAAAAAAAAATTCGAAAAAAAAATTTAAGCTAATTTCCAAATTAAACTCTAAACAAATTTTAAATAAAGGCAAATTAAAATTTCATATAATTAATAAATTAAAAGAATTTAATATTGAATATATTCATGGTTATATGATTCATGATTTTAAAAATTTTATACAAAACGAATATTTATTGAAAGAACTTGAGTCAATTAAAAGAGAAGGATTTATAAATATAGTTGGGATATCTCTTTATGAAAATGATGAAATAGTTAATGTTATAAATAATTATAACAATTTTGACTTTATACAAGTACCATTCAATCTTTTGGATAATGAAACAAGGAGAGGAAAAGTACTTAAACTAGCAAAAAAGAAAAATATTAAAATATTTAGTAGATCAACTTTTTTACAGGGACTTTTTTTTAAGCAATTAAATTCCTTTCCTTCTAACTTGAATCCATTAAAAAAATATATTAAAAAAATAAAAAATATTCAAGCTTCTTCACAAACTGATATAAATTCTATTGCCTTAAATTATTGTTTAAGTAAGAAATATATAGATAAAGTTCTAATAGGTGTTGAAAGTTTAAGTCAGTTGAAAAAAAATTTGAATGACATAAATAATAATAATTTAGATTTTAAGACAGAAATTGATAAAATGATTGTGGAGGAAACAAGTTTACTTAATCCAACTAATTGGAATTAGATGAATGTTATATTAGTTACTCAGGCTAGAGTTGGTTCAACAAGATTACCTAATAAGGTTTTAAAAAAAATCAATGGTAAAACTTTGCTAGAAATTCACATTGAAAGGATTAAGAAAAGTAAATTGATTGATAAGGTAATAATTGCAACAACTACAAAAAAAAATGACAATGTTATATGTGATATAGCTAAAAAAAGTGGAGTGTTTTATTTTAAGGGAAGTGAGAATGATGTATTGGATAGATTTTACCAAGCTGTTAAAAATTATAAACCAAATTTTATTGTTAGATTAACATCAGATTGTCCTTTAATAGATCCTTTATTAATTGACAATGTAATTAGTAATGCTATTAATTTAAATTTAGATTATTATTCAAATACTTTATTAGAATGTTTTCCAGATGGTCAAGATATTGAAGTTATAAAATTTGAATCTTTAAAAATTGCTTGGAAGAATGCAAAATTAAAATCTGAAAGAGAGCACGTTACACCATATATAAGGAAAAACTCTAGTTTTTTTGGAGGTAAACTATTTGCATCAGACACATATGCTTTTAATGAAAATTATAAAGATGTCAGACTAACAGTAGATGAAGAAAATGATTTTAAAGTCATTAATTTATTGATTAGTAAAATTGGAATTGATAAGTCGTGGTTGGATTATACAAAGCTATATATTCAAGACAATGATATCAATTCATTGAATAAAAATATAATTAGAAATGAAGGGTATTTAAATTCCTTGAAAAAAGATTAAAATGAATACTGGACAAAATTTATACAAAAAAGCAAAAAAATTGATACCTGGGGGTACAATGTTATTATCAAAAAGACCAGAAATGTTTCTGCCTGAAAAATGGCCATCATATTATTCAAAAGCTAGTGGTTGTAATGTTTGGGATTTAGATAATAATAAGTTTTTAGATATGACAATAATGGGAATTGGAACTAATTCATTAGGTTATGCTAATAAAGAAGTTGATAATGTTGTTCGAAAAGTTATTGATACAGGTAATATGTCAACTCTAAATTGTTCTGAAGAAGTTAAATTGGCTGAAAAATTAATTGAAATTAATCCATGGGCTGATATGGTTAGATTTGCCAGATCTGGAGGTGAGGCAAATGCTATTTCAATCAGAATTGCTAGAGCAGCTTCTGGAAAAGATGGTGTTGCCATTTGTGGTTATCATGGGTGGCATGATTGGTATATTTCAGTTAATCATAATAATTCCGAAGATCAATTATCAAATCATCTGTTGCCAGGTTTAGAGCCTCTAGGTGTTCCAAAAAGTTTAAAAAATACAGTACATCCGTTCAAGTACAATGATTTTGATGAACTAATTAATATTGTAGAAAACAATGAGATTGGTGTAATTAAAATGGAAGTAATGAGAAATTTTGGTCCAACAAATAATTTTTTAAAGAATGTTAGAGATTTAGCTACTCGAAAAGGTATTGTATTGATTTTTGATGAATGTACATCTGGATTTCGTGAGACTTTTGGCGGTATATTTAAAAAGTTTGAAATTGAGCCAGATTTAGCAATGTTTGGTAAAACTTTAGGAAATGGATATGCAATAACTGCTGTTGTTGGGAAAAAAAGTGTGATGGATTATGCTCAAAAAACTTTTATAAGTAGTACTTTTTGGACAGAGAGAATTGGACCATCAGCAGCTCTAAAAACTCTTGAGGTGATGGAAAGAAAAAAGTCTTGGGAAGTAATCACAAATTTGGGTATTAAATTCAGAAAAGAAGTTCAAATTTTAGCTAAAAAATATAATCTTTCAATAACTTTTTCAGCGATTCCTGCTGTTACTTCATATAAATTTAATACTAAAAATGCACTTGAATATAAAACTCTTATAAGTCAGGAAATGCTTAAAAAAAATATTTTAGCTAGTACTCATTTTTATGCATGCACAGAGCACACCGATAGTCACTTTAATCTTTATTTTGAAGCTTTAGATGAAATTTTTGAATTAATATCTAAATGTGAATTAGATCAATTAAATATTATGGATTTATTAGAATCTCCTATCTGTCATAGTGGATTTAAAAGGTTAAATTAAATATGAAAAAATATTTTTACTTCATGACTGAGGGAGATCAATGGTTTGATGTTTCAATAAAGTTGTATAATGAAAAAATTGCTGAACCTGTTTTATGGCTTGGCGATGATTGTCATTATAATAAAGCAAAAGAATATTTTGGAGATAATGTGGTCTTTATGAACACTTTTGTTAATAGACCTTATGAAATTAATGGAATCAACTATGCTAGTGAAAATCATGATTTTTATTTTTCCAAAAATTATTTAAGAGCGAAAGATAGATGCTTAAAAATGATGGATAGACTTGATTTATATGGCTTTTTTGGAAGAATAGATAGAGAAGTCTATTTTAATAAAATTACGTCATGGACTCTTAAAAAAATTGAAATTAGTAAGCCAGATTTTCTTTTGGCAGCAGAAGCTCCTCACGATCATGCCAAATATATTATATACGAAATCTGTAAATTTTTGAAAATTCCAATTTATAAATTTAATACGTGGAATTTATCACCACTAATTTATTTACAAAACATGGTTAATGGAAAAAAAATTAAAAAGACAATTTCTTTAAAATCTAGTTTTGACAAAAAAATAAAAAAAGATGTTGATGATTATGTGAACTCAGTAGCTAGAAAAGGACAAAAGTTTGAGTTTTCATATATGAAAACTCAAAAGTTAAAATCTAAATGGTTTTACAAATTATACATTTTTTTTATTAAAGGTAATTCTATTCGTGGCCATGGTGGTGTAAGAGACCAATATTATGACATAAGACATAACATTGGAATGATTTTAAGAAGAAAATATAATCCGATCAATCCTTTCAGAGTTGGATACTTTTCGAGATTAAGGTTTAAAGAACATAGAAAATTGAATCTCCGTCGTCAAATGAATAAATATCAAGATGATTATTGTTTGGAGGAAAAGTTTGTTTACTTTCCTCTACATTTTGAACCTGAAAGGACAACCAATCCTGATGGAGGTTTTTTTCATGATCAACTTATAGCTTTAATCATGCTTCGAAAGCTTGTTCCAAAAAATATTTTTATTTATTTAAAAGAACATCCGTCACAGAAGCTTGTGGGAGCCAAGGGATCTAGAGGCAGAAGCCCTCTTTTTTATAATATGGTAAAAAATATTAGCAATGTAAAAATAGTAGATTTAAAAGAGGATTCTTACAATCTCTTAAATAAATCATTGCTCACAGCAACAATTTCAGGATCTATAGCTTTTGAATCCGCTTTACTTGGAAAAAAATCAATAGTGTTTGGAACTACTTGGTATGACGGTTGTCCAAATATTTTTAACTGGAATAAAAACTTAACTTATGATGAAATTATATCTTCAAAAATTCATAATGTAGATTCTATAAATGAGTTTTTAAATAATGAAATAGATAACTATTGTGTATTAGGTTTCCAAAACGGTAGTAAATTAAGGAGGTTTAATGAATTTGACAGTCCTAGTTTTAGAAATATTCAAATTAAGGGAATTTTCCACTTAATTAATAACCTAATTAAAACTATATAAATAATAATTAGTCTTTAAAATTTTAAATATATATTATGTTAAAAAAATCAATTAATTATCAAAGCCCATCATTTTATGGTTTCAAGATGCTACTCAATGAATTAAAAGTTTTTATAAAATTTCAATTGAGGAGAATGAAAAAAGTTAAAAGAACTCCAGAGCTAATTATTGATATCTATGAAAAAATTAGAAAAAATAAGCTAACTAATCTTAAGAAAATGAGTTTTGAAACTTACATTCATGGGGGTAATTCTCTTAGATGGTGTCTTTTAGATAATAAAGTTTGTTTTGGAATAAAAAAAACAGTTCATTTAAGAAAACTCTCAATTTTAGAAAGTATTTATTTAGAATCAAATGCAGAAACAGTAATTGAGTTTGGGAGTGGAGATGGAAGTAATTTATTGTTTTTAGCCAAAAGATATCCTAAAACTAAATTTATAGGATTGGAATTATCCCAAAGTTCAGTTGAATTGTCTATTCTTGCCGCTAAAAAATTTGGAATTAAAAATATTAGTTTTATTCAAACGGATCTTACTATGGAAAAATCATACAATAATTTATTAAAAAAGAACTGTTTTGTATATTCAATGCATACACTTGAGGAAATGCCAAGAATTTTTAAAATTCCAGTTTCTGTTTTAAGTAAAAGTGAAGTTGAAACTATTGCATTTTTTGAACCAGCATACATCTTTAGTTTTAAAAGAGGGTTTTTAGATATAGCAAGATTTATTAGAATTATTAACAAGGACAGATTATGGGGGTTAATTACTGCTTGTAAAAGATTAATGCATCCTAGGTTTAATGTTGACATTATTGATTTAGGACTTGGTATAAAACCAGAAAATCCAACAACATTAATCATGCTAAAAAGAAATAAAAATTGAAAGTTGGTGCGATAATTTTTTCAAGAATGAGTTCTAGTAGGTTACCCTCTAAGGCTTTAATTGAAATAAACGGCAGATCTCTTCTTGGGAGGGTTATTGATATAACGAAATTAATTGAAGGAGTTGATGAAATTGTTGTTGCTACGTCAACTAAATCAGAAGATGAGCCGATAAAAAAATTTGTAAACAATGAAAAAATAACATTGTTTAGGGGTAATCTCAATGATGTTTGTGTTAGAGCATTAGATGTATGTAATAAATACAACTTTGATAAGTTTGTAAGAATATGTGGAGATAGACCTTTTTTTTGCCACAAGATAATAACCCACTTAATTAGCGTACATAATAGAAATGATGTAGATGTTGTAACAAATATGTTCCCAAGGACCTACCCCCCTGGATTCACAGCTGAAATAGTATCAAAAAGAGCCCTCGAGAAAATAATTAGTTTGACAAAGAATTATGATGATAGGGAACACTTAACAAAATATGTTTATAATAATCCATCAAAGTTTTCAATTATTAATATCAAATATGAGGGTTCAGATAAAATTGATAATTTATCTCTAACTGTTGATAATAATGAAGATTTAATTCGTTCCCAATGGATTGCCTCAAAAATTGATTTTGATAATAAAAAACACGATAATTACTTGGATAAAATTATTGAATTAGCAAAGGAATGGAATAATAAAAAAACTCAAATTTAAAATTATGGTAATATTAGGAATACATGACGGGCACAATTCAAGTGCTGCATTAATTATTAATGGAAAATTAAAGTGTGCCGTGGCAGAGGAAAGGTTTTCAAGAGACAAACATCAATATGGTTTTCCATCAAAATCAGTTGAAGTTGTTTTGAGTCAGTGTGGGATAACAAAAAAAGATATCGATAAGGTAGCTATGGCTACCCCAACTCTACCTCCTGCATATTTTTTTACATCAAGAAATTCAACATTTACAATTAAAGATTATTGGATAGAACAAAAGGAATATTGGTATCCAAAATTTTATCAAAATAAAAACCCAAAATATTTAGATGTATTTAAACATCATGTAAATAAGAAAAATTTACCATATGACTTATCGCTAATTAAGGATGAAAAAGATGATAAGGGAATGTTGGAGGCTAGAATTGAACACGCTTCTCGTTTTTTAGAAATTGATAAAAGTAAAATAACCTTTTATGATCATCATTTATGTCATGCATATTATGGCTACATGACATCTCCCTATAGAGATAAGCCATCTTTAGTTTATACTATGGATGGTGGTGGTGACAATACTAATGGTACTGTTTCAATAGGAATGCCAGGAGAAAAGTTAAATGAAATTTCAAGATCCTCAAATTGTAACATAGGAAGAATGTACAGATATGCTACATTATTATTAGGGATGAGACCTGCTGATCACGAGTACAAATTGATGGGGTTAGCTGCTTACAATAGTGAAAAATATGGTAAAGAAGCGTATAATGTTTATGCTAATACACTACAAGTAGATGGATTAAAATTTAAGTATAAAGAAGTTATAAAAGATCACTTTTTTTATTTTAAAGACAAACTAGAGGGTCAAAGATTTGATGCAGTCGCATGGGGAATTCAAAAAAGATGTGAAGAGTTATTGACAGAATGGGTTTATAATGGTATTAAAGAAACAGGAATTGGTAATATAATTATGTCGGGCGGTGTTGCACAAAATATTAAAGCAAATAAAATAATCACTGAACTTGATAATTTAAATCAATTATACATTCCACCTGGTCCAGGAGATGAATCTATTTCAATAGGAGCAGCTTTTGTCGAATCTACAAAACATATAAAATCTATTGATAAAATCGCCTCAATTTCTAATGGATATTTTGGACCAAGCTATTCAATAAAACAAGTTGAAGATGCAATTAAAAATGAAGTGCCAAAAACCTGGAAAGTTAAAAAGGTAAATTTTGATGATGTTGCAAAAGTTTTAGTTAAAGGAGATGTTGTAGCTAGATTTGGATTAGATAATATGGAGTTTGGAGCTCGTGCAT
>MDSW01222517.1_pt1 | contig 12722 bp, 9 predicted proteins | sample 811171 | NCBI WGS metagenome assembly MDSW01 (sample SAMN05326641, study PRJNA326480) | marine metagenome | isolation source: seawater | place: Atlantic Ocean: North West | collected 2012 | reverse complement strand
GAATCAGGAGCTCTCCAGGTACGTTCAACTCGCCCTCGATGGTGTACATCGTGAATATCCCTACCACCTCTCAAGACTCGTCTTGTCGGAAGGGACCATCGAAACACCACGATCCATGACGCCAGTGTTCTACGGATGCTACGACTGGCACTCCGCGGTTCATGGACATTGGCTGCTTGCGATTGGCATGCGACTGCTCCCGAATACCTCCTGCGCAGAAGCGTGTCGAACGGCCCTTCGAACCAGTTTCCAATCAGAGTGCATTGCCGCAGAGAAGTCGCATCTCGAGCAACGACCAGGTTTCGAGCGACCCTACGGACTGGCCTGGTTCCTGGCGCTGATCGGCGAACTTCATATCCATGCAGATGCTGAATCACGACAATGGAGAATGGATCTGGCTGATCTGGAATCGGTCGCACGCAGGCATCTCATCTCATGGTTGCCCAAGTTGTCCTATCCAATTCGTTGCGGAACACATGCTCAGACGGCCTTTTCAATGGGACTGATCTGGGACTGGGCCACGGTCGTCGATGACATCCGCATGATGGAGATCATTCGATCACGTGCCGCTGAATTCCATGGCGATGATCACGATTACCCTCTGCACCTGGAACCTTCCGGCGAGGATTTCCTCTCGAGCTCGCTGGGATCGGCATCATTGATGACACGAACACTCGATCGTTCTTCGTTTCAGGACTGGCTGGATCGAACCATGCCAACGCTTGGATGTGAATATCACTTTGAACCTGTCGAGAGCCCGGATCCGTCGGATGGAAGACTCACTCATCTCAATGGCTTGAATCTGAGTCGAGCCTGGATGCTGTGGGAGATCTCGGAATGCCTTGATGACCATGATGATCGGAAGAAGTCACTCAAGCAATCAGCCCAACACCATGCCGATGCAGGGATCGCAGCAGTGACATCCGAACACTACGAGGGTGGTCACTGGCTGGGGACCTTCGCGGCCTACATGAACCTGCGAATGAACCTCCATAAATAGTGGATGGGCGGCCGAGCGCTTTTCCAGATCGCATCATCAGACTAGAATCAAGGCACAAAGGATCCTCGATCATGCACTGCTTTCCACTGTCTGCCCTCACTGTTTTGTGTCTGATGTCCACGACCGCGTCGGCATCAAATCTTCATGCACCCAGACTCATGACTTCTTGCGTCATGACCATGCTGGACGAGAAGGAAGCGACAGGTGAAGACCAGGGCGAAGGCAATCCAGAGCTCGAGGCCATGGGTACCGCCATCAAGGCAGCGGTCATCAGCGGACACATGACGGAAGAAGAGGGCTGGGCACTCTGGCAGACAGCCGTCTCGGAAGTCAAGGGTGAAGAGTTCCGAGAAGGCAAGAAGCAGAATCAGAAGAACGCTTCAGAGCAATACGACGATCGCAACAGCTGGCATCGAATCGGGCGCCTTGTACCGCCGGATCCCAGTGAGCCTTCAATGTTGATGGAACCCGATTTTCTGCCGCGTGATGTCCAGCTCCTGAACAACTGGCTGGATCTTGACAAGGATCGAGCCATCATCGTGGAGATGATCATCCGGGACTACATGGAATCCGTGAAGACCCTGACTGCGGACATGCAACCCGCTCTTCGACGCTACAAACAGGCCGAACAGACACGCGAATTGGAGGAGATGCTTCAGTATCTCGAGGAAGAGATGATGCCGCGGGAAATCGACATGACTGAAGCCAGTGCAGTCATCGAGGAAAGAGTCCGTGGATTTGCGGAGGAGTATGTCGCCAAGGAGCTTGCCGCTGATGGCGTCGCCCGGGAAGACATCTCGGATGACATCGACGCGAAAACAGATGAATGGACACGGGACCTCACCAGTGCGCTGGTGACCATGGATGAGCAGATGTCCAGACTCAGGGACCGAATGAAGGCAAGAGTGAATGGCGTCGACCTGCCTGAAGGACAGATCACATCAAGAGATCTTCTCGCACTGGCCGAATCGATTCGAATGCAGAAAGCCAACCTCAAGAAAGATGTCATCGACATGCTCACCCTTGCGTTGGTGGTTGAAGATGATGCCGAAGCACAGGCCGCTCTGAATTCCGCACTGTCACGTCTTCGTATCGAACATGGATTTCGTCATGCCCGGATGGGTGGTGAGTACATCAATCCCTGGACCCTCGCACGCGACTTCACACCTGAACAGAACGACAACCAACCGGCCATGCGAATTGTGAAGGAGTACGAAGCGTCATTGGCAGTACTTGTTGACAATCGGACCGATGCCACTGTTGACCGGGAGCTGGAGGGCATTCGCATGCTGATTGCCCGTGACGATTTGATCGATATTGCAGGTGATGAGGAAAACGTGCCAATGGAAACCTGGTACGAGATCCTCGAGCCGTTCACCGAATCCTGGCATGCGCAGATCGATGCATCGGTGAACTATCGGGATCATGTCCTGCAGCTCACGATGGATACGAGAGTCGCGCTGGCGGACCTGGATGAAGACCTTTCGGATCGCTATCACGATGACGCCATGCGCCGAGGCTTCGGTTCGGAAATGCGTACACGCTGGAGCGAACGAGCCCTGCAAGCCGCATTATCGATCGACGACCTCGACGAAGAAACACTGATTCTCATCGAGGCATTGAATGATGATGCGACGGATCAACTCCGGGACATTCGAGAACGTGCCATTCAAAAGCGCCTGGATCGTGACCCTGAACTGGCCCGTCAACCCGTCCTGAGTCTCTGGGATCTGGATGACTCACAGGGCAAGCCCTGGACACGTGAAGACTGGACAGGTCATGAGATGAAGGCGCATCAGGAACTCAACAATCACGTTGACTATTCCCTGTCCGCGATCCTGACACCTGAACAGTACGAATTGATTCCGAGCCGTGGCCAGAAGAACGCCAAGGCAGAAAATGGCAAGAAAACCAAGGGCGGCAAGGGCGGCAAGGGAACCTGATCGCCCGGGACAGACTCGAACACTATCGGTCCTGCGAAACTGGTGCTCGTCGCTTGTCCACCCTCATGTGATCGAACAGGCGATTGTCGAGATCGTAGGCGAAGAATTCGAGCGTATCGCCATTGATTCTGACCATGCAGTAGTGATGCCCTCTTCGGACCGTGTTGTTGAACGCTGGCCTTGATGGGCCCGGTGTCTCAAGACTGCCTCCCCCACCACCCGTGATCGTGTAGATGACACCGCCGTCATCGACGACTCGACCACCTTCGATCGGCCACGTCCGCTCATAACTGTGAATGTGACCGTTCAGGACCAGATCCACATCGTGTTTGTCATACAGGACCGTGAGCTTGCGAGCTCGCAGATCACCACGAGAACCTCGTCCCTTCCAGGTGTTGCCATAGTCGTTCTCATCGGATGAATACGGGGGATGGTGATGAACGACGAACTTCCATCTGGCATCCGATCGACCCAGGGCGTCATCGAGCCACTCATACTGCTCTGAACCGGGCGCGACATTGCGGTTCGTATCGATCATGAAGAAATCCGCATCACCCTGACTGAAACTGTAGTAGTACTCAGGTTCAGGCAAGGACATGTACTTGTAGTAGTGCCGTGCGTCCTGCTCATGATTTCCCAGTACGGGATACATCGTGACACGACCGAGCAGGCCGTCCATGCCCGGGAAGAATTCCTCCGTCCAGTCGCCTTTCCGTGATCCGGTGCCCGTCAGATCACCCGGATGAACCAGAAACCCTGGTCGCTGCTCCCAGATATGCTCCGACAACGTCGCCGAGACCGTCGGATTGTCCTGCGTGTCACTCAGGATCGCGAACGCGATCGGAACGCCTCTCGGGGCTGCCGTCTGAAACGTCATGATGTCGGTCCGGATCTCCTGACCCCGATCATCCTTCAGGTCCACTTCGTAGAAGTACGGCTCATCCGCATCAAGTCCATCCAGCATGACCTCGCCGAGCATCAGAGGTGTATCGATCCGCTGTTCTCGATCGAACTCCGAGGTTTCACCGTATCGAACCACACCGGTCACCGGCCGAGTCGTCTCGAAGACGATCCTGATGGAATCACCGGTGGCATACTGCAGAAACGGAGGCACCTGCCAGAGGAGCTCCTCGGAGATGGCACGCTCCGGTGGAATGCGTGCTGGAAGATCTGTTCGATCCGAATGATGATCAAACTGGTGCGATACCCAGTCATCCTGAGCTGCCATGTCATACAGTCGAACATCCATCAGACGACCGACATGAGCATGAAACTCATTGTCGTCGTGATAGGCCGCAAGCGTGAAGGGCGCGCGTTCAGGATAGAGGAGGTCACCAGACTGCTCGGTTGATTCCGCGTCCAGTTCGCCATTGACATACAGTCGCGTCGTCTCACCGTCGTACGTGGCCACGACGTGATAGAGCTTGCCTTCTTCATAGGCGGTCTTTCCGGTGACATACGTCATGGAACCGTTGCCATCGTCCGAACCAACCGTCGCAATACCAAATGTGAAATGTCGGTTGTCATATCCGAGAACCCAGCCCGTTTCCGCATCATTGTTGTCCTGAACACAGCCCAGGACACCACCCCACTGCCTGGGCTGACCTACGGAAAGCCAGGCCGATACGGTCATTTCACGCGAGGGCAGAAGCCCGGGAACCGCTCTGAAATCCGACGCGATGACGAGCCGATCATCTTCATAGAGCTCCGCCCCACCTCCCTGGCCATCGGGAAGAAAGGACAGTTCACGTTCCAGCTTGATTGAAGGACCCAACTGCGCATTCAGATGACCGTTGGAAACATCCGCAGATTGCATTGGATAGGCAATGAGCGCATCCGGATCGTCATGAAGCAGGAGCAGCGCCAACAACGGTAGAAGAGAATTCATCATCAGAGCAGCATACCGTTGCGGGTCGGAATCAGTTTTCCTTCGGTGGAAGCCATCGCAGGGTGGCCAGAACCGCTCGATGATCCGATGGCCACTCCTCGAAACCGATGTCGCTCGAAGGATCACCCTGATCACCAAGGACGAAGACCCGTAGAGGCTGCAGCTGCTGCGACACGTAGATCATGTCGATGCGATCCAGTGATGCGGTCCGCTGAGCTTCTGCAGGGTCTGAAAAACCAGCAGCATCCCAATGACCACGACCTTGTGTTCCGTTGACGTACCGTGGCGTCCACGTATGGCCGGGATCGGACACTTCATCGGATCGCACATGACGAAACGTGTCCTGGAGACCGGGCAAAGGACCTTCGAGATCCAAGTTCTCCCGATAGCTGCCTGGATCGGAAAGAACCTGCGATCCCTTCCAACCAATCGCAGGCCCAAGACGTGTCGCTGTTGGATTGGAGACCCATCGGTCGTTCTCTGAACGTGCCCAGTCCTCTGTCCAGTCCAGATGGGACGGTTCGTTGAAATCGCCACCCAGAATGACCGGGATGTTCTCGACCAGTGCAGGATGCACCGAACGATAGGTCTCGAAATAGATGTCACCCTTGTCACTGGCATCGAGAATCGCATCAACTTCGATCGGTTGCTCTGCAAGCAGCGTGTCCTGAATGATGTATGGACCGTAGGGAGACGGCTTCCAATGAACGTTGTGTACGACAAGAGGACCCTCAGGGTGAAGGACCCTGGATGTGTTCTGATCGATTGGCTCGATGGGATAGCGTGCATACGTCGCCTGGCCCCGTGACCCTCCATCACGCCGATGCCACGAAGGCTCATGCTCCTTCAGGATCCTGAAGACACGATCGTCTCCATACTCTTCCTGAACGAGAACAATGTCTGGATCGGAATGCATGATGACCTTCGCGATCGCATCATGTCGTGGCTGTTCATAGAGCGAATCCGCCGAGTTCGGCCCGGGCGCATTTCCGCTCCGGAGGATGTTGAATGCAAGAACATCCAGCAGTACCGGATCAACGCTGCTGACCGCCGAACGCTTCTCCCATGCCAGTTCCATGAGCAGCGCGCCATGATCGGATGGGAAGTCGCGTTGCTCGATCGGAATCGCATTGTCTTCCCAGACCTCCGGCAGCACATGTCCGGAAACAGGTCGAAGGATCCAGCCGTCCCGTGGCTGATCCGGATTCTTCAGATAGAGCCGATCAATGCGTTCGAAACCAGTTGCAACGCCGTCGCTTTCACGGAACATGGGAGACCACGTCAGCCCCGGACGTTGGACTGGATTCGGATGAAGGTCACGAAAGGTGTCCTTGAAGCCCGCGTCCTGCATGGCCAGACTCACCGGCAGGGGAAGATTCCGTCTGTGTTTGTAGATTCGAGCCGTATCTTCGGTCCAGTCAAGATGCGACGGCGTGTTCCAGTCTCCACCGACCAGCACGGGAACATCACTTGAACGATGCCCGATCCCGTCCAGATGTCCAATGATGGCCTGAGCCTGAGGCAGTCGGGATGAGCGGACATCCTCGGCAGCCAGAAGCTCCGCATCACTCATGGTCGGTTGATCTCGAAGTTCCTCGGTGATGTAAGCACGCCAGTCGATCCAGATCGACCATGCGATGAATGTACGCCCCTGCTCGTCCGTCAACTCCGCACCGACACCATGCCATGGATGATGAAAGAAGCGAGCCTTGATCTCAAGGGGGGTCAACACACACAGATGTGCGCTCTCTCCCTGCCATTGTCGCCAGCCCAGTTCCTCTGCGAGCCATTCACCGAGCTTCGGACGTTCCCCATCAATGTCATAGCTCTCCTGCAGCAGCACGAGATCCACGTTGGTCTCCCGGATGATCTGCAGTGCCTTTTCGGGCCCCTGCTCGACATCATTGGCACCATGAAGAACATTCCAGACAAGGACACGCAGAGAATCGCTTTGCGAACCGGCGTCCCGGGCATGACTCCATTGTGAAGGGAACAACGAAGCCAGGATCATCAGACAGAGCATTCGGATGGATTGATGTTGCATGAGAAGATGCTACTCGTAGCCTTGGCCGGGTCTCAACCACCTCGATATTCAGACTGAATAACAGCCCCTTTCAGAGCTCCGAACTGTCGGAACTTCGTCAATCCTGTGCATTCCATTTGCTGGAATCTCCAGTCCTACTAGACTGTCTGATCCATCAAACGATATACAGGAGTCGCCTCATGACAACGACATGCAATCTCACCGGAACCGCACTTGCAGGATCCATCCGTTTTCTGATGAACATGGCGAAACCACTCGTTTCGGATATCGATGCCCAACGATTCAGCGACTCCTGCGATACGACGATCAATCATCCGGCATTCGTTCTGGGCCACTGCGCCTATTACGTCGGCTACTGCATGCAGATGCTTGGAAGTGATATCGAATTGCCTGATTCTCATACGGATCTCTATCAGCACGGTGCCGAATGCATGCACATGCATGATGGCTATGACGACAAGGAATCAGCCATCGCACATTTCATGGAACGGCTTGAAACGGCAGCCAGCTTCGTGGAGGGACTCGATGATTCCGTCTTCGCCCGTTCCACAGAAGGCACCTTCTTCGAGGATCGAATGCCGAACATGGCCACAGTCGCAAACTTCATGATGGTTGCACATGTGACCTTCCACCTCGGGCAGGTCAGTGGATGGAGACGAGTCGCCGGATACGGCGCTGCAGGCTGAGCCTCGTCAAGAATCGGTTTTCAGGATTGCCTCAGCAGCAGCGAGCCCGCTGTCAATGGCGTGACCCACTGTCGGACCAAGACACCAGTCACCACAGGCAACCAGCTTCCTTGCGGAATCGACGAGGCAGGGCTGACCCACTGCTTGACTGACCAGGGCATATCGCCATCGGTGCGCGGTTGGAGTTCCAACAAGACCTCCACCAACGAGTTCCTGGAGACTCTGGAACAGCAGTGTGGCCACTTCTTCAGCCGGCCTTTCAAGGTGTTCACGTGTCCATTCGGACGTTGCCTGTGCGATCCAGGCGGACTGAGACGGTCTCTGTGGCTTGCTGGCCTGGTTGGCGATCCATCCCAGTGGGCCTGAATCGGGAGTCATGACTTCAAAGGGTGCAGGATTCTCGTGCGCCGCATCTGAAACAAGCAATGTCCAGTTTGGATCGTAAGTCGCCTTGTGCATGTCATCGAGGAAGTCCGGCTGAATGGGTGCAAGCAAGTCGATCGCCTGAGGTGAGGGAATCGCAACGACCAGCTGAGTCGCACTCGCCACGATGCCATCGGATCCCAGAAGCTGCCACGCCCCCCCATCAGCCCTGATGGATTCGATGCGAGCGCCGCATTGGATATCCAAGCCTTTGGCAAACCATTTCGGTACCGCACTCATGGTGGGAACACCGATCGGCCAATCCGGTTCGGCAAACGGTTTCTTCACCGAATCCTTGCCGGACTGAGGATCCCAGCGTGCGATCACGCCAGAGTCCATCAGATCCTGGACGAGTGCGGTGGATTGTGCCTGCTTGAGCGTGATGAACTGACAACCATGATCCAGTCGAACACCCTCGGGCCCTCTCCGGGTGCTCAAGCGACCACCTGGCCCCCGCCCCTTGTCGATGACCACAACGTCACGTCCAGCGGCAGCCAATGTCCTGGCCGTCGAGAGACCCGATGGCCCCGCTCCGATGACAGCAATATCACGATGAACAGTCATTTTCCAATCTCTCGGTAGGTCCCGATAGCCTAGCATTCCACCACTCAAAAGACATCGTCCTGACTGCAAACTGATCCGGTCTCGTCTCGTCGCTCAAAGGTGATATTCATGTCCCGACAACAGATCCTCATCATCGGAGCCGCCGGTGGCGTTGGCCGTGAACTCTCAAGGCAACTGTCCGCAGACGGGTGGGATCTGGTCCTGGCAGGCCGACAGCAAGCGTCTCTTGATGAACTCGCCATGGAGACCGGCGGAGAAGTCGAAGTCCTGGACGCCACCTGCTTCGAGGCGACGGACGATCTTCTCAAGCGGTACCCGGATCTCCGCGCTGCTGTGAACCTGGCAGGCAGCATCATGCTCAAATCAGCTCATCAGACCAGCCAGGACGATTTCAACGACACCATCTCACAAAATCTCACAACAGCCTTTTCCCTTGTCAGAGCCTGTGGAAACCACTGGAGACGAGGTGGTGGCAGCGTTGTCCTGATGTCCACGTGCGCCGCCAGACTGGGCCTCATGAACCACGAGGCGATTGCAGCTGCGAAAGCTGGCGTGGAAGGACTGACCCGTACGGCAGCAGCCACCTATGCGTCTCGGGGCATTCGATTCAACGCCGTTGCCCCCGGCCTGGTGGATACACCGCTGGCCCAACCGATCACCTCCAGTGAACCCGCTCTGAAGGCGTCCACGGCGATGCATCCACTTGGCAGAATCGGGAATCCGGAGGAAGTCGCCAGACTGATCGGATTCCTGCTGAATCCCGTCAATGACTGGATTACCGGGCAGGTGATCGGAATCGATGGTGGCCTGGCGACCGTACGGGGTCGCTAGCCGACTGGTCGTACTCGCTTCGACTACCATGCCACCCCACTGGGAGAATTGAGTTGACCAGCGCCATTCCAACACAACCAACGCTTCAAGCACCGCGAGGGGCTCGAATCACCGTCCTGATCTCGGTTGTGCTGCCGCCACTTGCATTGATCACGGTCATGTGGCTCGCATGGGGGACGGGATTCGGCATCTTGGACCTCTCTCTCTTTGCAGGCATGTATCTGATCTGTGGCCTGGGAATCACGATCGGATTCCACCGCTACTTCTCTCACAAATCCTTTGAATGCCCACGGTGGGTCAAGTGGATGCTCGGTATCACTGGATCCATGGCCTGCCAGGGAGATCTCTACTGGTGGTGCGCAGTCCATCGAACTCACCACCAGCACAGCGATGAAGCCGATGATCCGCACTCACCGCATGTGGGCAGTGGTGGTCGTCTGCGTCGATTCATCTACTCCCATTTCGGTTGGTTGTTTCGCATCGAACAGCCGGATCAACAGCGCTATGTTCCGGATCTCAAGGCCGATCGTGATCTTCAAATCATCAGCAAGCTGTTTCCGTTCTGGGTTTTCCTGAGCCTGCTCATCCCGACGGTTCTGGGCGGCGTTCTCAGCGGCAGCTGGTTCGGAGCACTGACCGGCTTCCTCTGGGGCGGACTCGTCCGAATCTTCTTCGAGCATCATGTCACCTGGAGCGTGAATTCGGTATGCCACATCTGGGGTGCGCAACCCTATGACAGCCATGATCACAGCCGGAACAATGCGATTGTCGGCGTTCTGGCACTCGGCGAAGGCTGGCACAACAATCATCACGCCTTTCCCACTTCCGCTCGACATGGCCTTGCGTGGTGGCAGTTCGACAGCAGCTGGATCATCATCAAGATGATGTCCATGGTGGGCATGGCTCGAGCCCTCAAGACGCCGAGCCCTGAACGCATGGCCAAATCCACAAACAAGGCTGTGATCGATGAGTCCGGGCACTGAAATCGCCTTGATGTGCCTGCGAGACCCGTTTGGATCACGGATGACTCAACACACGGATGCCGGTCGGTCGATACTCTGATTGCCAGTGAACTCGACCTGGTTTGACCTCACATTGAACGGAGCGCCCTCACCATGACTCCCATGACCAGACTGCTGCTTGTGGCCACATTCGCGACCATCCTGCCGTTCACCGGCTGTGAACAGGCATCCGATGAAGGCGGCAACGATTCATCGCCGGTCGCCGAAGAGCAGAAAGCGCCTGACTTGGGTCGACCGCTGGGCACGATGAATATCGAAGGCTCCAATCTTCAGGTCCATGGAAAAGGTGTCTTCAGAGCCGGGGCACGACTTGAACTCACGATTCAGCTTGTGGATGGCGCAACGCCATCTTCCATTCATGCCTGGGTAGGTCCACGCTCCGGAAAGGATGTCGAAAAGATCCGTGCAGAAGGAGACGATCGATCCTGGCGCGTGAACGTGGACGTTCCGGGCACCGTGACGGACACGACCATGCTCTGGATCGAGGTCGAGGGCAAGGATGGCAAGCAGGATTCAAGAGGCATTCGCATGCGGTGAGCGACCCTCAATGAGGCCTGTGGGCTCTCATCGACTGGATTCTCGGAACCTGATTCCCCGATCGCCTGAGTTCGAAAGTAACACTGGACAGGGCCCCTGAACGGGCTGATACTTTCTTCTACATGCTTTCGAAGGTCATAACCTGCGTGCTGCTGGCTGCCATTGCCCTCCAGGGGGTCTATGGAGGTCTGCGAGAAAGCGTTGTCATCCAACTTGGTGGCAGCCATGACCATGCACATGAAACCGTTGTGCATGCCGTGAAGCACGCGTGTGGTCACCATGACCACGAACATCACCATCACCATCACCATCATGATCACCATCACGGTGCGAATGCACCTGAACCGTGTCATGATCATGCTGAGGACTGCTGTGAAGGGACCGAAATCGAACTGGATCTCGTCCTGTTGCTCTCGAATCCGCGGGAGAAGACCAATCAGGACACGCTGATCACGACTCCAGTTGCCTTCGAGCAATCATCTGAACACTCGACATCCTGCTTCACCAGACCGCAGGAAACCCCGTCGTATCGAGGACTGGACCCGGGTCTTCGTCACAGACTTGCCGTGGTCCGATCGACTCGACTGCTGCTCTGAACCCAGATTCATTGACGTTCATGAAACCTCGTGGCCATGGCCATGTGGTGATGTTGTTGTGAGTTTGGGCAGGAGTGTCTTGACATGTCATTTATTCCGCCAGCATCCACTGGATGCATCCGATGGCGAATCCTGATCCTGTTGCTGCCGGGTGTGCTGTTGATCGGCTGTCAGTCGTATGAAGCGGCTCCACTGGATATCCATGACTATCGTTCGTCCTTCGAAGATCGAATCGATGAGACGGAAACCGTCACGGCGTTCGCAGAGAGACTGAACGCAACGGATGAGGCCATCAACCGTGGATTCGATCCGTCTGATGGCATCTGCAGTGCCGAAGGTGAGGTCCTTGCGCTGTTCTACAACAACAGACTCCGAATCGCTCGCCTGGAAGCCGGCGTTGCCCTGGCCACACTGGAGACCGCAGGGCTCTGGGACGATCCCGTCTTTGGATTCGATGCTGCTGAAATTCTGTCCCCCACCACGACGCCATTCGAATGGGGCGCGATGGGCAGTCTGACCATCCCGATCTCGGGCAGACTGGACATTGAAAAACAAAGAGCAGGTGCAGCCTACGAAGCTGAACTGCGAACCATCGTCGATGCCGAATGGCGAACACGAGCCGACCTTCGCAAATCATGGGCCCGCTGGGCGGCTGCATCGGAGCATCTTCTCCTGATTGATGAACTGATCGTCAAACTGAAGGAGATCAACAGCCAGGCCGATCTGCTGATGAAGGCAGGTGAAATCAATCGAGTTGAACGACGACTTCTGAAGATCGAACTTGCGGATCGGCTCGTTCAGGCTTCTGAAGTCGAACTGCAGGCCCTGAACGCCTTGAATGATCTGCTCGATGTCATGGGACTTCCACCATCGGCTGGCCCCCTGCTGATCCCGGAGTTTCCGGCGATCGAGCATCCGGAAGTACCGAATACCACTGAACGACTGATCCAGTCAAACACGGAGCTGGCCGTGAGATTCGCCGAATATGAAACGGCGGAAGAGACCCTGCGGCTGGAAATCAGGAAGCAGTTTCCGGACATCGTCATTGGATCGGGATATGGCACCCAGTTCAATGATCAACGGGTGATGTTCGGCCTGTCCATACCGATCCCAATTCTGAATGCCAATCGAGCTGCGATTGCAGAAGCCGCTGCTCGGCGTGAAGTCGTCCGAGCGGCCGCCGAAACG
>MDSW01034601.1_pt1 | contig 12722 bp, 11 predicted proteins | sample 811171 | NCBI WGS metagenome assembly MDSW01 (sample SAMN05326641, study PRJNA326480) | marine metagenome | isolation source: seawater | place: Atlantic Ocean: North West | collected 2012 | reverse complement strand
AGTGAGCATGAAGAGTGGTTAAGAAAATTTTTTTTGAAAAAAAATATTTTATTTTTAATTTATAATCAAAAATTAAAAGTAGGTTATGTAAGATTAGAAAAAAATAGGAATATATTTAACGTATCCTGGGCTATAATTAAAAAATATCAAAAAAAAGGTTTGATAAAAAAAGGTGTAAAAATTGCAACTAAAAATAAAAATTATAAGTATAAAGCTATAATAAAAAAAAATAATATTGCATCTAAAAAAATTGCATTAAATGCTAATTTTAAACTTAGATATTCTAAAGATGAAATAGATTACTATTTTAAATAGCTAAGATTTTAGTTTAAATAAATTATCAATTTAATATTTTATTAATTTAAAATTATGATTTTATAATATATTAAATTTTAACTATACCTTCAAAGTTGTGATATATTTGTCTATATAATTGGATTATTAATTAAAAAGTTTTTTACATATTTTGTAATATTACTTTTATTTCTTTTATCTACTTTTATAATATGTTTTAAAATATCCGAACTATTATTTATCTCTTGCTTTGTAGAGGCAAAGTAACTGTCTTTTATAAGATCTTTTTCGTTATTTCTATTTACAAAAAAACTATAATGCATAAACAAATATTCATAAATTTCTTTTTTATTAATTTTAAAATTTTCTAAAAAATTATCTAAATTATTCATAATTAAATCTAATTTTTTTTTAGTTTTCACAGTAAAGCAAAATTTATAATTTATATGAGGGTTATCTCCTGTATGAATTGCTGGAATATTAAAATAAGCATACTCGTGCGCCACAGTTCCATGGTTTGTAATAATACATTTTGGCTTCATTTGAATGATTGATTTATGACTAGTATCTTTACTTAAATATGAAACATTTGGATAGTTTTTTAAAAGTTTTTTATGATAATCAACGTGTCCCTCCAAACTGTGAGGATGGGGTTTGTAAAACCATTGATATTGACTTAATTTTAAAGATTTTTCTAAAAAATAAGTTGCATGTTCATAAAAATCGTTAAAGATCATCCATCGAAATCTATGTGGATAATCATAAAAACAGTGTGGAAATATTATAATTTTTTCTTTGTTAGGATTATTTGCCAAAGTAGCTCCTTTGGTCGGTGTATAAAAAAGACTTTTATTTAAATACTTAAGATATTTATCTTTTTTTCCTGAAATTCTTGATTTAATTATTTTTTTACCAATCGCCAAATTTTTATTTTTTTTTGACTTAGAAAACTTATTAAAAATTTTTTTATATGAATAATAAGGTGATTCATCTAAACAATATTTGTCAATTTTTATTAATCTAAGTGACTTACTTGCTAGTTCTGCTCTTACTTTAATAACAGGTATATTTTTAGAGATTGCAATTCTTGAAATTATTCCATAAGAAATGTAGCACAGATGACTTGGAATTACGCACTTAACTTTATTTTTTTTAAAGTAAATATTTAACTCATTAAAAATTTTTTCAGCTCTTACAAAAATTTTTTTTAATCTTGAGTCATTTAAGTTTAGTGTTGGATTAAATGTTGTTCTTAGATATGTGTCATAAATTAAATCACCAATTTTAATTTTATTATTTTTATAGTTAATTAAATCATTTTTAGTTTTAATTTTATGAAATTTTTTTTCGTACTGTGCAATTTCTTTTTTTGAATAAACAAAATCATAATCCGTTATACCTTTCTTTACATTAAAAGATTTATAAATATTAACTAATTTTGTAATAGAGAATGAAAATTTTGAAGTACGCGTTTTACTTAAATGGAAAAAAAAATATTTTATTTCTGAGTTATATTCTTTAGATAAAATGTTAACTATGTATGACCAAAAGTAAATTAGTGGGTACCATGGAAAAAGATCAACTAAAATAATAGATTTATTTTTTTTTTCTTTTTCTAATATTTTCTTCCATTTAGATTTGTTAAATTTTACAAATTCTTTTTCATTTTTATCTAATAAGACATTTAGTCTTAAAAATTTTATTAAAGTTTCAATATTATTAATCATTAATTAAAAAATTTCTATTAAAGAAGAATTTATTATTAAATGTTATTTTGCTCATAAAAAACTATTTAAATTCTGATAAAATAGTTCTTTTTAAACCTATTTCAAATTCTGTATCTGGCTTGTAATTGATTAGTTTCCTTAATTTATTTGAATTTCCACATCTTTTTTCAACTTGAAATTCGCTTAACTTAGTTGGCACCTCTATATGAATAATTTTAGATTTTGAATTCAGTAATTTTACAATTTTCTTAGCAAGATAATTTATACTGTAGTCTTTCCCTTTAGATGAATTAAGAATATGAAAACCTTTTACCTTACCTAGTAATTTAAAAACTTTTGCACAATCATCTACATAAGTAAAATCTCTTGTCTGTTTACCATTTCCATATATCAGTAGAGGTTCATTTTTAATTGCATTTTCAATGAACCTTTTTATTACCATCCTTCTATCTTGTCTTGGGCCATAAACATTAAAAAGTCGCACAGCAATAGATGAAATTTTAAATTCAGAGTAAAAATTTTGCAAATATAATTCAGCTGACCTTTTAGCAATTGCGTATGCTGAAACAGGTGCTACTTCAACATTTTCTTTGACATTTTTATCATAGTTAAGTTTCCCATATACACCACTAGAGGATGAATAAATAATTCTAGATATTTTGTTCTCTTTAGCAGCAAAGCATACATTTTTTAAACCTTCAAATTCATATTCCATAGTCTCTAAATTTCTTTCAGAAACAACATCTACTCCAATAATTGCAGCTAAATGATATATCGTATCACAATTTTTAGATAATTTTCTCAACAAACCAAGATTTCTTACATCTCCTTTAACAAACTTAATATTTTTATGATTTTTAATCTTGTTTCCATGAATTAATTTATCTAAGACAATTACTTTATTATTTTTAGCAAGTAATTCGGAAAGATGACTGCCTATAAAACCCGAACCACCTGTTACAAGTATTTTTTTCATAGAAATTAAATATATTAAATGTATTTTTTTATATTCTTTTATATTAAATAAATTTATTTAATATAAAATTATTTTTGAAATGTTTGAACAAAAGTTAATAAGAAAAATCAAAAAAAAATCTCTAAATATTGGAATAATTGGAGTTGGCTATGTTGGTATCAAATTAGTCATAGGTTTTTCACAAGGAAATAATGTCGTCTATTGTTTCGATAATGACAAAAATAAAATTAATCTTTTAAAGAATAAAAAATCACCATTTTCCTATATTAAAAATTCTGAAATAAAAAAAATTTATAAACATTTGAATTTATTTAATAAATTAAATGATATCTCTAAATGTGATGTAATTCTTATATGCCTTCCAACACCTTTAAAAAATAATAAACCAGATTTAACACATATTCAAAAATCTTGGAGAAGTATAAGGCCTTTTACTCGAAAAGGTCAAATTTTAATTTTAGAGAGCACTACGTATCCTGGTTGTACAGAGGATATTTTTTATAAAGACTTAAACAATAAATTTTTATTAGGTAAGGAATATTTCCTATCATATTCTCCTGAAAGAGAAAACCCAGGTGACAAAAAATTTAACTTTAAAAATACTCCAAAGATTGTTTCTGGCATTGAAAAAAATTCCTTAAGTATTTGTAAATTAATTTACAGCATGATTGTAAATAAAGTAAACCCTGCGAAAAGTATTAAAATTGCTGAGGCTTCTAAACTTTTAGAAAATATTTATAGATCTATTAATATAGCCTTAATTAATGAGTTAAAAATAGCTTGTCATAATCTTAATTTAGATATTTATGAAATTATAAAGTTAGCTTCCTCTAAACCTTTTGGCTTCAGTAAATTTTTACCAGGTCCTGGTACTGGAGGACATTGTATACCGATAGATCCTATTTATTTTGCTTGGCTATCGAAAAAAAAAGGCGTTGAACTTAAATTTATTAATCTATCTGCGCAGATCAACTCATATAGAACTAAGTGGATAATTTCAAATATTAAAAATATAATAAAAAAAAATAATAAGTATAAAATCTTACTTGTTGGGTTAGCTTACAAAAAAAATATAGAAGATACACGTGAGTCAGCATCTATCAAAATCTTTAAAAGTCTTAAAGTTAATAAAAAAATTTCAATTGATTACTATGATCCATATGTGAAAAATCACAAATTTGACATAAAAAACAAAAATATTTTAATTAGTTCAATTAAGAACAACCCAAAAATATTTGAAAAATACGAAGTGATCATATTGTCTACTGATCATGACAATATAGACTATAAAAAACTATTATCCTCTGGGAAAATAATTATTGATTTAAGAGGAAGATTACGAAATAAAAAAAAATTTAACAATATCTATAATCTTTAAAATATTTGTTGCATTCTTCTGAGGCATAATGCTTGCCAAATTAGATTAGAATTTGATTTTTTTTTATTTTTTTTAAAATTTTCCAAATAAATTAATAATTTTTTTGTATTAAATATTCCATCATACATGGTCTTTTTATTTTCTAAGATCGAATAGGTCCAATCGAATAATTCATCTCTTAACCAAATCCCCTGAGGATCAATTACATATTTTTTTTTTATAAATTCATCCTTATTACCAATTAACTGACCAGCGATTTTTCTATAAAAATATCTTAAATTACCTTTTCTGATAATTTGATTATTTTCTAAATTATAAAAAAAATCAACAATTCTATGATCTAGTAATGGTACTCTTAATTCTTTTCCATAAATCATAGATACTCTATCACAACTTTTTAAAATTCTTTGGAGTTTAGTGTAAAACAAATCTCTATAGATAACTTTCTTTAACTCTCCATGTATATTATTTATATCTTTATTAAAATTATTTACATTTAAATTTTTTTTATTTAATAAATCGTCATCCAGAACGTTTAAATTAGCACTTTTACTTCCATCTGCGGATACACCACCTCTATCAATTGAATTAAAGCTATATAAAAATAAATTTAGAATTTTAGATAAATTTATTTTTTCTTTTTTTGAAAATTCGATTATTTCTAAAACAAAATTTTTTATGTCACCAGACTTTATTAGATCTTTTAAATAATATCCAAAAATATATTTATAGCCACCAGCAATATCATCTCCTCCTTGACCCTCTAAAACTACCTTATAAGAAGAAACTGAACTTCTTTTAATTAATAAATTTTTCCCAATAGTTGGCAAACCTGGGAAAGGTCCGTCGTTAGCAAGTAAAATCTCATCAAAATGGTTTATTACATCTTCAGGTGTAATTTTAAAAAAATTTATTTTCCAATTTTTTTTTTTGGAAAAGTCTTCTAAATCTGGTTTTTCATTAAAATTTTTATCTTCAAAGAAAAAACTATTTGCTCTAATTGATTTTTGGCCTCCATTAATTCTGTCTACACAACTCAACATTAGTTTTGAGTCCAAGCCTGAACTTAAGTTTAAAGCTAAATTTGTATCAGTCTGCATCTGAATTTTAAAAGAGTCTAAAATCAACTCTGAACCTTTATTAATTAAATTTTCCTCATTTTTTTTTTCAATCATTTTTTTTTTATTCAAGAAAAAATATTTTTTAATTTGTATTTTTTTTTTCTTAATTGAATAATTTAGATAGTGACCTGGCTGAAGTTGAAAAATGTTATTGAAAAAAGTTTCTTCTCCATAATCATAGAACGAAGACGTTAAATATTTTTTTACTACATCTAAATTTAAGTTATGAGAGTTAAATTCTGTAAAACTTTTTATTTCAGAGCTTGCGAGAAAATTTATATTATCAAAAATATAATAAAATGGCTTAACTCCTATAGGATCTCTGGCACAAAATAAATTATTATTGTGTTTATCAAATATTATAAAGCTAAATATTCCATTTAACTCATTCAAGCAATTTTCTTTTAATTTTGCGTAGAGCTCTAAAACAACCTCAGTATCAGAATTTGTACGTGTTGAAATTTCATATTTTTTTTTTAAATCTTTGAAATTATAAACTTCGCCATTGTAAACTATTACAAATCTACCAGACCTATCTGTCATTGGCATATCTGCTTTTTTAGAAATATCCATAATACTCAATCTGCAAGATCCTAGACTTACATTTGGGTTTGAAAAAAAGTCTGTATTATCTGGGCCTCTATGTTTAATTTTTTTAAGCATTTCTCTTGTAAAAACTTCATTTTTACAATCTGAGATTGAGCTCGCAACTATTCCACACATCTATGCTTTTAATTTCCTTGGAATTGAAACTTTAATTTTTTTACTTTTGATTTTTGAACTCTCGATCAATTTATTAATAATTATCATATCTATTAAACTTTCATATGAGTCGCACAGAGACTTCTTGTTTTTATTCATAATATTTTCAACAACGTTATTTGATAATTTACCAAATTGATTACGTTGTTTGGGTCCAAAAAGTTTTATTGGTTTGTTTTTTAATTCTGTAAAACCAGAATGTTCTTTAGATTTACTTACTTTATATAAAAAACCATCCCTTCCAATTCCTTTAATTGAAATTAAACCCTTCGATCCATAAAGGTGAATATCAAAATTATCATAATCTTTCATATTCAGTGACTGTATACTAGCCGTTATCCCGTTTTCAAAAAATATATATCCATCGATATTACAATCATCTTTTGGACAAAAATGATTTAATTTATTCTTAATACCAATAACATGTGAAACCTCACCACAATTTTTTTTTAAAAGCATTCTTATTGTATCGATTAAATGGGTTCCAGTAGTTAAAATACCATAAACGTAGTTAGCAGATACATGATAAATGTCTCCTATAATATTTTTTTCAATTTTTTTTCTAAGGCTTATTATCTTTTCATCAAATCTTCTTCGATGATTCACAAATATTTTAGTCTGATTTTTTTTTATTTTATTATGAAGTTTTAAAGCTTGATTAATATTGTTAGCTAGCGGTTTTTCCAGAACTATATATTTTAAACCAAGATTAATACAACTATTAGTAATTTCATAATGAGAGTCTTTCCATGTTGCAATAGAAATAACATCTGGTTTTTCAACTTTAATCATTTTTTTATAATCATTATAAATTTTAATTTTTTTACTTATTTTTTTTTTAAAAGGAATTAGGTTATTTTTTTCTGCAATTGCGGTCAATATTACTTTTTTATTTGAAATCCACATTCCATAGTGAGATGCTGGCTTAAGTCTCTTGCTGTCGAATTCTAATTTAAAACCAATTCGACCTGCACCAATTAAACAAGCTTTGATGAAAGTTTTTTTTAATTTCATTTTATAATTGAAATAGACTATAAGAGATTATGAAAAAAACATCAAATTTATTATGTTTTATTCCTGCAAGAGGTGGTTCAACTAGAATTAAAAATAAAAACCTAAAAAAAATAAACAATAAAACTTTAGTCGAAATTACTATAAATCAAGCAATTAAGTGTAAAATTTTCAATCGTAAAAATATTATTCTCTCATCAGATAATAATAAAATTTTAAATATTGGTAAAAAATTTAAAATTAGTTCTATCAAAAGAAGTCAAAAAAATTCAAGAGGAAAATCAAAAATTGAATATGCGATGCTAGAAGTCTTAATGACAAAAAAGTTTAAAAATTATCAAGGTATTATCTTACTTCAACCTACTTCGCCCTTAAGAAAAGTCGAAACTATTAGGAAATTTGCAAAATATTGCACCAAGAATAAACTTGATCATTGTTTAACTGTAAATAAAGTATTTGGAAACTTAGGTTCATGGTCTAGTAAATATTTTAATCCAATTAATAAAAAAAGGTTAATGACTCAATTTATAAAGCCTTTTTTATATGAAAATAGTTTAGCTTATTTTGTTTCAAAAAAATTTTTTCTTAAAAGAAAAAAAGTATATCCAAAAAAAAATTGGTTTTATTACGTTACAGACAAATATGAGTCACTTGATATTAATGATATTAATGATTATAAGATTTGCCAAAAACTTCTTAAATGACCACAAAATTTACAATTTTAGGTAAAGAAATTTCTCGTTTTAAAAAGCCCTATATAATTGCAGAAGCCTGTATAAATCACGAAGGAAAAATATCTTTAGCTAAAAAAATGGTGGACGAAGCCGTAAAGGCTGGTGTTTCAGCAGTTAAATTTCAATTTCATGTTCTCGATGATGAAATGTTAAAGGAAACACCAAAATCATCAAACTTTTCTGAAAGTTTGTACGATACACTTGATAGAACAAATCTTACTATTAATGAACACAAATATCTTAAATCTTATTGTGAAAAAAAAAAAATTGATTATTTATGTACACCATTTTCTTTTAAGTCTGCAGATATTTTAGAAAAAGAAATCAAATTAAATGTATTTAAAGTTGGCTCTGGTGAATTAACAAACCTGCCTTTGCAATTACATATTGCAAGAAAAAAAAAACCAACAATTATTTCTACAGGAATGTCAACTATGAGAGAGGTTGAAGAGACTTTCACTAAAGTAAAAAGAATAAATAAAAACATAGCATTGACACAATGTACTTCCTCATATCCTTGTGACCCTAAAATAGCAGATTTAAAAATTATAAATCAATATGAAAAGAAATTTAAAGTTGTTGCAGGATTATCAGACCACACTTCGACTATTTACACATCAATTGGTGCAGTAGCATTAGGTGCAAGAATTATAGAAAAACATTTTACTCTTAATAAAAAAGCAAAAGGCCCAGATCATGCATCATCATTGGAGCCTAAAGAATTAAAACAACTGGTTGATGGATGTAATGCAGTATTTCTAGCTACCAGAAATGAAAAAAAAATTATTCATAGGGAAGAAAAAGAAATAGTTAGTTGGGCAAGAGAATCTGTTGTAACAGTTAAAAATATAAAAAAGAATGAGTACTTTACTAAAAAAAATATATCAGTAAAAAGGCCTGCTCCAAAAAAAAATGAAGTACCTGCAAAATTTTTGTATAAAATTTTAGGCAAAAAATCTAAAGAACATATTAAAATCGATAAAAAAATCAAATGGCAACAAATAAAATAAAAAAAATTTTATTTTTTTTTGATTCAAGAGCAACTTTTTCTTATTCAAACAATATTATTAAAGTTTTTAAAAAAAATAAAAAATCTTATGAAATACTTGTTTCAGGTAACTACTTAGAAAATATTTCCAAAATAGATAATAAAATTTTCAAAAAAAATAAATTAAGAATAAATTATAAAGTTAAATTTGGTTCACCAGGAAAAAAAAAATATTCATGGTCTTTACTTTTTGGAAAAGCAATTGCAAAATTTGCTTATACCTTAAATAAAATTAATCCAAATTTAGTTGTTTTAACAGGTGATAGAATCGAAACTTTAGCTTTATGCATAGCTTGCTCTTATATGAATATACCTATTGCACATATTCAAGCAGGTGATAAATCTGGTCATATTGATGACCTAGCAAGAGCTGCTATATCTAAATTTGCTCATATTCATTTTGCACCTTCTAGACAAGCTTGTAAAAGATTACAAACGTGGGGTGAAGAAAAAAAAAGAATTTTTTTTACAGGTGCACCACAACTTGATGACATGTTGTCAATAAATAAAAAAGATAAAAACTTTTTTATTATTATTTTTCATCCAGTTTTAAATGAACAAAATAAAATTAATGATCAATTAAATTCTTTGATGGATGCTTTAGTGGAAACTAAATCTAAAGCATTGTGGATATATCCAAACACAGATATGGGTTTTAATTTAATAATCTCAAAACTTAAAAAGATGCAAAATAAAAACATAGAACTAGTCTCGAATTTAGAAAGATCAAAATTTTTGAAATTATTGGGTGAGTCTTCAGGGATGATTGGCAATTCTTCATCTGGGATAATTGAAGCATCGATGCTAAAGAAGCCTGTGATAAATATTGGTAATAGACAGAATGGGAGGCCACAATCAAGTAATATTGTGAATTCAAATTATCTTAAAAAAAATATTATAAAAAAAATAAAATTTATAAAAAACAATAAAGAATTTTTAAAAAATATTAAAAAATGCAAAAATCCTTATTATAAAAAAAATTCAAGTAAAATTATTTATAATATTTTAACGAATTTGAAAGTAGAAAGTAAGATTCTCAAAAAATATTAATTATTTTATGAATAAAGAAAAATATATTATGCTTCATTATTTGCATGATAAACAATTTCATAAAATTAAGGGATCTATATCACAAAAAGTTTTTGATAAAATTGTAAAAAAAAATTTAAATAAAAACTTTATTTATACATTTGATGATAGCTTGAAATCACAATTTTATTTAGCTAAGCCTATTTTGGAAAAATATAATTTAAGTGGTATATTTTTTTGTAATACTTTTCAGTTTAAAGATAAATTCAATTATCATGAACTTTCGAAATTTTTTATAAAATTATGCTATAAAAAAAAGAGTGTCTTTTATAATGATTTCTTAAAGGAAACTAAATCCAAAAACTTAATTAATAAAAAGAAAATCAATATATTAAAAAAAAAATTTCCTTTCTACTCAGATAATGAGATTAAAATAAGAATAATAAGATCTGAAAATATTCATTTGTACGAATTAATCTTAAAAAAATTATTTAAAAAGAAAAAATTCAATTTTAAAAGTTTCCAAAAAAAAATATTTATGAATAAATCTGAAATATTAAAACTATCAAAAAAACATATCATTGGATTACATACTCATTCTCATTTTTTTAATTTTGATAAATTGAATGAAAATATCCAAAAAAAAGAAATATTGGTTAATAAAGAAATTTTAGAAAAATTAATAAAAAAAAAAATTATTCATTTTTCATACCCAATTGGTAAATATAATAATATTTCTCTAAAACTTTTAAAAAAATTCAAAATTAAATTTGCATTTAAAAACAATAAGTTTTATTCCAAGAATTTACTAAGTATTCCAAGAATTAATATAAATGAATTATGAATATAGTAGTGTTCACCTCATCTTTTCCTAGACATAGGTATCTTGTAAACTTATTAAGTCAAAACTTTAAAAAAGTTATCTATGTATGTGAAAAAAAGCCTTATATAAGGAGTGAAGTTACAAAAAAAAAACAAAAATATTTTGAAAAAGTTAAAAAGACAGAAAAGAAAATTTTTAAAAAAATTGTTTTAAAAAAAAACGTAAAGAAAATTTACTTTGATTATGGGAAATTAAAATTAAAAAAATTATTAAGATATAAAGATTTCAGATCATCCAAAAAATTTTTAGTATTTGGTTCGAGCTATATTAAATCTGAGCTTTTTGAATTTCTAAAAAAAAAACAATGTTTAAATATTCACATGGGTGTAATGCCTTATTATAGAGGTACAGATTGTAACTTTTGGGCATTATTTGATAAAAATTTTACAAAAGTTGGTGCAACATTAATGTTTTTATCTAAAAAAATTGACGATGGGAAAGCTATTTCAATTTTTAAAATGAATGGTGTTATACGAAGTAATTTCTTTGAGTATTCTATGGAAGCTTGTAAACTTAGTATAGATTTTTTCTTACACTATTTAACTACAGATCAAATTAAAACTATAAAAATTAAAAAAAATCAGTTATTAAGATTAAGTCAAAAAAAAGATTTTGATGAAAAAGCAATAGACAAATTTTATTTACTACAAAAAAAATGGTTAAAAAAAATATAAATTTATTCAAGCAATTTTTAAATTTTTACTGGTTGAGACCAGAAAGTGTACTAATGCTTACTCTAAGATCAATGGCCTACAGAAATGGATTAAAATTTTTTGACAAGAATTCTATAGATGTTGCTTGTGGAGATGGAGTTTTTTCTTTTTTGACACTTGGAGGAGAGCTAAATGAGGATACTGATATGTATCAAAGCCTCAAATTACAAAACACTGTTCACAGAAAACACGACACCTTTGATAATTATACTAAAGATTATAAAATATCTATTAAAAGCACCCCACCTAAAAAGTTTAGTTATGATTCTGGATGTGATTTTAAAGAAAATTTATTAAAAAAAGCTAAAGGATTGAATTTTTATAAAAATACATTTTTACATAATATTAATAATAATTTTAAAATTAATAAAAAATACAAATTTGTTTATTCTAATTCTACCTATTGGTCAAAAAACTTTGAAAAACATTTAATTGATTTGGTAAAAATTACAGAACATGAGGGTTATTTGGTACTTCAAATTAAAAATACTTCAATTTTCAAAAATTATGTTCAGGAAAAAAAATATGAGAAAATTTTTGGTAAGAAATTTACACAAATTATTGATGCTGGAAGAAAGAAAACTTGGACTAGTCTAAAAAGTTTTAATGACATTCATAGTATATTAAAGAAAATCAAAAATATTAAAATCATCGATATTCAACCAATGTATGGTGATATAGTGCCTCATATCTGGAATTTTGGATTAAGACCAATATTTGACCCATTATATTTAATGTCTACAAAAATAGATCGTAGTGATCGTATTAAAATAAAAAGACAATTTAACAATATTTTATTCGAAATGTTTAAAAGCTATATTGGAAATTTTAAACCTAGAACAAACCCTTTTAAACATGATATTGAATATACATATATCCTTAAAAAAATTAATTAACAGTAATTCTTAAAATCAAAGATTAATTAAAAATTCAAATATCAAAATCTAAAAAAATTTTTTTCAGTGCATAAATCAAGCCAATTGAGCTATTAGTACTGGTCAGCTACACGCATTACTGCGCTTCCACACCCAGCCTATCAACGTGGT
>MDSW01212524.1_pt1 | contig 12724 bp, 11 predicted proteins | sample 811171 | NCBI WGS metagenome assembly MDSW01 (sample SAMN05326641, study PRJNA326480) | marine metagenome | isolation source: seawater | place: Atlantic Ocean: North West | collected 2012 | reverse complement strand
CGCAGCGATGAGTTTAAGGATTTCTTTGATACGTTGAGCCGGACCGTCAATCACTTAAGGCTTCGCGATACGGAGCACCTGCGAGAGGTAGAAGAGATTCTCGCCATTTTGAGACGGCAAGAAGAAGTCTTGTCGCCGGAGGCACGTGAGAAGTTGTTCAAAAGCCTAGAGCAACTGCGCGACGATTTAAAGCGTGGTCTCAACCTCTAGTTCATTATTTCTGCATAAAGGTTGTGACGTGCTCTGAGACTGGAACACTTTGGTCCAGGATCCCCACCGTGTTGTCGCTCATATCATCCAAAATATAGTGTCTCCCAAAGGCCAAGGAGTAGGTTGTGACAATTGGAAACTTGGCACTGTCTTCCATGCGACCACAGCCAAGATTAAAGAGTTCATGACAACCGCCATCGATTTCTACCCAACTGAAGTTACTTAGATTGGTATTCGTAAACACATCGCCCATACCCACTTGGTCTTCGGTGGCAGACATCATGAAGATTGGGAGTTCAACGGATTCACGTCCTTGGATGTTGTCGAAAAACTCACCATGCCCGCTGCCAGCGGTTGGGATCAGAGCTTTGATACGTGAATCCAGAAAACCTTCACCAAACCTTGTCACTGCCTCAGCGGTACATCCATTGGGATAGCTGCCTCCATCGCACCGTGCCTGAATGTTTTCGATATCGTAGGTGGCGCCGCCCATGGCCCATGTGGTGTAAGCGCCTCGGCTATGACCGGTGAGCAGTACGCGGCTGGTATCGATTTGACCGGCCAGTGCTTCCGGAGCCGATAGCGCTTCAACTGCATCGATCCCGGCTGAGATATCCAGTGGACGATGGTGCCAATGTTCTATTGGGGTGTTGCCTGCATCGCTGCCTTCAACCAGCATATTCCCGATGTGCCCCACGCTCAGCGCGACCCAGCCATGACTGGCAAAGTAGCGCATCAGACGCCAGCTGCCTTGGGCAACACCTTGGCTGCCATGGCTGTAGGCCAGTAAAGGGTAACCTGCGTCGTAAACTGGCGCTGTCGGCGTCGCATCGATGATGGTGTCAGAGTCTACGAAGAGGTCGATGTAAATGGGTGACTCGGTTGGTGGTACGGCTTGGTCGTTGTGAACATCTTCTGTGGGGTACCAGAGGTAGACAGAAATTGTGCGGGGTTCGGTTTGTCCCGGCGCAACGTAACTGGTTTCGAAGGTGGTGTAGCCCACTCGGAAGGGACCCTCATCTTGTAGATTGTAGTCGAGACCGGTGCTTGGAGTTGCCTCGGTTTCTGAGCTCCCGCAGGCACTCAGTGCCAAGGTCAGAAAACAAATAAACGAGAGTGCGGATTTGATGTGATTCATAAAGCTACTTTCTTGGGTCAGATATGGGCTTAGTCATATCGATTGGAGCAATGGGGGTCCACCATTGCCTGTAGCCTTTAAGAGAGAGTTACAATTGAATACCAGTGCCTAGTTCAGCGCATCGAACCGAGCGTTGTTGTAACTGCCAGCAATAATACTGGGCTGCGGCCCCTTGAGAATGAGCGTGTCATAATCAAAATCGGGTGCATCGAAGTCGTTTGGATCAATCACGACTCGCTCTTTGGAGAGAGGCAGAGACCAAGTTTTACGTGACCCTTTTACATGTAAGCGCAGAACATTATTGTGGATCCGGTAGGTTCCGGAGATACGTTTCTCTGCTTTTCCAAAAAATGGCTTATGCACCCAGCTCCATGTGCCGTCGATGGCGAAGACGAGTTTTTTCTCAGTTGTTCCAGGGGTGCCTTCAAACCAAGTGCCGCTGATGGCGGAGTAGCTTCTGGCCTTTTGAGACGGAAGCTTCAAGAGGTTGATACCATTGTCGAGCATTTTCAGCTCGCTCACACAAAGTTCCGGCTGGTCCTTAGGCGTTGAAAAATACATATCGAAAATTTGACCTTCAAACTGGCGCTCGAATTTTAAGTGAATGGCCGAGCCAACCCATTTAAACGACACCGAGCGGCTTCCATTGCTGATTTCTACGTTGATGGGCAATGCAGGGTCCTGACCGAGTTCGATATCGATGTGATCCACGGATACGCGTTTTTTTAAGGCGATTTGGAGGTGGTGGGTTTGCGTTCCTTGGGCAGGCTGACTGCACCAGGTGGTTTCAGGGGTTTGGTCAAATAGATTCAGAACAGCTTGATTGGGACTGATGCTATGGGGACTTTGAGCATACGCTATTTGACTTGCGAAACTCGGAGCAGATTCTAAGGATACTAGAATAAATGTCAGCGCGTATAACCATGCAGCTGCACGGTTTACGCTTGGCTTGACCCAGTGGAGAGATTTTTCTCCTGGGTTATTCTGAGTCCTTTCGAATGTCATCTCTTCTTACCTGAACAGTGGCTTCCGTTGGTGAAGCTTTGTCCTGGTCTCCCATTGCTTGTGTTTTATTTTTATCTTCGAATTCAACTTCGCCCTGAACAACGTCGGCACCTGCGGCAAATTGGTCGCGGTACCAAGTTTCAGGGTTACCCAGTTCTTCTTGGGTTACGTTCACACGCGTTCGATCCGGATCGAGAATCTCAGTTTTTTCCGTCTCTACTTTTTCTTCACCGACTTCGGTGGTTGTTTCTTGAGCGGCTTCAACTTCTGGTTGCTGCTGGCTCTCGCTTGCTTCAACTTCAATAGGGTTACCCATGGCGTCTACTGCACCTGAGGTTGCAGGATTTTTCACCCGTTCGAGACCTTCTTCATTGTCGTCGATGGCTACTTCGTAACGGGCTTCAAGTTGCTCTGCTGTGGGGTCGACTTTTTGAGCTCGGCTTTGGGCAGGGTTGGACCGCGGTTGTCTGAGGCCTACGCCTGCCTGACTTTGTCCAAGGCCTGCACTCAGTCCGGCGGTTTGTTGTGCGAAGCGGGTTCCGTCTTCACGTTGATCACCGACTTTAGGATTGTGCTTGGTAATGACATCCGTTTGGAGGAGCTGATTTTGCTCTCGTAACGTGAGGGTTTGAGTCGATTCAACACCGGCCTTGGCTGGGTCGGCTTGGAACGCAGCCTTTTCGGTCTTTTGAGGACCTTCCGTATCCGCATAGAGACGGTCGAGGTGCTCTAAGTACTTTTTGTACTGGTCCTGACCTTCTTGAATTCGGTTGCGACGTGATTCGACTTTGTCATCTGACATCGAGTTCTCCCACTGGTTTCAGCGTAGTCCGAGGTTACTTAATAATTATCGCTCATCCCGAGCTTTGGTTGCGTCTTTTCTGCGATTTCGAGATCTTTTGTTGGGGGGTCTTTATTTTCAAGGAGAGAGGGCTCTAAGTGCTCGATTTTAAACAGCTTTTGTTTTCTTCTTGATCTCTCGACCGTGGGTTTTACTTTACGCCTGGATTCGAGTGTGGCAACAAGTCTCAATTCTCAAGACACGGCAGCAGGATTGGCGGGAGCAGCAAGCGCAATGGAAACAGATGCCACGCACGATATAGGGGTTGATCGGGGAATTTTTGTCCGCGGAACACCTATTTGGCTGGATGCTCAGCGCAAAAAGTCCCATGTGATTCTGACCTCCATCCAAGATCGTTTGCCAGCCAAGCACGAGCGGGCCTTAACCAGCATTTCGATGGCGGCTATGCTCGACCGAGCGGGCGTCCAAGTGGCTGTATTGCCTGGAACTTTTCGGCAATGGATGGGGTTTGGTGGCCGACAGGTCCAATTGGTGGAATTGGGCGCGAGCCAAGCTGAAGTTGGCGTTTTGCTGGATGATGGAAGCCGCCGAACGCTGGTTTTGCCATCGCTGGTGCCAAATATCCAAGCACTGCCGCCAGTCGATCACTTGGTTTTGAAAGCTGGGTGCATCGGTCATACGGGCGAGGCCCTTGATGCTGCTTTGGCTGATATCGTTCAAGGAGCCGACGGCTCTCAGCGCAAGATTATCCGGGTCGAGACCTTGGAAGTGGGTCTTGAGGTGCTGCGGCTGCTGAAGTCACTTGGGGTTTCCGCCCGTCCTGTCGGGCTTTTGGGGCGCCTCTGCATTAAGTCAAAGGCCGTGCGAGATGCGTGGGTGGTGGCATTTGCCAAAGAAAAACTGCGCGGTGGGGGCGATGAAATCAATTTGGATACCGGTTGTGGCCAAATGACGAGCTCAGATGCTCTGGCAATTGGTTATTACGGCGGCTACGAGGTGCTGGGTCAGGTACTCGACATGACTACCGCGAGAGCCCTGACATTGGTGGATTTACCCCGCGGGATATCCGTGCCGGAAACTTTTACAAGTGGGCGGAATTTAACGGTTCACCATCCGGTTGAAAAGTCTATGAGCCTTGATTTTGAGGCCCTCGGTCGTTTGTGACTTTTTTATTGCTGTGATATCCGCCCCAGATGAATCGACGCCAAACAACACGTTCATTCAAGGTCCGAAACCCGGGCAAGCGAAGCATCCTAAGCAGATTGATGCGCCTCGGTGTTTTCTTGGGCTTAACGGGAATTGTCGCCGGCTCGGCTTTGGGTATCAGTATTTATACTTACTATGCACCAACGGTCCCGCAGTTTCATTCCATCGATGACTATCAGCCGCGGGTAGGAACTCGGATTTACTCGCTCGACAATCAGTTGATCGGTGAGTTCGCGCAAGAGCGCCGGGTATTGGTGCCCGTCGATAAAATTCCGACACAGCTTTTCAATGCATTTATTTCCGCTGAAGATAAGCGCTTTAGAAGCCACATGGGCGTCGATGTCCTGGGGGTGATGCAGGCTATTTTCGATAAAATTCGAAAGCCAGGCTCCAAGCTGCGTGGTGCATCCACCATCACCCAGCAGGTCGCTAAAAGTGTGTTGGTGGCCTATGAGAGTTACGAGTCTGCAACCGAGCGGTCTTTGGTTCGAAAAATTCGTGAAGCTATCCTCGCCTTTCGGCTGGAGTCGGTGCTGACGAAAGACCAAATTCTATACATGTATGTGAATGAGATTTTTCTCGGACACAAAGCTTATGGAGTTCAAGCCGCCAGTGAGCACTATTTTCGTAAGAATGTTTGGGAATTGAATTTAGCCGAAATGGCCACGTTTGCGGGTTTACCACAAAGACCCAGCGACTACTCTCCGTTTTCTCGGCCCGAGGCAGCCTATGCCCGACGCAAGTATGTTCTGCGGCGTATGAAAGCTGAAGGGTACATCAATCCTCAGGAACACGATGCAGCCTTGGCCCAAGAGCTTACAGTTTATCCACGACGGGAATTGTATTTGGAGGTTGCTCCTTATTTTACAGAGCACATCCGTCGTGAACTGGTTCACCGTTATGGCGAGCGCGCCGTTTTGGAAGAGGGCTTCCATGTCTATACCACGCTGAACACCGAGTATCAGAAGTCCGCGCAGATGGCGGTGAGTGCCGGGTTACATGATTTAGATGAGCGTCAGGGCTTTCGAGAGCCATTGGCACAACTCTTAACCAAAGAGATTCGCGAGCAGTTTCGAGCGGCTTATCGACTGGAGCTTGGATTGGTAGAAGGTCAGCCTTTAGAGCTGGACACCTCCAAAGAATACCTTGCACAGGTGACCGGCTTCACGAAAAAAGGTCGTCAGGTCAAAATTGATATTGCGGGTCTTAAGGGCATCTTGCCTTTGGCTGGTATGCGTTGGGCCCGTGAGCCTGATCCGACCAAGCGTTGGGATGGGCATTATGTTCGCGATGCTCGCCGTGCATTGAAAATTGGTGATGTGATTGCGGTAAAATCCACAACCCGTAAAGAGCTGAGCCGCGATGCTCACGGTTGGGAAGTTCTCGATACAGTACCTAAAAAAGGAAGAATCTTTAGGTTGGTCCAAGAGCCGGTGGCTCAAGGTTCGTTGATGAGCGTGGACCCCAAAACCGGTTATGTGGTTGCAATGATCGGTGGATACCATTTCGAGGAATCCAGCTTTAACCGTGCTGTGCAAGCTTGCCGTGAACCGGGCAGTGCCTTTAAGCCGGTGGTTTATTCTGCGGCCGTCGACAAACTGGATTACACGCCGTCGACCATTATCGATGATAAGCCCTTTATTCGTACCGACGATAATCTGCGCTGGAAGCCGAGCAATGCGGGCCTGAAGTTTCGTGGGCAGTTGCCCATGCGGACATGTCTACAAGATTCCATCAATACACCGGCTCTGCGCATCGCTGATGCCGTTGGTATTCGAGACATTCTGCGGAACGCAAAACGGTTTGGCATGAAGGAAAAGTTCTACGACACCCCCGAGTGCCGGGTAGAGAATCCGCCGGAAGAATGTCGTTTTTGTCACTTTAAGCCAGAGCTGGGAACAGCCCTGGGTTCATCGGCCACCACCATGGAAGAGCTCATCAAGATTTATGTTGTCTTGAATCAGTATGGGGAACGCCGAGAACTTAAATACATCCGCCGTGTGGTTGACCGCTATGGAACGGTTTTGGATGACCAAAGTGCACCAACCGATGCCACCAGCGATTTTGGTACGCGTTTGGATAGGGCATACGAATCATTTGTGAAGCCAGTGGAGCGAACGCTCGATCCGGCTTCAGCTTTTATCATGGTGAGCATGCTCAAAAATGTTGTTCAGTCGGGTACGGGTATTGGGGCAACGGCGCTTGGTTTGCCGGTGGCTGGCAAAACTGGAACCACCAACGATTCATATGACGCTTGGTTTATGGGCTTTACCAATAATCTCGTAACGGGGGTTTGGGTAGGTCACGACACCAAAGACCGTCCTTTGGGGACCGGTGAATTTGGTGGCCGTACAGCTTTACCTATCTGGCTCAAATATATGGATAAAGCTCTTCGGGATTATCGGCGTTCCGGTTCTCCGCGTTTGGCGGTGGGTGGGTTTGTTCCTCCTCCGGGCGTGGTGAAGGTTGATATCGATCCTGATACTGGTTTGTTGGCGCGCCCGGGAGTTGATGCTGAGGTGGAGAGCGAGTCTGAGGACGATGCCGAAGCCGAACGCGTGGTTACTGAATATTACCGTGCCGGCACCGAGCCGACGGAGATGACACCAGACAAGATGATTCTCGACCCAGACGAAGTTGATCTCTTTGGGGCAGATATTCCTCTCTAATCTAATAAGGTTCCATTGTTCATGGCTCGAGATGAAGAACCATTTCTCACTCTTTTAAATCGAACGATACGCAATCGCTGGCCCTTAATGGTAAAAGTGATTCTTGTATGTTTTGCAATCATTGTGACTGTCGTCGCTCTGCTGCCTCCCAGCCATATGGCGGTAGGCCTGGTTCGCGTAGGTTATCTTGGACCGGGTTACGGAATTTTGTCTTTAAATACCGTTGCGACCGAAGCGGGTTCAACTGGCTTTGTTGAACGTGTGAAAAAAGAGGTTGGTGCTGAAGATGCTGACATGGTGGCACGGGTACGCTTTAAAAGTAATCTCGTTGAACTACGCGCTTACGCCGCAACACCAGAGCTTGCCACTCAGATGGTTCGAACAGCCGGTGATTGGATGGTTCAAGAGCACGAAAATATCATCCATGATGTTTTTGCTGGCGGGAAGGCTCTTTATTTAGAGCGATTCGGTAGGCAGCCTTCATCTGAAGAATTGATCTTTCAACGTACCAGTATCGCGTTTGAAACAATGGAAGAGGTAAAGAGTGTAAAGCCTGGCTTGTTACCCACGGCATTCTTGTCTTTGTTTCTTGGCTTTTTCCTTGGCTTGGTTCTCATCATTTACCGTGAACTTACGGAACAAGATTTAGGTTCATGACGCATCGTCTTACATCATTGAGTTGGCTCGTTGTTCTATGTGTCGCAGCGTCTGCTCTTATTCCCGATATGGGATTCCATACGCCAGTAGGAACCGATGATTTAATGCCGTTGCTCGCTACATTGGTCGGGGCGTGTGTTTTGTTGGTTCGACCCTTGCCGGACCCAGGGCCTATGGTGCTCACACTCGTAGTCTTGGTCGCATTGGCTATCTTGTCCAATATTTTGGTTTCAGAGCATTTGCTTTTTAGGGCTTTGATGCGGGGGCCGGCCCGTCTTGGGATGTATCTTGTTTTTGTGCTGGGTTATAGCTCTGTCGTGGAAGGTATGGATGCTCGCCGAGCATTGGCCGCCTGCGGAATTTGTGCAGTTATAGAAGCTGTTTTTGGATTGGGAGCATTCTTTCTAAACTACAGCGGGCCTTGGCATGTGGGAGTCTACTTCACCCGGGAGCCCACCCAGAGTTTGGCCGGTTCAGGCCTTGGAAGAATTGTTGGTACCTTCAACACATCGAATGGGCAGGGGATGAATTTTGCCTCTGCCTATCTCATGATCTTTGTTCCGGTACTCTTTGCATTGGCCCGCACTGCAAAAGGATTAACCCGATTCGGCTGGTATGTCGGCACCGCTTTGGTGGCCATGGCCATGTTCGCAACTTACACGCGTATGAGCCTCGTTGCTTTGTTTGGCGGTATTGTGGTTGCTCTGGCTTTTGCAGGTCACTTTAAAAGGATTCTCATGGTGGGAGCCGTCGGCATGTTGGGGCTTTTTATGACGCCGGGACTTGCTCAACGATTTTTAGATAAAAATGACCGAATTAGACTTTATGCAGCAGCGTTGGATGCAGCCCTGGAAAGTCCATGGTTGGGGCACGGGGATACCAGTTACCTCGAGTTTATTTTTGATACATCCAATCGTTATCACACGATGTTTGGTGTGGCCGGAAGCACGCCGCATAACTCAATTCTCTACGGTTTCTTTCGCTATGGCATCGGCGGCGCAATTTTGACAGCGTTGGTTTTAGTCGTTCCTATTCTTTATTTTGGAGTACAGAGTCGCAAGAACAAGGGAGCCGCTCGGATTTTCGCTTTGGCAGGACTGGCCTCTTTTGTAAGCTTTGCATTGCAGGCACAAACCAATAACCTATTGGATATCCCAAAGGTGACGTTCTACTTTTTCGCGCTTTGGGTGGCATTACGAGTTGTGATTCAACAGACCTCTCGCAATGAGGTCGGAAGCTGAGCTTAGATTTGCGTGTTTTATGTGTCACAGCCATGTACCCGGAATTGAATGAGCCATCTTTTGGTTCATTCGTGGCTTCGCTGAATCACGGCATCAATACCCATACTCAATGCGAAGTGGACGTTCTTCGAAGAACCGACGGAGCGCGAGGTCTAGGGTCTTACGTGAGTATGACTGCCCGGGGTATTCGCAAGAGTATGACCGAACGAAATTACGATTTGGTTCATGGGCATTATGTTGGGGTGGCAGCTGGAGTGGCTTGGACCATGGCGCAAATTCTCCGTACTCCCCTAATCCTGACGGCGCACGGAAGCGATGTTGAGTCGGCACAAGCCCCGCCCACACGGTTTATTCATCAACAACTCTATGGGCGGTGCAGTGGACTTCATTTTGTAAGTGAGCCTTTGCGGTCGCGGGCCGAAGAACTCCTGGGGGGCTGGGAGGCGCCGACTTTGGTCGCCCCAACGGGTGTAGACCTTTCCCGTTTCTCGCCTGAAGGTGAACGGCACCTTACCCCGTCTCGCCGCAAGCGGATTTTGATGGTCGGCCAGACGGTTGCGCATAAAGGTTGGGAAGATGGCATCAGGGCATTGGCTCTTGTTAGGCAAGGCGGCCTCGATGTCGAGCTTTTGGCTTTGGGTGGGCCCCGGCATGAATGGCTCAAAGAGCTGGCCCACGCTCACGGTGTCGCAGATGCCCTCATTTGCGGGGGAGAAGTCGAGCATCATCAATTGGCCACTTACTACCGCGGAGCCGATATTGTTTTGGTTGCTTCGCACCGGGAAGGTTTTGGACTGGTCGGCTTGGAGGCGATGGCTTGTGGTACAGGGCTGGTTTCAACTGGTGTTGGAGGCATGCGCGCTTACACCGAGCACAATCGAAATGCTTGGGTGGTTCAAGCCCAAAACCCGAAGAGTATTGCGGATGGTTTAACCCAGATGCTGACTCAAACCGATTTGAGAGTGAAGCTTGAAGAGGCTGGCCTTGAAACCGTTCAGGAATTCAGTGTGAAACAAACCGCACTTAAGCTTGAGGCTTTTTATCAACGGATTCTTTCGGCTAGAACCTGAACATAAATCCTGCGAAATTATGTAGATTGTTTACTTCCTTGCCGGTCCGAATGAGCTGCTTGTATTGGCTCATCACGAAGAGATCGATGTTGGAAACGAAGTTATAGCCCAGGTAAGCAAGTGCTCCCCAGTGGCCGTGGTAATTTTGTTCCGCAATGGTCATGCCGGCAGTAAGTCCAATACCAATATCAATTCGGTCCAGTGGGATCATAAACTTGAAGTTTAAATCGATATCGGTTGCCGGTTGTTTTTCGTCACCTAAGTTCAGTTCGTAGACCGTTGCAGCTGGGGAAATGTAAAAGGTTTCCAAAAGCGGGATATCGACGAAAAATCCCCATGAATATCCAGAGCCTACCTTTTGACTTAAGCCTGTGGAATTTTCGATTTCATCCCCAGACCATACCAGCCCTCCCGCAACGCCAATGCCTACACCTTTGGCTCCAGCAAAAGCAGATTGTGGAGCTGCGATCGCAATACACATCAATGTAAGTGCAGTTATATAAAGCTTTTTCATGACTGGTCTCCTTTGCTGACATTTCTCTTGGACGAGGCTGGGTCCGAACCTATTCACAGATTGCGACCAAAGGGGTTATAGGGGCATTCATGCGGGCGACGCAAACCATCCAAATTCGCCAGTTGGCACCACTGCTGGCTTTTGTCTCAGGGCATGAGAGATATACAAGATGAATGTTTCCAAAGTCGGGCTAGAGCAGCCAAGGATTCGATTTCGCAAAGCATCTGACGTTTTGAATGCGCATTACCATGACAAAGCAGCCGGCAGAACCGATGCCGTCCGTCCGCCGGGTGTTTTACTCGGAGGCTTGTTGTGGGTTGATATGACCGCCAATGTCGATGGCGATGATGTTGCTTGGAATGCAGCGTTGGAGCACGCTCGTAAAAGTGTCGTTGCCAATTTCGAAGAACTGGGACGTGGTCTGTTTGCGGCTCGGTTTGATGAGCCAGTCGCTGGGGTCCCGCTCTTGTTTCCCGAGACTTTGGTAGGCCTTGGCCTGGAAGGTGGACCGGCCGTTCTCTTACCCAACGAACATATTTTGGTGGTTTGCGGTTTAAACGACGAGCAGGCGCTGATTGAGATGGGACGCTACGCAGATAAGCTCGAAGAGGGGGAACACAAGCCGTTGACGAAGGTACCCTTAACGCGGGACGAGCATAACAAGTGGACCCGTTTGGTAGCTGAGCGTCGTTTTGATTCCTTGCGTGTTTTTCGAGATCTGCGCTTACAAGAGCTGGTTGAAGATTATTCAAATCAGAAAGTGGCTCTCGAGGCAGTGGCGCCGGATGTGATCATTGGCGATTACACCCTCGAAGAGGTTATTCAGGGAACCACATCTTCGGTCACGACACTCTATGAAAAAGATGACCAGACTTTATTGCCTCGTACCGCCTATGTGAGGCTTGCTTTGACCGACGGCGAGGTGGTGACCGTGGAGTTTAGAAAGCTGGTTTCGGTCATGAAAGGCTTAATGCTTCCGCAAGGAACATTCCCAGAGCGTTATTTGGTTCGCGGATTTCCCGGACCCGTCGAACGTGCATCCATGCGGATTGGGTGATCAGCTGTAAGTGGGCACGGCAGACTTGGCTTTGCCCGAGCAAGAGCCCGTTAGAACGGCAATGCCTTGTTCATTGACGCACTCGATGCTTGCCTTGAGCTCTATGCCGCGTTTGGCGGGAGCAGTGGTCTCGATAATCAACGAGCACGTGATTTTTTCTCCCGTATAGACGGGCGCATGAAAATTATAGGTCATGGTTGCGATCAAAAAGTTTAAGGCTCCTCCTAGGATTGTGGGGAGGCTGCCGGTGAGCAATCCATGAACAATGACCTGCCCATCAGCGTTAGGTGTCATGTGATGACGCCCCTTGTCTCCCGTAAGTATCGAGAATAGCTCAACATCTTTGGTGGTGAAGGTTCGGTCAATGGTGAACCGGTCGCCGGGTTGAATGGGGCCTTCACCATCTCTGCGTATTTTGTAATCGCTCATGCTCATAGCCTCTTTTCCGCTATGCCCGGGAGGGGCGCAAGTTTTCCACCGTCTGGGTAGATTGCCGCGTGATCTACGGTTGCAGTTTTCCCGAAAATAGTGTTTTTTGCATTGCCCCCGTTGAAAGAGTGGGACGTTCTTAAGGAGAAGACGATGAAACGAATTGCACGTGTATGTATTACGTTGCTGGTAGTAGCTGGAATGATTGGCTGTGTACCACGCGATGAACTGAACGATATTAAGACAAACCAGGAAAAAATCCTGAAGAAGCTCGATGAAGTAGCTAAGGCGGGTCCTGCTCGTAAAGCTCCTCAGCGCCGCGCTGGCCCAGATGCTTCTAAGACTTACGGATTTCCAGTTAAGAAGGATCACAACACTTACGGAAAAGCTGATGCATGGGTAACCATCGTTGAAATCAGTGAATTCCAGTGTCCCTTCTGCAAGCGCGTAGGTCCTACCCTCAAGCAGGTTAAAGACAAGTACGGCAAAGATGTTCGTATTGCGTTCAACCACAACCCACTTAGCTTCCATAAGCGTGCAATGCCTGCAGCAATGGGTTCTGAGTGTGCTGGCGAGCAGGGCAAGTTCTGGGAATACCATGACCTAATGTTCGAAAACCAGAAGCAGCTGGAAGACGCGAATCTTAAGGATTACGCGACCAAGTCCGGCGTTGACGTAGCCAAGTGGGAAGCTTGCTACAAGTCAAACAAGTACCAGAGCAAGATT